>CAEZVM010000034.1_pt1 | contig 11799 bp, 10 predicted proteins | sample 7264751 | NCBI WGS metagenome assembly CAEZVM01 (sample SAMEA6813857, study PRJEB35770) | uncultured Rhodoluna sp. | biome: Freshwater; feature: Freshwater reservoir; material: water | place: Czech Republic | collected 2017-05-23 | depth 0.5m m | reverse complement strand
TTCAAACAGATTTGACTTCGTGATGTGAGGGCTATAAACGAATTCATATCCGGCCTCGTCATGTCGAGCCCTTGAGTAGTCCTCCATCACTCGCCTTATGACGCCACCTTTGGGGTGAAACACTGCAAGACCAGATCCGATTTCTTCTGGGAAAGAAAACAAATCAAGTTCTGCACCAAGTCTTCTGTGATCTCGCTTGGCAGCTTCCTCGAGCCTCTCGAGGTGAGCCTTGAGCTCATCCTTGGACGGCCAGGCGGTTCCGTAAATTCTCTGAAGCTGTTTGTTGGCTTCATTGCCTCGCCAGTAGGCAGCTGCTAAACGGGTAAGCGAAAACCCGTTTCCAATCATTCGCGTATTCGGCAAGTGCGGACCGCGACAAAGGTCTTTCCAAACCACCTCGCCCGACTGCGGGTCGACGTTGTCGTAAATGGTCAGCTCGCCTGCTCCAACCTCTGCTGAACCTTCGGCCAAATTCTCCGACGATTTCAGCGTTATCAGTTCCAGCTTGTTGGGTTCTGAGGCAAGTTCCTTGGCTGCCTCCGAGTCCGAAACGATCCTTCGAACGAAGCGCTGACCGGCGCGGATGATGCGTTCCATTTCCTTTTCTAGCACTTTTAGTAGTTCTGGAGTGAAAGGCTCATCAACGTCAAAGTCGTAGTAAAAACCATCTGTGATTGGAGGTCCGATGCCCAATCGAGCATCGGGATTGATTTTCTGCACAGCTTGAGCGAGCACGTGTGCGGTTGAATGCCTGAGAATGCTCAGTCCGTCTGCCGAATCAATTGAGACCGCCTCAACCACATCGCCCTGGGAAACAAGGTGGGCTAAATCGCGCAGCTGACCGTTTATGCGTTGAGCTACAACTTTTTTGTCTTGGAAAAGCTCAAAACCGGTCGACCCGACAGCTACCGCAGAGCTAACCCCATCAAGGGTTAGTTCGATGTCTTTAGACAATTTGTTCCAATCACTCAAGCCCCTACCATCCTAACGAGCTGGCCGATGCTGATTTGGTAGCCTATAGATTGGAATATCGACGCAAGGAATACTTCAATGGCAATTGGCCTCGACCCTCGAGCGGAACAGAAGAAGGCTCTTGCTCGAAGACTCAACTGGCTCCGAGCAGGAGTGTTGGGTGCAAATGATGGCATCGTCTCGACCGCCGGAATCGTGATGGGGGTAGCAGGAGCAACTGTTCAGAGTGGTCCTATCTTGATCGCAGGAATTGCTTCATTGGTTGCAGGGTCAATCTCAATGGCTGGCGGCGAGTACGCGTCAGTTAGTGCTCAGCGCGATAGCGAGATTGCCGCTCTTGCTAAAGAGCGCAAAGAGCTCAAAGAAGACCCAGAGCGCGAACTAATAGAGCTTGCCGAGTATTACCGAAATAGGGGAATCTCAGATTCTTTGGCCGATCGGATTGCAGCTGAGCTAACTACGAAAGATCCCGTTCGAGCGCATGCCGAAGCCGAGTTAGGAATTTCCTCTGACGATCACGTCTCACCTATGACTGCCGCTGTAGCCTCATTTATCTCGTTTGCTCTTGGTTCAGTACTTCCTATCGTTGCTATCGCCGGACCTTGGGTTGAGTATCGCGAACTCGCAACCGTAGCGTCTGTGGTTTTTGCACTTGCACTTACTGGTTATTTTGGAGCCCGAATTGGTGGAGCTAAGCCTTTGCGGGCAGTAATTAGAAACGTAATAGTTTCGCTCCTGACCATGGGAATTGCCTATGGCATCGGAACGTTCCTTGGTGTCGCCGTAGGCTAAGCCTTCAGCTTCAGTGCAGCAGCAGTTTTCCTAAGTGATTTCTCCGCGAGATCTGCGTTGGAATTCAAATCCAAACCGTAACTTGGGACCAAATTTCGAATAGCCGGTTCCCAACTGGACAGATTCTCCTCGTAGAGTCTTGCAGCTACATCTAGCATCACCCGAACAGCAACCGAAGCACCCGGCGAAGCCCCCAGCAATCCTGCAATTGACCCATCGGCTGAACAAATAACTTCAGTTCCGAATTGTAGTGAGCCTAGTACCCCAGCTGGCTTGATCACCTGGGCTCTTTGCCCAGCCTCATAAAGTTCCCAATCGGCACTTGAGGCTGTCGGGACAAATTCACGAAGACTCTCTAGCTTTTCCCTAGGTGACTTGAGTATCTCCTTGACTAGGTATATCACAAGTGAAAAGTTCTTGATTGCAACACTCAGATAGGGAAGGATGTTGGCTGGTCGAATTGATAGCGGAAGGTCAAACAACGAACCGTGTTTTAGGAACTTAAAATTCAGGCCCGCGAAGGGGCCAAAAAGAAGCGAGGTTCTTCCCGCAATTACACGTGTGTCCAAGTGTGGAACGGACATGGGAGGAGCACCAACCGCTGCCTGGGAATAGACCTTTGCTTGGTGTTTGGCGATCAACTCCGGATTTTCGGTTTTGAGAAAGTGGCCGCTAACCGGGAAGGTCCCGTAGCCCTTGATTTCTGGAATTCTTGAATTCTGCAGCAGCTTCAGTGCCCAGCCCCCGGCTCCGATAAATACCTTCGGCGAGGAGAGACTGAACTTTGTATCTCCAGTTCGTCCGCTAACCTGCCAGCCCGAGGAAATCTTTCGAACGGACGAAACTTCATGAGAAGTAAGAACCTCCACGCCGGATTGCTTCAGCCAGGCAAATAGCTGATTGGTAACTTCACCGTAGTCAACGTCGGTGCCCTGCTCAATTCTGGTTGCAGCAACTCTCTCAGATCCTCTGCCCTCTAGCATGAGAGGAATCCATGAGGCCAACTTTTTCGGATCATCCGAAAATTCCATTCCAAAAAACAGTGGTTGGTTCCTCAATGATTCGAATCGTCGCTTAAGGTAGTCAACATACTTGGACCCACGAACAAAGGTCATGTGTGGAATCGAATGGATGAAACTGTCTGGATTCTGCATCACTCCTGATTCAACAAGTGAAGCCCAAAACTCTCTTGATTCTTGAAATTGCTGATTGATTGAGATTGCCATAGCAGCAGATGGAATTCCACCGTTTGGGTCATCCGGCATGTAGTTCAGTTCGCAAAGCGCCGCGTGGCCAGTTCCGGCATTGTTCCAAGCATTTGAAGACTCAAGGGCAACGTCGTCAAGGCGCTCTAGAACGACAAGCTTCAGTTCTGGATCTAGATGCTTGAGTAATACCGCTAGCGTGGCGGTCATGATTCCACCACCTACAAGAATCAGGTCGTAGTCGCTCGGCTTTGACACGCTCATCCTTACGTCTGATCTTGGACCTGATGTTGCTGTGGGCGATACTGGGTTCGAACCAGCGACCTCTTCCGTGTCAGGGAAGCGCGCTACCACTGCGCCAATCGCCCCTTTGTTACTTCGAGGTGAAGACGGGATTCGAACCCGTGTAGACGGCTTTGCAGGCCGCTGCCTCGCCTCTCGGCCACTCCACCGATGCGTGGCTTCTGGCCACTGCGAGCGGATGACGAGATTCGAACTCGCGACCCTCACCTTGGCAAGGTGATGCTCTACCACTGAGCCACATCCGCTTACAACCTAAGTTGCTTGCCTACTCTAACCCAAATTCGACTTCACTGACAAACAACGCGGTCCCTGTCTTACGCAAAACAGGGGATCCAAAGGACCCCCCGTTTTTGGTAAATCTTTGCACTACTCCTTTGATCGGGCAAAGGCGTAAGCCTCTTCACCGTGCACCACGGTGTCGATGCCAGCAATCTCATCTTCGGCCCTGACCCTAAAGCCCATGGTCTTCTCAATGGCAAAGCCAATAATTAGGGCCATGACGAAGCTATAAAGTAGCACCGCTCCAGCACCGATGGCCTGAGCCAGAAGCTGGCCAAATCCATATCCGAAGAATGCACCAACGCCGGTACCAAACAGGCCAATGTATAGAGTTCCGATGATTCCACCCACGAGGTGGATGCCAACCACGTCAAGTGAATCATCAAACCCGAAGCTGAACTTTACGTCAATGGCTATAGCGCAAACCACACCTGAAATAGCACCCAGCAAGATTGCCCAAACCGGTTCAACGGAAGCACAGGCTGGGGTGATTGCAACAAGACCCGCGATTACGCCTGAGGCTGCTCCGACCGACGTTCCTTTTCCATGACGAATTTTCTCCACTGTAATCCAGCCAAGCATTGCAGCCGCGGGGGCAGCAATTGTGTTGATAACCGCTAAAGCTGCAAGCCCATCGGCAGCCAACTCACTGCCGGCGTTAAAGCCAAACCAGCCAAACCAAAGAAGCGCCGCACCTATCAAGGTAAGTGGAACGTTGTGTGGTTGCATAATTCCTTTTGAGAAACCAAAGCGTTTACCGAGAACAATTGCCAGAGCAAGAGCTGCAGCGCCTGCATTGATATGAACAGCTGTTCCTCCGGCGAAATCGATAGCCCCAAGCTTGTCAACAATCCAGCCTCCATCGGTTTCTGCAGTGAAATTGAATACCCATCCTGCGACCGGGAAATAGACCAATGTTGCCCACAGTCCTGCAAAAACCATCCAGGCTCCAAATTTTGCGCGGTCGGCGATTGCTCCCGAAATAAGTGCGACGGTAATGATTGCGAAAGTCGCCTGGAACGCAACAAATGCCATTTCTGGATATGCTCCTGCTGGAGCGGCAGCATCTGTTACCTGAGCGGCAAGACCCAGGGCCGAAGTGTCAATCCCGATGATGTGCGGAATACCAATCCAACCGGTGTCACCAACATCCGCAAACGTAATGGCGTATCCGTAAAGTACCCAAAGTACTGATATCAGAGCAAGGGAGCCAAAAGAAAGCATCATCATGCTCACAACTGACTTGGCCTTAACAAGGCCGCCGTAGAAAAATGCCAAACCTGGTGTCATTAGTAAGACTAAAGCGGCGGAGAAGAGCACAAAGGTGGTATTACCCTGATCCATTCGAGTTCCTTTCGATACTTGACCACACCGGATTGGCGCTTGGCACAACAATGGTCTAATCGTGTTTCAACCAGTTGCGTGGCAGGTTTCCAGCATGTTTCAGGATTTAAACGCAGGTGAATAGTTTGTTTCGTATTTCGAGGTAACTTAGAGGCATGGGCTCTGAGCGAAACGCAGCTGTAGTGATGCTTGTAGCGGCCATGACTGGCCTATTGCTTGCCAATTCGCCCTTTGGGGCCCCGCTGCTCGACACTATTGCCTTCAAGTTAAATCTTGATTTGATTAACGTCAACATCACTCTTGGACATATCGTTTCTGATCTTTTCTTGGCAGTGTTTTTCTTTGTGGCCGGACTCGAGCTCAAATATGAACTCCGTAGTGGCACTCTTTCCTCACCGAAGCGGGCGCTTGTGCCCGTTATTGCCGCCATAGCCGGCGTAATCGTTCCTTCCTCGATCTACGCATATTTGAACTGGGGAACCGAAGGAATATACGGTTGGCCCATTCCGGCTGCAACGGACATAGCCTTTGTCTTGGGTATTTTGGCAATTTTCGGCCGCGGGATGCCAAAAGAGGCGAGGATATTTTTACTCGCGCTTGCAATATTTGATGATCTAGTAGCAATTTCGATTATTGCTATTTTTTATACAGCCGAAGTCCAGACGCTTTGGCTCTTTGCAACAGGTGCAGTCGCGGTGGCGTTCCGCTTTGCCGAGATGAGCAGAAATAAAAGTAAATGGATTATCAGGGCGTCATTCGGAATTGTGCTTTGGTACACCGTCTATCAGTCCGGAGTTCACGCAACAATCGCTGGAGTGATTCTTGGGCTCATAATCCCGGCCTCTCGGGCGCACGGTGCAGTGTCAAAGATTCAGCCATTGACGAACTTTTTTGTTCTGCCGCTTTTCGCCTTCACGGCTGTTGCGGTGATTATTCCAACTATGACAACTGGCTCGCAATCTGTATTCAACGGCATCTTTTTCGGTTTGGCGCTGGGAAAAGTAGCGGGAATTGCATTAGCAGCTGTAATCACCAATCAACTTCTAAAACCGAAAGATCGCTTGCCTCTGGGGTTGTTCGACTTCATTCCTCTGGGGTTACTGGCGGGAGTCGGTTTTACCGTTTCATTACTTATGGCTCACCTAGCATTTAGGGGAAATGCCGAACTCTACGCGCAGTCCGTACTTGGAGTGCTGCTGGGTTCTTTCGCCGCAATGGCGGCTGGAGGTGTTTTACTCTGGTTCCGAGCTCGTTGGCACCGGCAAAAAAATGCCAAATCTAAAAAGAAGAAGTTAAAGAACCAATCCTAGAAATAGCTCGCAAGTACTTCTTTTTGTATCCGCCCGACAGATACTCTGTTGAGAAAACTTCAGTAAGTCCAATTCCAGTTGAGCTCAAGGGCACCTGAGACTCGTAAAGTCGATCGACCAAGGATACAAATCTAAGTGCCGCGGATTGGTCTGTTAGAACATGTGCGTTAGTAAGCACGAGCGCATCTACCCCTTCAATCAGCTTGAGAAATTTTGATGGGTGCACCTTGGCTAAATGACTAAGCAATTCATCAAACTCATCAACGGCCACTTTCTTACCTTCAGCTACTTTAAACTTCAGTGTTGCTTCGAGTTGGCTCTCGTCGATCGGTTTGGTGTGGCCGTCGATAGGTCTATGCCGGTAGTCCTCTCCGTCGACACTCACTATCTCAAACCGGTCAGCCATCGCAGATATTTCCCGTGCAAAATCCTTCGCTGCAAATCGGCCTTGACCTAATGCGTTTGGAGGAGTGTTAGAGGTTGCAGCAAAGCGAATGCCTCTGGAGCCTAGCTCGCTCAAAAGTCTTGACATCAACATGGTGTCGCCAGGATCATCCAGTTCAAATTCGTCAATACATAGCAGCTCATAGTTTGAGAGTTGTTTCAGTGCGTCGGCGAACCCCAGCAGGCCAATCAAGCTGGTGTAAGCCAGGAAGCTACCGAAAGCTTTTTGTCCCTTGAATGAATGCCAAATGGCGGCCAGTAAGTGAGTTTTACCAACGCCGAAACCGCCGTCCAAATAGATACCGGCTATCGGCTGTGGTTTGGATCGGGAGAAAACGCCCCGAATCCCAGGGGGATTAATAAAGTGCTTGGATTGCGCTACAGCCTGGGCTTGGGACGGAAACTCTTGGCTAGGCAGATAGTTATCGAATCTTGCCTTGGTAAACTCTCTAGGAGGAACTAGCTGACTGAGAACCTCATCCAGGCTTGGATTCGGTTGAATTTCAACCAGGGAACAAATACTCCCGGTTTTGGTTGACAATGACACCGCCCCTAGTGTGGACACGAATAATCCATCAGTCTACAAGGAGAAAACTTTGCCAATCGACATCGACTCAAGTTCCAAGTTTGATAAGTACGCCAATCCTGGTGTTCTGGTGAGCACACAGTGGCTTTCAGAAAACCTTCAAACTTCGGGGCTTGTGATTTTGGAGTCTGATGAAGATGTTTTGTTGTATCAGACAGGCCACATTCCTAATGCTCGAAAAATCGACTGGCATACCGACCTAAACGATAAGGCCACGCGCGACTACATCGATGGTGAGGGATTTTCTGCTGTGATGTCCCGACTTGGAATAAACCGTGACGACACCGTGGTCATTTACGGGGACAAAAGCAATTGGTGGGCGGCCTACGCGTTATGGGTTTTTAAGCTCTTTGGCCATGAAGATGTTCGATTGCTAGATGGTGGCCGCGAAAAGTGGACTAGCGAGGGTCGAGACCTGACCAAGGAAGTACCTAGTCCAACACCTTCAACTTATCCAATAATTACCCGAGACGACTCAAGCCTCCGAGCATTCAGAGACGATGTGTTCTTGCATTTTGGAAAGCCGATGATAGACGTGCGCTCCCCGGAGGAGTATTCCGGTGAACGACTTACCGCACCTGGCTACGCAGACGAAGGCGCCTCGCGCGCTGGGCACATTCCTACGGCCGCTTCTGTCCCATGGTCAAAAGCGTGCAACGAAGATCAAAGCTTCAAGGACCGCTCTGGCTTGGAAGAGGTTTACCTCAAAGGAGCTGGGCTTGAGGGACATTCCGACGTTATCGCCTACTGCAGAATAGGTGAGCGTTCTTCGCACACCTGGTTTGTTTTGAAGTACCTACTCGGGATCGACAAAGTCAGAAACTACGACGGCTCCTGGAGTGAATGGGGATCTTTGGTAAAGGCCCCGATAGCTCTTGGCGAGGAGCCTGGGCCTTTGCCTCAGCTGGTCTAAATGGGAACTCTTGAATCGGCTGATCAACTGATCAAGGACTTTGCAGTTCTACGGGAGACTGAAAAGCTAGACCTTCTGTTGGAGTTTTCTGAGGCTTTGCCAGAGCTGCCACCAAGATATGCAGACCACCCAGAGCTTCTGGAGCGCGTTGAAGAATGCCAGTCACCGATTTTTCTGTTCGTTGAAATAGAGGATTCAGACGTGGTCAGGCTCTTTTTTAGTGCACCGGCTGAGTCACCTACGACTAGAGGATTTGCTAGTTTACTTTTCAGTGTGATTGATGGCCTCTCCGTAGACGAAGCTTTGGACTTTGATTTGGATTTTCCCTTCAAGCTATCTCTTTCAAATGCTGTCTCACTTCTGCGTCTTAGAGGAATGCTCGGTATTCTCTCTCGCATTAAACGACAAATCCGAGAGAAAACGCAGCAGTGATCAAGCCGGCCTTCGGCCTTGCACTTAGTGCATCAGCAAACAATCCCGCATCTCTTGCTAAAAGTTATGGGCCAGCGCACGGCGTCCGATCTAATCACGTGATTTCTCAATCCGGTGCGTTTGTTGGCGCGGATGGATCCTCAAGATCAATCTCAACACCAGACGACCGTGAGCTTCTGATTGCTTTACGAATCGGGGTAGACCTTTTAGTTGTGGATGCCGCCACAGCGCGCAGAGAGAAGTACAAGCTTCCCGGCTCTGGGTCGAAACTGGCCATATTCTCCAAGACCGGAATGTTCCATGACATTCCAGCGCTTACGGACTCTGCGGGTGAGGTGTATCTATTTGGTCCATCGACCGATGCAACCATTGACGAGGCAAAGCCTGTTCACATTAGAAACATCGAGTTGCCATTCGAGGGATTTTCGGACTGGGCCAAACTCCGAGGTTTCGATTCAATTCTGCTGGAATCAGGACCAACCCTAGCCGCCAATGCTTTTGCTGCAGGACTAGTAAAGCACTCGGCGCTTACAATCACTCCCACCCAAGTTGGCTTGGAGCAATTGGCTGGGCTTCACCCATTTGATGGACAGGCACGACTTACTTCGGTTGCTTATTCGCAAGACGCAACCTTTACATACTGGTCTCATTGACGGCGTGGCAGACCGAGATGGTCGATTGGCAATCGTATTCTTAGCAAGATGCTTGAAATTTCTGATAGAACGGATACGCCTGCTGACTTTCAGCTAGCGGTCATTTCGCTACGCCAGGCAACTATCCGTGACGGCGTGAACATCACGGAAATTCCCTCTCCAGACAAAATAGCCAAGTACTCGGTTGCTTTGGCTGCCAACATCGGGGTAGATGCTCACGATAATCGTTCCGATCAAGGCACTGGCCGCTTCGTATTGTTGAACTCTGACGAGGTTCAAGAAGGCTGGGGTGGACAGTATCGAATCATTTGCTTTGCCAAGTCCCCATTAGAGACAGACATTGGGCAGGATGAGTTGATTACGGATGTTTGTTGGGCTTGGCTCGAAGACGCTCTTCGCTCCAGAGGAGCCGCCTACACAGCCGAGGCGGGAACTATTACCAGAATCATTTCACAGGGCTACGGATCGATTTCTGGTCACAGCGATCACGCAGAACTAGAGTTGCGAGCATCCTGGTCCCCCACCGACTCAAATTTTTCAGCTCACATTGAGGCCTGGCAGGATTTATTGTGCATGATGTCTGGACTCCCGCCTGAATCTGGAATCAGCAGAATCTAATTGTCTGAGTTGCCCGAGCAACCCCAAGCTCCCGAACTACCACTTCTTAGCTCTCCGCGAGCCAAGGTGCATTTCATCACCGAGGTTAGCCAATTAGATCAGGTAGCTGAGCAGCTGATTTCTTCTACAGGACAGATAGCCATTGATGCCGAGAGGGCGTCGGGATACAAGTACTCTCAGCGTGCTTACTTGATACAACTTCGAGCAAAAGACAGCGACATTTTTCTAATTGACCCGGTATCTGATCCAGGAATTCTCACGGCGAAACCCTACCTAGAACTAGCGGCCGCACTCAAAGATCGGGAATGGATTCTGCATGCGGCCACTCAGGATTTGGCATGTCTAGAGGAAATCAACCTTCGCCCTGGTGCCATTTTCGACACTGAGCTGGCGGCAAGACTTGCAGGTGTTCCTCGAGTAGGCCTCGGTGCCTTGGCCGAGAGCTTGCTCAAGGTACGCCTAGCTAAAGAACACTCCGCGGCTGATTGGAGCACCAGACCACTTCCAGCAAGCTGGCTGAACTACGCGGCGCTCGATGTTGATGTATTGCATGAATTGGCTGATGCAGTGAAAACTCTCTTAGACGCCCAAGGTAAATGGCAGTGGGCAGCTGAGGAATTTGAAACCCTGCTGTCTTTCAAACCGAAGCCGCAACGCCCTGATCGGTGGAGGGGTATCGCCGGCCTGAATAAAGTCCAAGATCGGCTGTCTCTTGAGATTGCTAGACAGCTATGGCTAGCCCGTGAAGAGCTTGCACAAAAAATTGATGTTGCCGCTGGTCGACTGATTCCGGACTCCTCTATTTTTGCTGCAGCAACGGAAAAGCCAAAGACCAAGCCGGAGCTTGCCTCGATGAAGTCCTTTAGTGGGCGCGCGAGCCGCAGCTACCTAGACCATTGGTGGGATGCGGTTCAGTTTGCAAACAAAGCTTCGGAGCTTCCCAGCTTAAGGGCCGAAAAGACCGACGCTATTCCCAACCACCGAAACTGGATAAACAAATTTCCCGATGCTGATCGTCGACTCAAACTAGCGAAGTTCTCCCTACAGCAAATATCTGAACAACTTGCGGTCCCGCTTGAGAATCTTCTGAGTCCCGATACTCTTCGGCAACTGAGCTTTTCTCCTCCAGAAAATCTAACCGAGGATGGTGTGGCAATAAAACTTATGGAACTTGGTGCGCGCCCGTGGCAGGTAAATCAAACTGCATCAGCTATAGCGGCGGCCTTTAGTCTCGCTGAGAAATCTCCGGCTGCTTCGCCAGCGGCTGATCCCCAGGAATCGGACGAGCGTGAGGAACTCTAGCGCCTAGAACCTGGGCAACAATTTCTCTTGAAATACTTTGTGGCGTGAGTCCGACCCGTTCCAGAATTTCCTCTCGCGAAGCGTGTTCTAAGAATTCGTCCGGAAGCCCGATCTCGCTCAAAGCGGTGTCTATCTGAGCGGCCCTGAGGTCCTGGCGAACCCTTGTACCAATTCCGCCGACTCTAATACCGTCTTCAATTGTTATAACCAGCCGGTGCTCAGAAGCCATCTTAACAATTGATGTTGGAACCGGAATTACCCAACGGGGGTCAACTACAGTGGCGCCGATACCTTGATCTGCAAGATTTTTCGCGACCTGCATGCCGGTTTCTGCCATGGCACCAACAGTGAGAATCAAAACATCTTTAGCCGGACTTTCGTAGAGAACGTCAACACCGTCTGCTAGACGCCGAATCGCCGGAAGTTCGGTTGCAACGGTTCCTTTGGGAAAGCGAATTACCGTCGGGGCATCCTTTATATCGATTGCCTCTGCAAGCTGCTCTTTCAAACGAGCCTCGTCTCTGGGTGAAGCGATGCGAATTCCTGGAACAATCTGAAGCATTGCCAAGTCCCACATTCCGTGATGGCTAGCTCCGTCTGGACCAGTCACCCCAGCTCGATCCAGCACAAAAGTTACACCCGCTTT
>CAEZVM010000033.1_pt1 | contig 12101 bp, 9 predicted proteins | sample 7264751 | NCBI WGS metagenome assembly CAEZVM01 (sample SAMEA6813857, study PRJEB35770) | uncultured Rhodoluna sp. | biome: Freshwater; feature: Freshwater reservoir; material: water | place: Czech Republic | collected 2017-05-23 | depth 0.5m m | reverse complement strand
GAACTAACTAATGCCTTCGGCATCGGTATCGCCAACGAAACAGTTCAGGATTCGGAGAACAACTTTAAAGGTGTTGCCACCTGGGTTAAGGCTGAACTCAAGCAGTCCTTTGAGTTTGACCTGGGCTTTAAGGTTTCCGACGCTGCCTTTTATCGTTCAGGGGTATTGGAAATCCAAGAAGGCTCCGATGCTGTGGTGATTGCTTCGACCTCGTCTACTGCCTTACCTAAAGATGCTCCACTTGTTGTTGCAACTAGATATGGCATGGGCAGAGTAATTGTGCTTGCTGATAGCGACGTATTTGGCGATGACTCAATCGATGAATTAGATAACAAAAACCTCTGGATCAACCTAGTGTCCTGGGCAGCCGGCGGCAAAGCTGCTGCCCTGGCAGAAAACAAAAAAACGCCCAGCTGGGCTCATTCTGATCCCAGCTGGCTCAAGCTCGCAGCTGCTATCGAGCAGATAAAACCGCTACAAGAAAAAGATGGTTCGATAGATTCTGTAAGCAACGATTTGGCTATAGCCAAAGTACAAATTGACTTAGTGCTTGAGGCAATTGTTGAACTAGCACCACGCTTTTCTCACCAAGCAGATTACTTGGCGGCGGTTCAAAAAGACATAAGAGCATGGGCCGATGGAGGTTTCGAGGTTCCAGACTTTTATGACTCCTTGGATCTTTTCCGACCGGATTTACACCGCAATCACAACGTGGAGAATCTGGCTGTTTTTGCCATGTATACCCAAAACGGAAATCCCAACCGCAATCTTGAGGCTGTGATTACCAATACCTTCTGGCCGGACTGGCTTGCTGAAAGGGAGCGGGCCTATCAAAACAGTGCCTTTGTTCCTATTGAGTTTGTGGCGTTCACCTCGGGGTATGACACCAACTCAGCGGTGTTTTTCCCAGAAACTGTTGCAACCAGAGAAACCGCCACTTTTTACTGGGGAGGCATCTTCTGTGATCGTGAAGCAGCAAGGTTTCGCATGGTTACCCGAGCTGCCAGGGAATTGCTATATCTTCCGCTACCTCCAGATGCCGAAAGATTGGTCAACGACCAGCAGCTAGCTCAAGAAACCTATGTGCTGTGGGATTTGATTCACGATAGAACTCATTCCAGGGGAGATTTGCCTTTTGACCCATTCATGATCAAACAGCGGATGCCGTTTTGGATGTATGCGCTCGAGGAGCTCCGCTGTGATCTTTCGACCTTTAGAGAAACCTTTGTTCTTGAAACCCAAGGTGAGCGACTGGGCAAATACATTCGTTATGCCATTTTGTTTGACCGACTGTTTCGATTCCCAATCACTGGACCCAGAGTTCGAAACTACGACGGCTTGAGCGGCCAGATTGTTTTTAGCTATCTACATAAACACGGCGGGCTGACCTGGACCGACAACCGACTGAGTTTTGACTGGGACAAGGTCAACGCTCAGGTTTTGGAACTGTGCTCGCAGGTAGAGGCGCTATATCACGATGGCATCGACCGGTCTCGGTTGGCTCAGTGGATGGCTTCCTATGATTTTGTTTCTGATCTTGTTCAGCCGCATCCAGCATCTATCTGGGCCAAGGGCCCAGAAGCTTTGCCGCTGGATGGCGAACTCAAAGAGCTGGTAAATGTAATTCACGACGACGAGTTTCCTCTGAATGTGTTTTATGACACACTCAACCGCAACCTCAAGGATGTCGTTGCTGCCACCAAAGGAATCATTGCCTAGCTGGCACAATGGTTCTATGGAAGCGCTAGATCAAAAAATACTGACTCTGTTAGCTGAGGACTCCGAGCGCTCTTTGGCTGAAATGGCAGAGGCTTTAGCCATCCCATCGTCTACTTTGCATCAGAAGATAAAGCGCCTGGAGACCAAAGGCCTAATCCTTGGCTATCGAGCAAAGCTCGATCTAGCCAAAGCTGGACTTAGCTTGACTTCGTTTGTGTCCCTAACGCCAATTGATCCGGCAGCCCCTGATAATCTTCCGGAGCTGTTAGCGCCGGTTGGCGAAATTGAAAGCTGCTGGTCGGTTGCAGGATCAGAAAGCTACATCGTGAAAGTCAATGTCGCTACCCCAGCTGACCTAGAGGCGCTTTTGGGAAAAATACGTCTGGTAGCTAACGTAAGAACAGAAACCACCGTGGTTTTGTCCACAGCATTTGAAAATCGAGTTCCAGTCTTACCAACTTCCAAAGACCATGATTCCAACTAACAAAAAGGAGCTAGCTTGCTAACAAACCGAAAGATATGGCGCGGCTTCGCAAGCGATAACTATGCCGGGGTTCACCCTGAGGTGTTAGCTGCGATTGCATCGGTCAATTCCGGGCATGAGGTCGCCTACGGCGAGGATACTGTCACGGCAGAGTTTGATGAACTAGTCAGAAGTCTTTTTGGCTCTAAGGCTGTTGGTTTTCCTGTTTTCAATGGCACCGGGGCAAATGTTGTTGCGCTGCAGGCAGCGCTAAAGCGCTGGGAAGCTGTCATCTGTGTTGAGTCAGCGCACATTAACGCCGACGAGGGCGGAGCACCCGAGAAGATGGGTGGCATAAAGCTTTGGACTGTTGCTTCTTCTGACGGGAAACTAACTCCGGAAATGATTGACTCCCAAGTTTTCGACATGGGCGTGGTTCACAGGGCACAACCTGGGGTAGTTTCAATCACCCAGACCACTGAAATGGGAACTCTTTACACGGCAAAAGAGATCAAGGCATTAGCAGACCGAGCTCACAAGCACGGTCTGCTAATACACATGGACGGGGCAAGACTTTCCAACGCCGCAGCTGCTCTAGGTTTATCTTTCAAGCAGTTCACTACCGATCTTGGAATTGATCTGGTTTCTTTGGGTGGCACCAAAATCGGCGCGTTAGGGGCCGAAGCAGTTATCGTCACTGACTCCAAATCAGCCAGGGGCAAGGAGCTAGCTAACGCTATGCCCTTTTTGAGAAAGACCTCAATGCAGCTTCCTTCCAAGATGAGGTTTGTCTCGGCTCAACTAATTGAACTGTTCCAAGACGGCGCCAAGCTGGCACTTTCTAATGCCAAACACGCCAACGCTATGGCCCAGAGGCTTTATGACGGTGTGGAGAAGATTGCGAAGGAGCATAAATCTGTCACTGTTCCAAATCCCACCGAAGCTAACGCGGTCTTTCCTGTTTTGCCAGAAGCGTTAACCAAGAAGCTTCAAAAGCAGTACCGGTTCTATGTTTGGAACCAAGCAACCGGTCAGGTTCGCTGGATGTGTGCTTGGGACACCACCGAAGAAGATGTCGATGGTTTACTCGCAGCCCTAAAAGCTGCCCTCTGACCCTTTTTCGGGAACAAAAATCACTATCTGAAAGTTGTATAACTACATGTCTAAATTACCTATCACTCAAGCACCCCTAACTGACTTACTCGTCAAACGCTGGAGTCCACGCTCGTTCGATGAGACCCACGAGATTTCTGACCAGGAGATTCTTTCCATTCTTGAGGCGGGCCGCTGGGCCCCCTCTTCGAATAATGGCCAGCCTTGGAGATTCTCGGTTGCGAAGCGCGGAACCGATCTTCACAAGAAAGCAGTTGCAGGTCTTACCGGATTCAATCAGGCTTGGGCACCTAGGGCTTCAATGTTGGTTGTGGTTTCAACCCAGAGAGACGACACCGGTCAGGCTCATGCCGGCAACCACTATGACGCCGGTCTTGCCGTTTCACTGATGTCTATTCAGGCTCAGGCCATGGAGTTTTACACCCATCAGATGGGTGGAATTTTGCACGACCAGTTGCAAAAAGACTTAGGGCTTTCAGAAGATCTCGAGGTAATTGTGGTTTTTGCAGTCGGCAAAATTGCTGCTGCTGACAATTTGGAGGGCGGCGCCTACAAAGCTGAGCTGGCTCCACGAACCAGGCTAGAGCTTTCTGAAATCGTGCTCCATGGCAAGCCTTAAGATTAGGTAGTGAGCTTCGCCAACGAAATAGCCTCCTGGTACGGCCAGTTTGGGCCAGCTTTATTTGTTGGCGCTGTTTGGGGATTGGTTTTTGCCGGAACCGGGCTCCTTATCGGAGCATTCATTCCTTTTGTGACCGGCGACTCGTTGATTTTTGCAGCCGGAATAGTTGCAGCCAATAACCCAGAAGTTATCAACATCTGGGTATTGGCAGTTGGTATTGGAATCTTTGCTTGGCTGGGTGATCAGGTTGGCTACACCCTCGGACGTCACTTCGGAAGGCCATACCTTGAAAGACGCCGGGGTGAAGTGCTCCAAAAAGCCATCTCAAACTCAGAAAAGTTCTATAACTTTTGGGGTTGGTGGGCGGTGGTTGTTGCAAGGTTTGTACCCTTTGCCAGGGTCTTGATTCCGGTGATTGCAGGCATTGGCAAGATGAACTACTACAAGTTCTTCTCAGCGAACTTAGTTGGGGCAGTGCTTTGGGGCTTTGGTCTTTCTATGGCTGGGTATTACGCAGCTAGCATTCCACTGGTAAAAAACTTCAGCTATTTCCTGGCTGTGTTCTTTATCGCAGCCTCCCTGATTGCAGGCATGCGTGCTTGGTATAAAAACAACCAGGGCAAGAAACTGGCTCCTCTTTCACGCAAGCTCTAGTCGGTAGCAATAACCAAATCGGCGAGAGTCTTCGACTTTTCTCGGGCATAAAAATCAAGCTCCTGGGCTGCCCAGAAATCAAACTTGTCTAGGTGCCGCTCTCTTAAAAGCCAACGCTCACGCCTTATTTCCTCGCTGGCTTCTAGCCAGATTGAAATGTCGGCGTGAGCTTTGCTTCTTTCAGTCAGGGCTCCACATCCTTCAACAATTAGCGGTGTCCCACCTGAGAACTCTCGCCAAGTTGATCTTTCGTTTCTGACCCAGGACCAGTCCTGCCAAGAGGCGGTTTCTTGTCTGGCTAGCGGATTCAGGATAAACCTGACCAAGTAATCGGCTCCCAAGGAAAGCCCATCCCAGCCCTCGAATATGGCGTCCATGTGTATTACGCGAGGCGCTGATTCGCCGTCCACAAACAGCTGCTGCTGCAGCTTCTCGGCGAAGGTGGACTTACCGGATCCTGCCCGGCCATCAATCAAGACAATTGGGGTTTGGTTACCTCTGTCGATTTGCTCAAGAACTTGAGCCGAGATTTCTTCAATATCTGCAAGGAGATTGAAACCTAAGGAGTCGGATTTATCCGACATCTATTCAGCTAGACCGTATAGTCGATCGCCAGCATCTCCAAGTCCTGGGACGATGTATCCGATCTCGTTTAGTTTCTCATCTAGGGCGCCAAGAACGATGGTCACATTCTTGTCTCCAACGGAGGCCTCAACTGCCTTTAGGCCCTCAGGGGCTCCGAGTAAGCAAACTGCTGTGACTTCGGTGGCTCCGCGGTCAAAGACGTACTTGATTGAATCGATAAGCGTTCCACCGGTAGCAAGCATCGGGTCAATGATGAAGATTTGTCTTCCGGTTAGATCGTCGGGAAGTCTTTCGGCGTAGGTATAAGGCTCAAGCGTTTCTTCGTTTCTCTTGATGCCTAGAAAGCCAACTTCTGCCGTTGGCAGAAGTTTCATCATTCCTTCGAGCATGCCAAGGCCTGCTCGAAGAACTGGAACAATCAAAGGTTGCGGGTTGGAAAGGTGAACTCCCTTAGTTTTAGTGAGAGGGGTCTCGACTTCAATTTCGTGAACTCGAACTTCCCTTGTTGCCTCATAAGCCAAAAGCGTTACCAGCTCTTCGACCAATAGTCTGAAGGTTGGGGAGGGGGTGTTCTTATCCCGAAGGACAGTGATTTTGTGGGTGACCAGTGGGTGATTGGCAACGTGTACTCGCATAGCCTCAAATCTACTGCTCCAGCAAGCATCAAGCTGAGTCATCCCTACACCTTCTAAAGTAGAAGTTGCTGACCAACGAACGGGACTATTTTGACGAACCACCGCTTTGACCAGGCTATGGATCTGGCGCTGGGCCAGGCCAAGCTTTCTGGCAAGGACGTGCCCGTTGGAGCCGTGATTTTGGACCCTTCGGGACTGCTAGTTGCTTCAGCGCACAACGAGCGTGAGCTAACCGGGGACCCAACCGCGCACGCTGAGCTATTGGCTATCCAAAGGGTGGGAAAAGCCAAAGGGGACTGGCGACTTGAGGATTTAACGCTTGTTGTGACGCTTGAGCCTTGTGTGATGTGTGCTGGGGCAATCATTGCTGCCAGGATTCCGCGGGTTGTCTTTGGCGCCTTTGATGAAAGAGTTGGGGCAGCAGGGTCTAGGTATGACCTGCTTCGGGACTCAAGACTTGGAAGCCCGGTTGAAGTAATTGCTGGGATTATGGAGAAAGAGTGCTCGCAGCTTCTGAAAGACTTTTTCGAGGCTAAGCGCTAGCGACTAGGCTATTTGACGGTGACGTGTCCGAGCGGCCGAAGGTGCAACTCTCGAAAAGTTGTGTGCGTGAAAGCGCACCGTGGGTTCAAATCCCACCGTCACCGCCACAAAAACTGAAGGGTATAGAGATGAATTACAAAAGGCACATGACCGTCTTTGGGGCTATCGCTCTGGCCGGATTCATCCTGTTCTGGTTCGCTCCCCAGTTTGGAGCTGCTATCTTTTTGCCCGCTCTAGGTGCTTACTTCGGCGCTCGCAAGGCAGAATCAGATGGACCATCACAGCCGAAACCAGCTCTTTGGGCGGGATTTTTTGTTCTGGTTGCAATTGCGATGGTTATCAGGTTCCTAGTTCCTGAAGAAAACTTTGCCAGCTTTCAAGCCACTGCAGAAAACACGATATTGCTCTGGGTGTACCTAGGTGTTTTGTCGCTTGCCTTCCCACTGTTTGGCTTCTTGGCATATTTGCAAAGAGTTGGACGAGTAGCTGGGCAGTAAGGCCTAAAGTCTTAGCTGAAGCTATCAATTGGGGGCCTACACCCAAATAAGGTCCTGTCAAGGGATTTAAGCCAGGTGTTTACAAACGTGGCTTAATCGTTATAAGATTGGGTCTTGACCCCAAAAAACCAGTGTGCATATTGTGGCGCGCTCTGTACGCATATATTGGCGACAATCGGTTTCGGGACAGCCCTTAATCTGACCAGTTACTAACCTATTGCCCTGGAGGGACTCCCTTGGCTGCGAAAAACGCAAAAAACACCCGTCTAGCATCACGCCCATCATTTGCGAAGGTGCAGGAACAAATTGATCTTCCAGATCTTTTGTCCCTACAGACCGAAAGCTTTGATTGGCTAATCGGCGGACCAGCATGGCGAGAAAAAGAAGGCAACAAGGCCAAGACAGGTCTCGACGAAGTCTTCGAAGAAATCTCTCCGATTGAGGACTCGGCAAACTCTTCACAGGATCCAAAGATGGGTCTTGTCTTCGGTGAGCCGATTTTGTACGACCCGACCTACACTCCTGACGAGTGCAAGACCAAGGGTAAGAGCTACACTCAACCGCTTTACATCAAAGCTGAGTTCACCAACTACCTAACCGGTGAAATTAAGTCCCAGACAGTCTTCATGGGAGATTTCCCAGTGATGACGGAAAAGGGTACCTTCATCATCAACGGAACCGAGCGAGTAGTTGTGTCCCAGCTTGTTCGTTCTCCAGGTGTTTACTTCTCTGTTTCAACTAACACCACAGGAAACTTGGATGTTAGAAACAACAAAGCTCAGATCATTCCATCCCGTGGTTCATACTTAGAGTTTTTGACTGAGTGGGTTCGCGATGACCGTAAGCCAATCGCAAGATTTGGTCAGCCGATTGTTCAGGTTCAGGTAGATCGCAAAACTAAAGTTTCAGCAACTATTTTCTTGAAAGCCCTTGGATTTTCCAAAGAAGAAATCATTGCTGAGTTCTCTGATATCGAAAAGGCAGTTGGAGCAGCAGCTCCAACTTGGAAGTATGACCTAGACCTAATCGCCAACACTTTGGCTTACGACGAGTCCAAGGTATTTGCTAATCCTGTTCTGACCAAGGAAGACGCTCTTCGTGAGCTCTACCGCAAGGTCCGTGGCGAGCAAGCTGGTAGCGAAGTTGCAGCTGCATGGCTCAACTCAACTTACTTTGAGTCCAAAAGGTACAACCTTGCAAAAGTTGGTCGCCACAAGCTAAACCGCAAGCTCGGCATCGAGGAGCCACTAGAGGTCAACACTCTGACCCGCTCGGACGTAATCGGAACCCTGAAGTACCTGCTTCTGTTTGACCAGTCAATCGCCAACCAGTCATCACTTTCGAACGCCCGCATGGAGTTCCCAGTAAAGATGAACGGCAAATCGGTCAAGATTGCCGTTTCTGCTGACGACATCGATGATTTCTCTAACCGTCGTATCCGCTCAGTTGGTGAGCTAATCCAGAACCAGGTTCGCATCGGTCTATCCCGTATGGAGCGTGTGGTTCGCGAGCGTATGTCGACTCAGGACATCGAGGCTATTACTCCTCAGACCCTGATCAACCTAAGACCAGTTGTTTCTGCCATCAAGGAATTCTTTGGTGCCTCACAGCTGTCTCAGTTCATGGATCAGAACAACCCCCTTGCAGGACTTGCTCACAAGCGTCGTCTATCCGCACTTGGTCCCGGCGGTATCGCTCGTGAGCGTGCCCAGATGGAGGTTCGTGACGTTCACCCTTCCCACTACGGAAGAATGTGTCCGGTTGAAACTCCAGAAGGCCCGAACATTGGTCTGATTGGTTCCTTGACTGCCTATGCACGCATCAACGCATTCGGTTTCATCGAGACGCCATATCTGAAAGTCACCAACGGAAAAGTTTCCGGAAAAATCGAATACCTTGACGCAGCTGCTGAAGATGGCAAAGCTATCGCCGGTGCTGACACACCATTGAACGAGGACAAGACTTTTGCAAACAAGAAGGTCTTCGCTCGTTTCCGCGGTGACGTTGTTGAGGTTGACAAGGAAGACGTTGACTTCGTTGACGTATCTCCTCGTCAGTTAGCTTCCGTATCAACTTCGTTGATTCCATTCCTTGAGCACGACGACTCATCTCGTGCTCTGATGGGTGCGAACATGCAGCGTCAGGCTGTTCCACTAGTTCGCTCCGAGGCACCACTTGTTGGTACCGGTATGGAAAGAACTGCCGCCTTTGACTCAGGAGCACTTGTTGTTGCTGAAGCCGGAGGTGTCATCGAGGAAGTTGCTGCCGACCTTATTGTTATAAAGCAGGAAAACGGTCGCAAGAAGGAATACAAGCTTCGCAAGTTCGACCGCTCCAACCAGGGAACCGCTATCAACCAGCAGCCGTTAGTGTCTGTTGGTCAGGCAGTAGTTGAGGGCGAAGTTCTAGCCGATGGTCCATCCACCGACTCAGGTGAATTGGCATTGGGTAAGAACTTGCTGGTTGCATTCATGCCTTGGGAAGGTCACAACTTCGAGGACGCCATCATCTTGAGCCAGAACCTGGTGAAAGAAGACACCCTGTCTTCGATCCACATCGAAGAGTATGAAGTTGATGCCAGAGACACCAAGCTTGGAAAAGAAGAGATCACAGCCGACCTTCCAAACGTTTCAATGGAGGCACTGGCTCAGCTAGACGAGAACGGAATCATCCGTATCGGAGCTGAAGTTCGTCCGGGTGACATTTTGGTTGGAAAGGTAACTCCTAAGGGAGAAACCGAGCTTTCAGCTGAAGAGCGTTTGCTTCGTGCGATCTTCAACGAGAAGAGTCGCGAAGTTCGCGACACCTCTTTGAAGGTTCCTCACGGTGAAGGTGGAACTGTTATTGGCGTCAAGGTATTTGACGTTGAGGCAGGAGATGAAGAGCTAGGTGCTGGAATCAACCAGCGCGTTGTTGTTCACATCGCTCAGCGCAGGAAGATCACCGAAGGTGACAAGCTTGCTGGCCGCCACGGAAACAAGGGTGTTATCTCAAAGATTTTGCCTATTGAAGACATGCCTTTCATGGAAGACGGAACACCAGTTGACGTGATCTTGAACCCACTGGGTATTCCAGGCCGAATGAACTTCGGTCAGATTCTAGAGACCCACCTTGGCTGGATTGCCAAGCAGGGTTGGAAGGTCGAAGGAGTTGCTAAGTGGGCTGACGCCATCGTGAAAGAAATGCGCGAGGGCAAGCCAGGGACCAAAGTTGCGACTCCGATCTTCGACGGTGCATCAAAGGACGAAATCATTGGATTACTAGATTCAACACTTCCTAACCGCGACGGTCAGCGGCTTGTTGACTCAACCGGTAAGGCCAAGTTGTTCGATGGTAGAAGTGGTGAGCCGTTCCCGGCTCCAGTTTCAGTTGGGTATATGTACATTCTGAAACTTCACCACTTGGTTGACGACAAGATTCACGCTCGTTCAACGGGTCCTTACTCCATGATTACTCAGCAGCCACTTGGTGGAAAAGCTCAGTTCGGTGGACAGCGATTTGGTGAGATGGAAGTTTGGGCACTGCAGGCGTATGGTGCCGCACACACCCTTCAGGAACTTTTGACTATCAAGTCTGATGACATCACCGGTCGTGTTCGCACCTACGAGGCGATTGTGAAGGGTGACAACATCCAGGCTCCAGGTATCCCAGAATCCTTCAGGGTTTTGGCTAAGGAGATGCAGTCGCTAGCTCTGAACGTAGAAGTACTAAACGCCGAAGGCGTTGCCGTTCAGATGAGAGACGACGACTTCGAGTTTGATCGCGCAGCTGAAGAGCTGGGCATCAACCTTTCTCGCAACGAGAACTTATCAGTAGACAACGAATTCACCGGTTTCTAAGAAAAGGATCAGGAAAAAATAATGGAAGTTGAATCATTCGACGCCCTCAGAGTTGGCTTAGCTAACGCTGACGATATCCGCTCTTGGTCACATGGTGAAGTCAAAAAGCCTGAGACCATCAACTACAGAACCCTAAAGCCTGAGAAGGACGGACTGTTCTGCGAGAAGATCTTCGGTCCTACCAAGGACTGGGAGTGCTCTTGTGGAAAGTACAAGCGCGTGCGCTTCAAGGGAATTGTTTGTGAGCGTTGTGGCGTAGAGGTCACTAAGTCCTCGGTTCGCCGTGAGCGCATGGGTCACATCGAGCTTGCAGCTCCGGTGACTCACATCTGGTACTTCAAGGGTGTTCCATCCCGCCTTGGATACCTCTTGAACATGGCTCCAAAAGATCTTGAGAAAATCATTTACTTTGCGGCATACAGAATCATGTCCATTCACCACGAGGACAGAACTTTTGACGCTGGGCTTGTAAAAGAAGACTACGTAGCTCGTATGCGTACCCTTTCTGACGAGAGATTGCAGGAAATGCTTTCTGTCGCTCAAGCAGAGTTTGATGCCCTCACGGGCCTAGGGCTTGGTCTTCAGCACGCCATCAAGTTGTGGGAAGCCCCAACCTGGGTTGACGGACAGTTTGCCAAGAGCATCGAGCAGCTAATCGATGCCGAGGAAAAGAACCCTGAGGGTTTCTGGAACAAAAAGGCAATGGCCGAGGCCGAAGAAGCTAACGACGAGGAAATCTCGCCGGTAGTTCGCCCAGCCGCTGAAGAAAAGCAGATCAAGCAGCTTATTTCTGAGTTCAAGAAGAAGACCGACAAAATCGTTCGCGAGTTCGCTCGCATCGAGCGCCCTGCCAACCTTCAAAAAGAGCAGTTGGCCTGGAGAATGTACCTGACTGTCAAGTCCGGCGACCTAATCCAAAACGACGTCATCTTCGATCACTTCGACTACTCATACGGCGAATACTTCGATACTTCTATTGGTGCCGAGGCTGTTCAACGTGTACTTTCCGAGTTTGACCTGGTAGCTGCAGCTGCGGAGCTTCGCGAGCAGATTGCAACTACCAAGGGTTCAAAGCAGACCCAGGCCATTAAGAGATTGAAGGTTGTGAACTCCTTCATGCAGTCAAACACTCCTCCGACTTCGATGGTTTTGGATGTGCTTCCGGTACTTCCTCCTGAGATTCGTCCGATGGTTCAGTTGGACGGTGGCCGCTTTGCTACCTCCGACCTAAACGACCTTTACCGCAGGGTAATTAACCGCAACAACCGTCTAAAGAGATTCGTTGACCTAGGCGCTGTTCCAAAGACAATTCTGAACAACGAAAAGCGCATGCTTCAGGAAGCTGTTGACGCTTTGTTCGACAACGGTCGTCGTGGACGTGCAGTTACCGGTACCGGTAACCGTGCCCTTAAATCACTTTCAGATCTTCTG
>CAEZVM010000032.1_pt1 | contig 12121 bp, 10 predicted proteins | sample 7264751 | NCBI WGS metagenome assembly CAEZVM01 (sample SAMEA6813857, study PRJEB35770) | uncultured Rhodoluna sp. | biome: Freshwater; feature: Freshwater reservoir; material: water | place: Czech Republic | collected 2017-05-23 | depth 0.5m m | reverse complement strand
CTCTCAACCGACGCCAACGGCCGCTACTGCCAGTTAGATCCTTACCTGGGCGCTCAGCTTGCGCTGGCTGAGGCTTACCGAAACGTAGCAACCAGCGGCGCCAAGCCGCTAGCTGTGACCAACTGTCTAAACTTCGGATCTCCAGAAAACCCAGGGGTTATGTGGCAGTTCAAGCAGGCCACGACAGGGCTTGCTGATGCCTGTCTCGAGCTTGAAATTCCAGTAACCGGTGGCAATGTTAGCTTCTATAACCAAACTGGTGATGTTGCTATCTTCCCAACTCCGGTTGTTGGTGTACTCGGGGTAATTGACGATGTTGCCAGAAGAATTCCTTCCGGATGGCAAGACGAGGGCAACAACATTTACCTCCTTGGGGTCACTCGAGACGAACTAGACGGCTCGGTTTGGTCAGAGGTAATACATAGCCACCTAGGAGGACAGCCTCCTAAAGTTGACCTTGGGTATGAACGCCGATTGGCCGAGCTTTTACACGGCGCAAGCTTGCAAGGATTAATTGCCTCGGCTACGGACTTGTCTGAGGCAGGACTAGCTCAAGCCCTAACTGAATCTGTTCTTCGCTTCAACATGGGAGCCAGGGTTTGGATTACTGAGCTTTGTGAAAGAGATGGTTTAGATAGAACTTCGGCACTTTTTTCGGAGAGCACCGGAAGAGTGCTAGTAAGCGTAGGACGCGAAGACGACGTAAAGTTTGTTGGGCTCTGTGATGCCAGAAACATTCCCGTTCTTCGTATCGGAGTCACAGACAACACTGGGGAGCTGGAAATCCAAGACCTGGCGATCTGGCAATTGGATGAGCTTCGGACACCGTGGGTCAATACCCTTCCTGATTTATTTGGTTAGCATTTTGTTATGACTGAAACCCTAGAAAAACATCCGCTTCGTATTGTGCTTCGAACCGGAGCAGCCGTCTTTGGCCTAAGCGCGATTTTCCTTCTGGCACTGCCGGAATTGTTCCTGGATCTACTCGCTTTACCTTCCGGGCCCGACCAGGTTTGGTCGATGAGAATGATTGCGGTGACTTTGGTAGCTCTAACCGGGAACATGTTGATGGTTAGCCTCTACGCAAACCTCAAAGGGGTGAGACTTGCGTCCAGAGTGATGCAGTTTGCCGCTTTTGGTCTTGGGGGGTTAACGCTTATGGTCCCGGCAGAACTTACTTGGTTCACCTACTTGTATGCGGCCATTGGATTTGTCTTCTCCGGCGCCTACACACTATTTTTGTTCCGTCGATAAATGACTGACTCCATAATCACTCTCTCTGAGCCTGCTACAGGCTCCGCAGCAACCATCTCGGTTGTTGGAGCAAGCCTTTTGGCTCTTGAGCTGTCTGGGAATCGGGTTATCGAAGCTGTCGACACCGACCGACAAGAGTTTTATAGCGGGGTCGTGATGGCGCCTTGGAGTAGCAGGGTTTCTGGAGGGAAGTGGCAGCTACCCGACGGGCGTGAGCTACAGCTTCCAATCAACGAACCCGACCGGAACAATGCCCTGCATGGATTAGTTTTTGACCAGACGTTTCAGGTGAGCAAATCCTCCGACACTTCAGTTGAACTATCGATAGAAATTTCTCCGACTGACGGGTATCCATTTCATCTAAAGCTAGCGATGTTCTATGAATTGGAAGAAGGCGAGCTTTTTTGTAGCTTTGCGGTGAAAAACCTATCCCTAGAAACTGCACCGTTTGGAATAGCTTTCCACCCGTACTTTTCCACCAGCTGGCTGGAAGGCAAGGCGTTGTTTCAAAACGATGCTGAGACACGTTTTATTCTGAACGAGAACCTTATTGCCACTGGAAGAGCAAAGACTGCTTCGACTTCCAAGGACCTGAGCGTGGGTAAAGCAGTGGTAGGTGCCAAGCTAGATGATGGCTTCACTGATTTGAAGTTTGTCAATGGAGTTTCGTCAACAAAACTGATTTCTGAATCTGGCCAAGGCGTCGAGGTTTGGCAGGAGGACATTTTTAAACACCTCGTTATCTACACGACCGATGTGCTGCCAACAAAGCAAGGAGCTGTTTCTGCGATTGCAATTGAGCCTTCAACTTCGGAAGTGAACGCCTTTAACAGTAAGCAGGATTTGCTGTTGCTTTCTGCTGGTGAGACCCGTTCTGGTAGTTGGGGTATTCGCCTAACCTAGGACAGATGTCACGCCGGAAAGGTCAAAAGTCACGCCAACCACAGCACATCGCAGGGCAATTTCCCCTGCGATGGTCGCGGTCGCAGCTGTGTTGATTGGGTCAGTTTCTAACTCAGCGGCAAGCGCCTCAATACGTCCAGCAAAGTCCTCGCCTGCAACAGAAGATGCCTTGGAACGGATCTCGGAAGCCAGATTTGCTACGTCGAGAGCATCAAGATTTAAATTTTCGGCACTGGTTAGACTAACCAGTTGCTCACAAGCCTTAACGTCGGCTTCTGAGTCACCACCGAGTATGGATGAGCATCCGGTCAGAAGAACAACTGAGGCTAGGGAAATGGCTATAAGTTTCATGCTGCGTCTTGATTCCTTTGCGGGCTAAGGCCTGTGATTTCCAGGGGATAGTCGAGGTAGTCGGAGTACAGAGCCAGTGAAGGCTCCCTCCAAGCGTAATCGCGAGCAATCTCGGCAAGGCAGGCCCAAAAGAAAACATTAAGCAAACTCACAGAAAGTGAGCTGATGGAGTCATCCGGAAAAGCGCGTCCTAGCATTCTGCGAATAAGTGTTGGAACATCGGAAATGCCATGCCGGTGAAAAGCGGCACGAATTTTGAATTCGTATTCCCTAGCCCGTCTTGGATTCCAAAACATCGAACCCTGTCCGTGTTTTAAAAGCTGATGAATTTGGATGGCCTGGGAGTACCTGGCGTTATCAAGTGAATCAAAAATGGGGATGAAGCGCTCAACCTCGAAGCCATTACCGCGAAGATCTAAAACATCCGGGTAGTGAAAGAAGCGATAAAACGGCACGTGAGGTCTGGCAATCGAGTATGGCTCAAGTGTGAAACTTGCAACTAGGGGGTCTTGGCCGCTTGCTGCAGAGCCCCAGCGATCGATTGCCTCATCGTTGTCGCCTGGCTCGGAAGCGTATTCGCTACTGGTCACAACAACTAGTTAACCAAGAATTTGTCTGATCGGTAGCCTAGATTGGAAATCATGCGCTCCTGTATGAAAATCATTGCCTGGCTGGTCATTTTTGCCCTGGCCGCCCAGTTTTTCCAGGCCGCCCCCTGGTTGCTGTTTGTCTTTGGTGGACTGGTTGCGCTTGGTATTTACTTGTCCAGAGCCAAGAGAGCAGCCCTTGAGGCCGACACCCTAAAGGCAGTCGGAGATGAGCCACTTGGCAACATCCTTGACCCTGCTCGGGCCATGACCGCTCAAGCATCTCGCCAATTGCTGGGAGACGACAGCTTCAGCTTTGAAGTTGTTGGGGAAAGTTTCTACGCCCAAAACTTCTCGGCGCTTCAGAAAAACGCTGGTCTGGTGGATGGCCAAGACTGGGATGACACTGCATTTTTGGTTGTGGATCCTGGCAACTATCACAGCAAAACAGCAGTGGCGGTGTTTGTTTCCGGTTTAAAGCTCGGCCACGTCGCCGAGGAAAATGCACCGGGAGTTTTTAGGTTTCTGCTGCAAAGCGGCGGCTACGCCAAAGCCGACGCCGCTATTTTCTTTTCTGCAGCCGATGGCCAAAACAGCATCTGGTTAGATGCTGTGATTCCGGTTTTGTTTAAGAATTAGTTATCTAGGCGCGGAGCAAGTCGTGACGCACGATAGTTGCGTTACGGTCAGGACCAACTCCGATGGCGGAGATTCTGGTTCCAGAGAGCTTCTCAAGGACTAGAACATAATCCTGGGCATTTTTTGGAAGGTCTTCGAATTTCTTGGCTCCGGTGATGTCCTCATCCCAGCCGGGGAAGTTTTCATAAATTGGTTTGGCGTGGTGGAAATCGGACTGGGACACGGGAATCTCTTCGGTTCTAACTCCGTCAATGTCATATGCCACACAAACCGGGATTTCCTTGATGCCGGTTAGGACATCTAGCTTGGTCAAAAAGATATCAGTTAGCCCGTTGATGCGAGTTGCAAACTTAGCAACCGGGGCATCAAACCACCCACAGCGCCGCTCTCTGCCTGTTGTGGTTCCAAACTCAAAGCCCTTCTCGCGAAGGAATTCGCCCCACTGATCAAACAATTCAGTTGGGAAAGGTCCTGCTCCAACTCTTGTTGTGTAGGCCTTTAGGATCCCAATCACGGAAGTGATCTTGGTAGGTCCAATTCCTGAGCCAATTGTTGCCCCTCCGGCAATTGGTGAGCTCGAGGTCACGAACGGGTAGGTTCCGTGGTCAACGTCCAAAAGTGTCCCCTGGCCGCCTTCTAGCAAGACGGTCTTTCCTGCTTCTAGGGCATTGTGAAGATCAAGGGCGGTATCTGAAACCATTGGGCGGATGCGGTCTGTGAAGCTAAGCAGTTCCCGAACAACTTCTTCTGCCTTGATGCCGGCACGGTTATAAACCTTGGAGAGTAACTGGTTTTTCTGGCTTAGCGCTGCTTCAACTTTTTGACGAAGGATGCTCTCATCGAACAAGTCCTGAACTCGAATTCCTAAACGGCCGACTTTATCGCCGTATGTCGGTCCAATTCCGCGACCAGTTGTTCCAATCGCGCGCTTTCCTAGAAAGCGCTCAGAGACTTTGTCAATTGTGACGTGGTAAGGAGTGATGATGTGAGCGTTAGCAGAGATCTTGAGCCTTGAAACGTCAACGCCTTTTTCAATCAACCCGTCAAGTTCCTGGACTAGCACCGATAGGTCAATAACAACACCGTTGCCGATCACAGGCACTACTCCGGGTGTCAGGATGCCACTAGGCAAAAGGTGCAAAGCAAACTTCTTGTCCCCGATAACGACCGTGTGTCCGGCGTTGTTTCCGCCTTGGTATCTAACTACGTAGTCGACTCGATCGCCGAGTAAGTCTGTGGCTTTGCCCTTGCCCTCATCGCCCCACTGGGCGCCAACTAGGACTATTGCAGGCACTATTCAACACTAGCCCAAAGGCTGATATTCCGCGTCGGAAAACTAAAATATGAAGGGTAAGCATCGTCCGGCAATTGAAATGGGGAAAAATGAATGACACACTGACTCCTGATGGTCAGGCACTGGTTGCGATTATTGCTTCCTTTGGAATTCTCTTACTTCTTGGTCTTGTCGCTGTGGTGGTCATTAGCCACTTCATAGCCAAGGCCGCTCAAAGAAAGGAGAGGCACTACCTGAGCTTTTTCGTCCTAAGCATTTTGTTATCTCCGCTGATCACTGGGCTAGTTGTTGCGGCCATTCCTTTCACGGCTAGCGACCCCAACCACCCGAAGAATAAAAAGTAATCTCACTAGGAACTAAAGCGGTGCTGCATCAGCCATGTATGCATAGTGATGGCTGCTGCAGCACTTGCATTTATGGACCTGGTGGAACCAAACTGCGTGATCTCAACAACATCTTTTGAGGCTGAAATCGCAGCATCGGACAAGCCCGGCCCTTCCTGTCCAAAAAGTAACACACAGGCTTCAGGAAGCTGATAGCTCTCGAGCTGTTTACAACCTGGAACATTGTCAATTGCGATGATCGGCAAGGACTTGCCTTCGTTGGCCGTTTGAGACCACTGGACAAACTCTTCGACAGTTGGGTGGTGCAAAATGTGTTGGTAGCGATCAGTTACCATCGCACCACGCCTATTCCAGCGGCGATTGCCGATGATGTGAACTTCTTTAGCTAGGAAAGCGTTCGCCGTTCTAACAATCGATCCGATATTGAGATCGTGTTGCCAATTCTCGATAGCAACGTGAAATTTGTGACGGTGGGCATCCAAATCGGCAACAATTGCCTCCATGGACCAATAGCGATATTTGTCGACGACATTTCTGGTGTCGCCCAGGAGAAGAAGTTCCTGGTCATAGATTTCTGACCCAGGTCCTGTTGGAAGTTCTCCTGTCCACGGTCCCACCCCCCAGGTCGTTAGCTCGGGGGTTGGGTTCTCCAGAAACGAATCATCGCTATTGCCAGGCATGATTGCAAGCCTACGCAATAGCGATGATTCTCAGTGGTCCTTAGGCGCCCTTAGGTTTGAAGCCGAAGCGCTTTCGGTTCGGAGGTGCGGCGGGCCCAACAGTTCTTCGAGAGTCGTTTGGGAACTGCTGGCTTGGCTGAAAGCTTTCGCTGGCAAAAATCAAATCGCCATCGCTTCCAGTTGAAGTAGGGATGCCTTCCTCGTCATTCTTCTTTCTTCTTCTCCAGAGAATGTAAAGGAACAGCAAAGCTGCCGCTGCAAATATCCAAAGGATATTGAAAAGCCCGGTGATGTCGAATCCAACCGGTGGTGCCGGTGCAATAACTGCCTCAGGCTGGATAAGAACACCTAGAGAAACGGATCTAAGCTGTCCATCTTGGGTGAGACCGTTCAGCTGGATGGTGTGTTCACCGGTAGGAATGGCTTGAGGAATTTGAGACTGACCCACAAAGTTTCCGGAGGCATCTGCAACGACATCCGAAAGCTCAGCTGGGTCAGAGAACAACCAAACCTTCACTACTGATCCAGGAGCAAAGCCAGTTCCGGAGAACTGAACGAAGCGATCTTTGTTCAAGATGATATTTCCTGCATCGTCTAAGACAAGTGGTTCGCCGGACGAATCAGTTGCCTCAAGAGCAACCTCCCAGCCATCTCCTCGGAGAATGTAGCCATTCTCGGAATCAGTTTTTACCAGCTCAATAACAACTGGTTGGCCGTTCTCATAGGCCAAAGACTCTGAAGGTGCAAGCTCTGGTAGTTCAGGATCACCAGATAGCACTCCAAGGATATATGCCAGTGGCTGGCCCAAGATGTCCATTATGAACTCGGGAATTGGGTTTGCATCAGAGTAAACAACGCCAGGAGTTGGATCCAAATCAGGCATCAAGACCGGGTCAGTAGCCCCTGGACCTGCGCTAGGCGAAGGTACAGGAGTCAGAGTCCGCGAAGGTGAAGGTGATCCTGGGGACGCACTTGGACGGGTAGTTGGAGAAACCGTAGGCTCAGGGTCTGGGGATGAGCCGCCTCCGCCGCCTCCGCCGCCTGCGGCCTCGATTTCGAAGGTGACAACTTGCTCTGCTACCACATTGTTTGAATCCGTCACGGTAATTGTCACTTGATAAGTACCTGCAACCAAAGGTGCACCTGAGAAAGTAATTGACGGTTGAACCCCCGGCGTGTTGACATTTGAGGTAGTGAAGGAAACACCCGTTGGAAGGCCGCTAACCGCGATTGAGCCACCTTGACTTGTGAAATCAAGCCCGCCGCCAGATGAAGCTATGGTCACGTTGGAGGAAATTGAAGTTCCAACATTTCCTGAGACAGTGGTTACCGACGGTCGCCAGTAGGGGCCATCGACGGTTGTTGTAAATGTTGCGCTGATTGCCCCAGCTGCATTTGTTGCTGTAATGGTAAATGTGTATGGACCGCCTGTGGTTGGTGTACCTGAAATTGCTCCGGTCTGACTATCAAGAACTAGACCAGTAGGTAAAGATCCCGCGGAAATGGAGTAAGTAACTTCAGCAGTGGCACTCAGACCTAAATCTACAGAGCCATCTCTCTCCAACTCCTCAGGAAAAGAAGGTGTGGTTTCCCAAGCCGGGAAATTAACTGCTCTTACGGTTTCCGATGGAAGGCTTGCCCCGTTGAGGTTTCTTGCTCTAATCTGCACATCGAAGGCCAATCCATTGTCCAACCCCGTTAGGGTTGCAGGCGAGGCAGAGAGAGTCAACCAATTTGCCTCGTCAGTGCAGTTGCCTAGACAGTACTCATAACTCGTAATTGCGTTCGTAATTCCCGCTGGAACTGTGGCAGGGCTGTATGTTATTAGCAATGTCCCGTCGCCACCCACAACTGTTGGTGTGGCTGGCGCGTTTGGAGCACCAAGTATTTCTTCAACGGAAGAGGCTGACCAGGCTCCCGCTGTCACGGTTGTGAGGTCTTCCTCGGGAGCAGTCAGTGCTCGGACCTGAAACATGTATGGAACGACATTCTCTAAACCAGGAACTGTTGCGCTAAGTGGAGTGGCAGGAAGAACTGCCGACTCAACCCAAGTAGCCCCCCCGTCTTCGGAATATCGATAACGGTAGCCGGTTATAACAGAACCTGCCTCCACCTCTGGGGCTGTCCAGTTGAGAGTGACTGACTGATTCGTTCTGGTCACTGACGGTGCAGGAGGAGCGGCGGCGGCGGCCACACTCCTAGCGATATCTGCTAAGTCACCAGTTGAACCAGCGGCATAAAACCAGGTGATTTTGGTCGAACTTCCAGCTGCGATATTTCCTGGAGTCAATAAAAGGCCGTAGGCTCCATCGAAACCACTATCGAGAGACTGCCTTTGCATGGCTTCGTAGTTATAGGGGTCTTGATTGTAAACTTGGGAAAAGGAGCCCGCATATTGTTCAACAATGACGTTGGTTCCGGCAGTTGTGGAGTAGAAAAGAACTCCCTCCCCATCGGGTTGATCACGATTCACGGTTGTGATGAGAAGCGCCGAGCCTGGTGCTGTTCTCTCCTCTTGAGGAGTTGCTCCGGAAACTGGCTCAAAATCACCGGCCTGGGTAAGGTTTCCTCGATATTTTATTGGTTGGTCGGTGTCACGAATATAATCATCTGATGTTCCAACCCAGATGTGCATGTTCGCAACAGTTGAGAGTGATTCATTTTTAACTGTGGTTTCAACTTTTACGAAGCTTGAGGACTGCCCTAGGGAATACTTGTGCGTCACGGCTAGCAATTGAGTGTTTACTGTGAAGCGGGTCGTCACAGTTATTACGCCGTAGCCGTAACCTTCGTCCCCGACCACGCTAGTCTGCACCCACTGTGAGTAATCAATCGTCTGGTTCACTGGGCTGTTGAGTTGCGTGACCGTTCCGCCTGTCCAGTGCCCGCTGCCGGTGCCCGTTCCGATCGCCATATTCAGGGGAAGAGTCGAATACGTCAGCTTGAACCAAGTGCTGGCTTCGGAATTGTAGTAGAAAGGCTGCGACAAATCTCCAGTGGCAGTGATGGAGTTCCGCTGGGAGCTGTTTCCGGATCTGCTCGCGTGACCAAATCTCAGGTTGGCGTTACCCAGAACCTTATATGTGGCAGCGGTTTTTGACGCCTTAGAAGCGGAGGATCTCGCCGTTGCGGATGCGAATAAAAACTCTTGCAGCTGTGTGTTTGGGGTTGGGTTGGCCTCATACCAATCGAGCATCTGGTCGGCATCTACAACAGCAAGGCCTTCGACACACTCATTTAGCGATGCATCTGGTGTGTAAACAACCTCGTGGGCAACAGGGCGGTTGTTAGAAATATAGGTTGCATATGTCTGATCCCCAATGGTGGCGATGTGGAAGAATCCCTCAAATGAAGCTCCATAAAGCATGCCTTCGGAAGCAAAGGGGGTTAGGTCGGCAAAGGTTGGAAATTCCCTGATAACCACTTCGGGAACTGCTGGCCCGGTAGTTGGATCTACAACTGGATCTCCAACCCCTTCGTCGCCAGGTGTTGGGCCGGTTCCTTCGTCGCCAGGTGTTGGGCCGGTTCCTTCGTCGCCAGGTGTTGGGTCGGTTCCTTCGTCACCAGGTGTTGGGTCGGTTCCTTCGTCACCAGGTGTTGGGTCGGTTCCTTCGTCACCAGGTGTTGGGTCGGTTCCTTCGTCACCCGGTGTTGGGTCGGTTCCTTCGTCACCAGGGGCTGGTACCGGTGACGGGGTGGCGAGCGACGTTAGAAACTCTTGGTAAAGCTGTTCTAATTCATCAGCTGTCAGCCATTTCTCGTGTTCATAGCTGAAGCGTAACTCATCGCCACCTGGTGTGAACAACCTAAGTTGCCAAGGGTTAGCTAGTTCGCCGTCAAATGTCACTTCGATGTGATTGTTGCCCAAGTCGACTTGCTGACCTGTTGAAGCACTAAAGGGAGCTTGGAAAGCCTTGTTAACGTTTATGTTTATCTCGTTGAAGTCAGATCCGTCACATGATGGAAAGAAGTCAAACTCGGGAGAACTAAAGACCTGGCTTGCACCCCACTTGCCATTTTCTACACCCAGGTCCTCGGCGTTTCCTGTAAGAGGCACGATTCCTAGCCCGGTAATTACCAGAGCGGCGGCGGCTAGAACAGCTACGCCTTGATTTTTTCCAGGGAGTCTGAGTCGTCTTGAGAAGTTCATTTAGGTGTGGGCTTTCTTTAGTTTGTGAGGATTAAATTCAAATATAAACGCATCGCCCTGATTCGTCTATCCCTAGAAGAGAAAAATGGTTTACTTTCTCAAAAACATAGTGCTACCCGAAGGTTCTTGGCTCAGGAGGTCAGCAACTGAGCCTTGTTTAAATCTTCGTTGCGACGTTCGAAGGAAATATAGAGTGACAACGCCAAGACAATGCTGGCCAAGAAAAAGTAAACCGGCTGAACACCAGCACCATCAACTGCCAGCCCTACGGCTACCGCTGTCAATGTTGGCCCTGCTCCCCAGATCGTCATCTCAATACCGAATACTCTGCCTCGCATGTTCTCAGGGATGACTCGTTGAACAACTGTGTTGAGCATTGGCATAAGCGGTCCCCAGCTAAATCCGAGCACAGCTCCAAGAACCAGAAGGATCGGAAGCGGGGGCAAGAAGGACATGAATAGCACTGACGTGCCAAGACCAATAAAGCCCATCTTTAAGATGGTCGAGTATTTAAATTTCTGCTGCAGCTTTTCAAAAAGTAATGCTCCTGCAACTGAAGCCCCTGCCATTGTTGATATAAGTAGTCCAAGTCCTTCAGCGTTACCAATTGCATTGAAGTGCGCGGGGAGAACAACCATCTCGGTTGGAAGGTAAATCATCGCAAGGGTCATCACGAAACTCATGCCCAGTAGCACTGCTGGTGTTTTGAGAATTGTCTTGAGTCCAAGAACAGTGTCTTGGAACAAGCTTCCAGTCTCCGAGACTCCATCTCCTCGAGCTTCAGTTGTCTTGGCAAGAAATAGCGCAACTGCAGAAAAGGCCGAGAACAGCGCAACAACGTAGAAGACATCGAAGGGTCCGATGAGTGCGATGAATGCTGCTGCTACTGCTGGCCCAATTGCAAAACCGGTTGCGAACACCGCTTCGTGGATGGAGTTAGCTCGCTCCAGGGAAAGGCCAGCTGGTCCTGCCACATCAGGAATGATTGATTTTCTTGCGGTTCCAGCTGCCGGGTTCACCACCGCTCTTGCTAGTGCCAGTAAGACAAGTAGCACGAAGCTGATCTCCATGTAGTGGTGAACTACCGGTATTAGCAAGATTGCGACCGCTGAAAGTGCCTCAGAGATAAGTCCGCTAATTCGCCTTCCGACTCGGTCAATCAAGGTCCCAAGAATGGGACCGAAGAATATCCCCGGTATAGAGGTAAGCGCTATCAAGGCGCCAGCACTTGCAGCAGATCCTGTTAGTTCAAGCGCTAGCCAGGGCAGGGCAATAAAGACCATCGAGCCTGCGATAACACTTGTGATGTTTGACAGCTCAACAAATAGATAGGGCGCTAGGCGCCTTGGAGAAGTAGTCAATTAAAGACCCAGGTCCTTTAGGGAAATTGCAAACAGGTACTTGTAGCCGGCAGTCTCGATTGCTTCCTTGGCTCCGGTAGCCCTGTCAACAACTGTTGCAACTGCCAAGACAGTTGCGCCGGCTTTCTCCAAAGCCTTTGCTGCAGTCAGCGGTGATCTGCCGGTTGTGGATGTGTCTTCTAGAACAATTACTTTTTTGCCTTCGACGGAAGGCCCTTCGACCTGTCTTCCCATGCCGTGCTCTTTGGCAGCTTTTCGAACAACAAAAGCATCTATGTTTATGCCCTTGGCTGCTGCCTGGTGCAAGATTGCCGTTGCAACCGGGTCCGCTCCCATGGTCAAGCCGCCGACGCTATCGAAGTGATTTACCCCAGCATCCTCCAGCAGCTGCAGCATGACCTCACCAATTAGAGGCGCTGCCTCATGGTGCAAGGTTGCCCTTCGAAGATCAACGTAGTAGTCGGCTTCAATTCCGCTTGAAAGTGTGACTTTTCCCTGCACAACAGCTAGTTCCTTAATTAGTTCAATAAGGCGAGCTTTGGACGTGGCGGAATCGGT
>CAEZVM010000031.1_pt1 | contig 12390 bp, 11 predicted proteins | sample 7264751 | NCBI WGS metagenome assembly CAEZVM01 (sample SAMEA6813857, study PRJEB35770) | uncultured Rhodoluna sp. | biome: Freshwater; feature: Freshwater reservoir; material: water | place: Czech Republic | collected 2017-05-23 | depth 0.5m m | reverse complement strand
GCAATCACATTGAATAGAAACTCAGTTCGGCCAGCCGAAAAGACTGTGCCGGAAGAAATCTGTTGCTGGTCGATCTTTTTGCCAGCTACGGTGGTGCCGTTGGTGGAACCTAGGTCTCGAAGAGCTGCCTTTGATCCATCCCAGAGGATCTCGAAGTGCCTTCTACTTAGACCATTGTCCCCGATTTGAAGATCTGCCGTGGAATCACGGCCCACGGTGGTTCTGGATTTTGAAAGCTCGTGCTTGACTCCGCTGACCTCAAGAACCGGAATCCAGGCAACGTCCAGCTTCTTAGCCTCTGAAGAAACCTCTAGTTGACCCAAAACCAGCCCACTCGAAGCGGTCAGTTTGATCTCGAGCACTTCACCAAATTGGAATCCTTGCTTCCGGGCATGCTCGGAGGCAAGAGCTTTTAGTTCATCAAGGAGCGGTTCTCCAAGATTCACCAGCTTCTGGTGATCTTGAGGGCTGAGGGCGACCGTATAAGAGTTAGGAACAAGAATTCTGTCACGGCTCAGGATAGATGCTTTGGCATCCATTTCCTGGCGGATGCTTGAGGCTACTTCGACTGGCTCTAAGCCGGATTTGAAGGTCTTGGAAAAAAGGCCGGTGACCTTTTTTTCCAGTGTCTTCTCGAATTTGTCTATAAAGCCCAAACGGAATCCCTTGATTGGTGGCGAAATACAAGTTTATCCGCAGGGGAGTGAAATCTTGCTCGGGGCTTCGACGTTGGAGAAAGTTGACCTTGAGCCAAACAAGGCCTAACACAGGAAAACCTAAGGACCAAAGAGATGATCGAGGTTGATGTTGCTGTCTAAGACCTTGGACTTTTCAATCAACTAGTTGCCCAGGATGCCCGAGACGACCCATCGAAGTTCCCAACTTTCGCTATGACGAAAATTGCCAGACACTTTTGGACTTGGAAGCGGATGAAGAACATATGTCTGCTGGAAAAAAAAGGACCTACTTTTCTAGATATGCCAAAGGAGCCTTCGAGAAGCGTGTCACCCCATCAGAGCTGACTTGGTAGCCAGTCTCCACTCTAAATCCGCCCCAAGAGGCCATAAACAAGGGCACGTCAATTGACAAGAAGGAGTTGTTGGGAAGTATAAAGTCCGATACCGAGGTGAGAATCGGCGGTTCAAACTCCGATGTGCCAACACTATGGATTCCTGAATAAACACAAAGGTCTATCAGATTCGCCTTACGTAATACATCCAGTCCGGCTCCAGAAATATCTGCACCGACCGCCCCGACCTTGAGCATTGCTGCAGACGCCTCCGAAGCTCCAATAGCGCTTTCGATTGCAGATCTAACTTCTTTGGAGGCAGGACCCATCGAGATAGGTCGAGCAATAACGCCGTGGTATCCCTCATATCGGGGTGCAATTGTGAGAAGAGCCAGGTCCCCCGCTTGCAAAGTATTGAAGGTAGTTCTGGTCAGAATTGGGAAGGTGTTTTTCTTACCGAAGCCGACGATAGTGTCGATGCCGCTACCTTCTGAACCCATCTTGCGCATCGTGTATTCAATCTCAGCAGCAACATCACGCTCTGTAACGCCTACCTCGAGCGCTTTGATACCAGCTTCTAAACCGGCTTCAGCTATCTCAAATCCGTAGCGAAGAACTGCAATCTCAGCTGGGCTCTTTGATGCACGGAGCGCTCTGTAGGAAAGTTCAAGCTCTTTAGTAGAAACAGTCTCAAAGTCAAAAGAGTTAATCAGTTCAATTAGCCAGTGTGGAAAAGAACTTTCACCCACAAATCCGATTTTTGCTTTTGAAGAACCTGACTCCTGAACCAATATGTCAAGGAATTGCTTGAAGCCTATTGGCTTTGTATATGGATACTCTTCCTCTGGCATGTTGAATTCATTTACAACATGTATCTGGCCAATTTTTGCGGTGTTGTTGTAGAAAGTTTCGCTCTCTGCTCCAGTAGCAGAATGGATATCTCCATTTCGAGGAATTACAGAAAGAATAGGTTCGAAATGAGCTGCATAATCTGTCAACCAACGTGTGTGGTTAGCCCCAAAAACTGCCCTGTCGTCACCATAAAAAAACAGAAGATCAATGGAATAGCTCTCCATCAGTTTCTGGATGCTCTTCTTACGTTCTACAAACTCGCCCTGAGGAATTTTGGGCAGATTCTGCATCGCGATTGCCTCCAAATCAGTCTTGCACTTGAAGCGATTTTAGGCCTGTCAGTGCAGAACGTAGCTTTCTCCCAAGCACGTGTCCTTTTCTTGCGCGCCTCAAAGCTGCGACCAAGACCCTGTCAGGTTTGTGCCTAAAAACCATGCTTTCGAGCATGCTGGCTAGGAATTGTCTGATCCCTCCGGTAAAATTGCACATGCGTTGCATACGAAAGGAAAATCATGAGAGCAAAGACCGTTGGGTTTGCCATAGCGGATGAAGACAGGGCACTTTTGGAGGAATTGGTCGCCGAGTATGGTGGCGGAAACAGATCAGAGTTCCTGCGCTACGCGATGAAAAAGATTGCTCGCGATCGCCTGGCGGAGCGCATGAGCACGCTTCAGCAGGAGGCTCGTGAGGACATGGGGGGCAAGATTTACACTCCTGAGGAAACCCAGTTTTTGATCAAGAAGATTCTTGCTTCTTGAGCCCGAACCAACTCAGAGTTGTTTTCGACATAAACGTTTATGTTGACGCAATTGCCGGTGCCAACTCAACTTATCCATACCTAGGTGTGGTGCCCCCGCATTCGTCAAATGACGCGGCGGACTGCCTTTCTTTGGCTCTGGACGGGCAAGAATTCGAACTTTACATTTCTCCACACATTCTCTCTAACGCTTTTAGGGTTCTGAAGGATGAGATGAATGTGAGTTCCAAAATTGCCGGGTCAATCCTTACCGCCATCAGCGAGATTGTCCACTTGACCGGGGGCTCAATTGTTGACCCAGAAAGAATTAATCATGACCAAAAAGATTTTGAAGACAATCTAATCCTGGATCTGGTTCGAACAACAGAGGCGTTGATTCTTGTCACCAGTGACCGGGAGCTCCTGCTTCAGAGTCCCTGGAACGGGCGCCTATTTTTGAACCCGCGGCGTTTTGTCGAGCAAATCATTCGCACTCGATAGAAACCACTTTAAGGCTGCAACCTCTGGATCACCCAGGCACTGTGTGATCCATCTGGGCTCAGGGTTCTTAGGTATTCAATTCGGTCATGCATTCGGTTGGAGCGTCCCTTCCAGAACTCAATCCGAGAGGGAATGATTCGATACCCACCCCAAAACTCAGGTCTTGGGACATCCTTGTCAGCAAAGCGCTCGAGCGCTTGGTCGAACTGGGCATCAAGGGCTTGCCTAGATGCAATTGGGCTGGACTGGTTGGAAGACCAAGCAGCAACTTGAGAATCATGGGGCCTTGAGGCGTGGTACTCATCAGATTCGGAAGGCCCTACTTTTTCAGCAACGCCTTGAATTAGCACCTGCCGATACATCGAATACCAGCCGAAAACTCCACTCACCTTGTTGTTGTGCTCAAGTGCTTCCCCCTTACGAGATAAAAAGTTGCTCGCAAAGAAAAAGCCTCGGTTATCGACGCCTTTAAGAAGTACTGTGCGGGACCTGGGCTGGTCATCGGTACCAACAGTGCCCAACACAAAAGCGTTCGGTTCGTATATCTTGGCTGCCTCAGCGTCAATCAGCCAGCTTTGGAACTGGGCAATGGGGTCATCAAGTAGGTGCCCTTCTTCGAGGGCCTCCTGACCGTAGTCTTCGTGGCGGTTAAGTGAGTCCACTTCAGAAACCAATCTTTACGGTTTGTTAGGTCTTGGAATTAGGTTAATCCCGAAGGGATCAAAAAACGAAAGCGAGTTCAGCCCGCTAGCCTACAGTTGCCTTGGCCCGCTTACCCCTAGTGTGCTCTGGCTTACAGGCAAGGTTTTCGGGCTTTGCCACACATTCATCGCATAGAAGCACAAGATCTCTACAGGCTAGGGAAGAGCAGTCGTGGAAGTTGCTGGTTTTACCTCCGCAGGCTTCGCATTCTCCAATGGTCTTCACCTCGGGTGAAAAGTCCATCTTCATGCGGTCATCAAAGACGTATAGCGAGCCTTCCCAGAGCCCCTTGTCCCCAAATTTCTCGCCATAGCGAACGATTCCACCTTTGATTTGATAGACCTCTTGGAAGCCGCGGTTTTTCATTGCAACTGACAAAACCTCGCACCGGATTCCGCCGGTGCAGTAGGTGACGATTGGCTTGTCCTTCAAGTGGTCATACTTGCCAGACTCAATTTCTTTAACGAAGTCATGGGTTGTTTCAACATCTGGAACAACGGCATTTTTGAACTTACCGATCTTTGCCTCGAAAGCGTTTCGGCCATCGAAGAACACAACCTCATCGCCTCTGTCTTCAACCAGCTGGTTTACTTCCTCAGGTTTGAGGTGCTTACCGCCCCCGATGATTCCCTTAGGTCCTACCTGAAGTTCCTCGGGAGCCCCGAAGGCAACTAGTTCAGTTCTGGAGCGAACTCTAAGTCTTGGAAAATCATCACCGGTACCATCCGACCACTTGAAATCGATCTTGTTAAAGCCTGGATATTCCTTGATGGCTCTGGCGTACCTCTTTAGAGCTTCCATTTCGCCACCAAGGGTTCCATTAATGCCGTGCTTAGAGATAAGAATGCGGCCCTTGAGACCTAAAGATTCACACAGGGTGCGCTGCCAAAGCTTCATTGCTTCTGGGTCCGGGACCGGAGCAAAGCAGTAGTAAAGGATGATCTTTTGCAGTTCCACAGCAAAATCTTACCGCCACGAGTCTTCTAGGATAAAGGGATGAAACCTTCCCCGGGCATCGACGCCTCATCCCTAGACACAAAAACCAGAGCTCAAGACGACCTATTTAGGCATGTGAACGGAATTTGGCTAGACAGCACTGAAATTCCTGAAGATAAGGCCATCTATGGAAGCTTTCACATGCTCGCAGACGCCTCAGAAGAAGCCGTCAAACTAATTCTCGAAGAAGCCTCAGCCAATCCCAAAGCTGGAGTCAGCCAGCAAATTGGAGATCTCTACGCGTCGTTTTTGGACGAGAAAAAAGCCAATGAGCTTGGGGCAGAACCAATCAAGCAGGACCTTGACAGAGTCCAGGGCATTGCTTCTTTGAATGATGCGAGCAAGCTTCTTGGCGAGTTTGAAAGAACCGGAACCAGCGGCATCTTCGGGATGTATGTCGATAACGACCCGAACGACCCAACTCGATACCTGGTCAACCTTTACCAAGGTGGCCTTGGTCTTCCTGACGAGGCTTACTACCGCGAAGACAAACACAAAGAAATTCTTGACGCTTATGAGCGTCACGTTTGCAATATGTTCGCGCTCGCAGGATGGGAAAATAACAACGCTCAAGAAGCTGCAAAGAAAGTGCGCAAGTTTGAGACAACACTTGCTTCAAAGCACTGGGACAACGTCCAAACCAGAGACGCTGACAAAACCAACAATCCAACAGTTTTTTCTGACCTTCAAAAACTAACTCCAACATTTGACTGGAAGCTTTGGTTAGAAGCTGCAGGCATTGATGGCAAGGTTTTGGAAAACTCAATTGTGATGATGCCTTCCTTCTTCGAAGGACTGGCAGCGGTTTATTCGGAAGAGAATCTTTTGGATCTAAAGACCTGGCTGAGCTGGAATGTCATTTCCTCGAAAGCTGCCTATTTATCTCAAGACTTCGTAGATGAAAGATTTAGCTTTTATGGAACTAAGTTGACCGGTGCGCCTGTCAACCGAGCCCGCTGGAAGCGAGCCGTCTCTTTGGTTGAAGGATCTTTGGGCGAGGCAGTTGGCAAGATTTATGTTGAGAAGTATTACCCACCAGAGGCTAAGGCCCGAATGGACAAACTGGTTGAGTATTTGATTCAGGCCTACAGGGAAAGTATTGAGGAACTTTCCTGGATGAGCGAAGAGACCAAGAAGAAGGCTCTGGTAAAGCTAACGAAGTTCACTCCAAAGATTGGATATCCGACGAAGTGGAAAGACTACTCGAGCATCGAAATCAAGCGCGATGATTTGGTTGGAAACGTGAAAAGAGCTACTTCCTGGAATCTAGATCGCGAGATGAAAAAGATTGGTTCACCGCTTGATCGCGAAGAGTGGTTCATGACACCACAAACAGTGAACGCCTATTACAATCCAGGCTTCAACGAAATCGTTTTCCCAGCAGCAATACTTCAGCCACCCTTTTTCTCGCTCGAGTCTGATGATGCTGTGAACTTCGGAGCAATTGGTGCAGTTATCGGTCATGAGATTGGCCACGGCTTCGATGATCAGGGTTCGAAGTATGACGGCGATGGTGCACTGATCAGCTGGTGGTCTGATGCAGACCGAAAGGCCTTTGAAGAAAGAACTGCAAGTTTGATTTCGCAGTTCAATGAACTCTCTCCTGAGCAGTTGCCCGATGAGAACAAAGTCAACGGAGAACTCACTATTGGCGAGAACATTGGTGACCTTGGAGGACTCGGCATCGCTTACCGCGCGTATCTTCTTTCATTGAAGGACAACGGCGGAAATCAACCCGAGCCGATCGACGGACTAACTGGGCAGCAAAGACTCTTTCTTGCTTGGGCTCAAGCCTGGAGAACAAAGGGAAGAGACGAGATCGTTTTGCAGCGGCTTGCGACCGACCCACACTCACCACCGGAATTTCGATGCAACCAGATTGTTAGAAACATCGATGCGTTCTACGAAGCCTTTGAGGTATCTTCGTCCGACAAACTATGGCTCGATGAAAAGTCAAGAGTTAGTATCTGGTAAATGAAACTTTGGCTAAGGGTTATCTACCAGCTGCTTAGCTGGAAGAGAAGGTCTTCTTTGCAAATTCACGAAGTTGCTATTCGGCGCTTTAGGGTTTGGCCAACCGACTTAGATATCTATAACCATATGAATAACGGCGTCTTTCTGACGATTCTGGACCTTGGTCGCTACGACCACGGCAAACGAACAGGAATTTGGAAAAAGTGGAAAAAGATTGGTTGGTACCCGGTAGTTGTCGCCGAGAACATCACTTTTAGAAGATCCCTTGAACTATGGCAAACCTTTGACCTAGAAAGCAAAGTCATCGGCTGGACCGAGGACGCTTTTTACTTCGAACAAAGATTTGTTGTCAAAGGCGAGATTTACGCTAGAGCCGTGGTTCGCATTCGCTTCCTCAAGCGCTCCAGGGGAATTGTGACCCCTGAAGACATTCTTTCTGTGACCCCGTGGACCGGACCAGTCCCCAAACTTCCTGAGTGGGTGTCGGCCTGGTCAAAGGCATCGTCTTTGCCAAAGGGCAAAGAACCAGCTCCGAGTGAATGGAACTAGTCAGACGTGAACCGTGCAGCGCTGTCCAAAAAAGCAGTCTCTCTAGTTGAAAGTTGGCTAGAAGACGCTAAAGGTAATGCTGCCTCCTCGGCAGCAGAAGCTCGGCTTTCGTCCCTTCTAAAAGACCCCAACGGACTTGAGTTCACACTGAACTTCGTTGATCGGGTTATTAGACCAGAAAGCATGAGGGTTGCTGCCCTGGAGCTTAGAAAGCTCACCAAGATAGTTCCAAATACGCTTCCAATTCCTGACCGTGTTGCGATTCGACTTGGGGGATTCCTGGCCCCTTACTTCCCTTTCCCTGTTATCCCAATTGCAAGGTTTGTGCTGCGCTCACTGGTCTCACATCTGATTGCTGACGCCAGGGATAAAAAACTCACCAAACACCTTTCAAAAGTGAGAGCTGACGGAGTTCAGCTAAACCTAAACCTGCTTGGAGAAGCCGTTCTCGGTGAAGCCGAGGCAGCCAACAGGCTCTCGAAGACCTTTGAACTTCTTAGAAGACCAGACGTTGACTACGTTTCGGTCAAGGTATCTTCTGTTGTTTCGCAGTTGTCGATGTGGGGATACGAAGACAGTTTGGCAAGGGTTCTAAACAGGCTAGACCCACTTTACGAGTACGCCACACACTATAAGAAGTTCATCAATTTAGATATGGAAGAGTACCGCGACCTTTGGCTAACCATCGACGTCTATAAACACATTCTTTCGAAGCCAAAGTACAAGTACCTTGCGTCTGGAATCGTGATTCAGGCCTATCTACCTGACTCCTATGCCGCACTCAAAGAGCTAATCGCTTTTGCAAAAAAGAGAGTCAAGGAAGGCGGTGCGCCGATCAAGATAAGGCTTGTGAAAGGCGCCAACTTAGCTATGGAACAAGTAGATGCCAAGTGGCACGGCTGGGAGCTTGCCACCTACAACTCCAAAGTTGAAACCGACGCCAACTACAAAAGACTTCTTGAGATTCTTCTTGATCCAAAAGTTGCAAAGTCAGTAAAAACAGGTGTCGCAGGGCACAACCTGTTCGATGTGGCCTATGCGTATTTACTTGCAAAACAAAATGGAGTTGTGGACCGAATTGACTTTGAGATGCTCAAGGGCATGGCGGTGGCACTTTCAACAAGTGTCAAAAAGACCGTGGGTAATTTGCTTCTGTATACCCCGGTAGTTGCCCCGCGAGAATTTGAAGTTGCAATCGCTTACCTGACCAGAAGACTCGAAGAAAACGCATCGCCAGACAACTTCATGTCCGGGGTATTCGAACTCACTACAAACAAAAAGATCTTCATCCGTGAGCGTGACCGGTTCCTAAGCTCAATAAAACTAATCAACAAACTTGGAACTGAGCCAAACCGGTTTGACGACAACTCTTTTGAGGCAGAAGAAGCCGCAAAGAAAGGTTTGTTTGTCAACCAACCCGATAGCGACCCGGCAATGATTTGGGTCAGGGAAAATGCACTTTATATTCGAGACCTCTCAGAGGAAATCTCACAGAAGATAGCGAAGACTGAAAATGCTGGCTTACCGCTACTAGAGTCCACAAGGGAAATAGACCAAGTTGTCGATAATGCTCTGGCCGCAGCTTCGGCATGGGCCAGCGACTGGAAAATGCGTCAGCAGCTATTGTTCAAAGCAGCCGATACTCTTGAGAACTCCCGGGATGAGCTAATCGCGGTCATGATGGCAGAAGCCGGTAAGACCATTGCAGAAGCCGACGTTGAAGTTTCAGAAGCCGTTGACTTTGCAAGATACTACGCAAGTCTTATTCCCGAGCTGGTAAAAAACAAAGAGGCCAAGTTCACCCCGGATAAATTGACCTTGGTGGTCCCGCCCTGGAACTTTCCGGTAGCTATTCCAATCGGTGGAGTGCTAGCTGCCCTAGCTGCCGGTAGCACAGTGATTCTAAAACCAGCTCCTGAGGTTAGAAACTGTGGTGTTGCAGTATCTGAAGCACTTTACAAGGCAGGTATCAGCAAGAGTGTTTTGCAGGTGGTTGCGGTACCAGATAACCAAGTGGGGCTCCACTTAGTCGGGCACGATCTTGTAGACAGCGTGATTTTGACTGGTGGATTTGAAACCGCTGAACTGTTTAAGAATCACAAACCAGACATCCGTCTGGCTGCCGAAACCTCAGGAAAAAATGCACTAGTTGTGACTCCTTTTGCCGATCTTGATCTTGCCGCTGGAGATCTTGCCAAAAGTGCCTTCGGTCACGCCGGTCAAAAGTGTTCAGCCGCAAGCCTTGCAATCTTGGTTGGCCCTGTTTACTCCTCCAAGAAATTCAGAAGGCAACTTGCTGACGCAGTGAATTCAATGAACGTTGATTGGCCAGAAAACCTGGGTGCTTCAATCGGTGCCGTTATCCAAAAACCAACCGGCAAGTTAGAGCGGGCACTTACCACCCTTGAAGAAGGCGAAAGCTGGCTTTTAGAGCCAGAGCAGCTTGATTCAACTGGAAGACTTTGGCGGCCAGGAATCAAGCTAGGAGTCAAGCCAGGATCTTTTTTCCACATGACTGAGGTTTTTGGTCCAGTGCTTGGAATCATGAAAGCCAAGGACCTTGCTGAAGCCATCACGCTGCAAAATGCTCCCGACTACGGACTCACCGCAGGCATCCACTCACTCGATGACGACGAAGTGCTCACCTGGATTAACAGCGTCAACAGCGGCAACCTCTATGTCAACAGAGGCATCACCGGAGCTATCGTCAATCGCCAGCCTTTCGGCGGGTTCAAAAGGTCAGCCGTTGGCCCAGGACTCAAGGCAGGAGGGTCTAGTTATCTAACTCAGTTCGGGAGCTGGGCAAACCCGACAGCAACCAACAACCTTACCGACGCAGCTTTTTTGAAAGCCGCCAAGGCCTCAGATGACAAAGTTTGGAATGAGCTTTATGCACCCAAGGAACTAGACGGTGGTGATCTTGAGGTTGAGGGAAACTATCGCCGGTATTTACCTGCCAACTTGATCGTGCGAGTTGGCTCCACAGCCACCAAGCGAGAAGTCGAGCGTGTTCTGCTTGCGATTAGGCGCTCGGGATTCACTGTTCCGATAAGCGTTGCACCGGGTTACCCAAACAGCGTGGAATACGGAAACCAGATTTTGGAAAACTCAGCAGACTTTGAAAATCGGGTAGTGAACGACCCATCTCTGGGACTGCGCATCTGGCAGCTTGGTGCAAGTGAGGGCTGGGTAAAAACTGCCAGCACCAAGCCAGACATTCATGTCATTACCGGTGAGGTGCTCCTAAGTGGCAGACTGACAGGACTGAATCTGGTTCGTGAGCAATCAATATCTATTACCCAGCACCGCTTCGGTGCACTCAAGCCAAGAATTCTCTAGCAACCAAACGGAAAGAAAAATCATGACTGAGCTACCAATCCAGCGTTCCTTCAAAGATGACCAGGGCGTGGAGATCATGTTCTACGAATGGCCGGTTGCAGAACCTAAAGCCATTATTCAAATAGCGCACGGTCTAGGCGAGCACGCCAGACGCTATGACCTTATGGCAGCAACTCTGAACCGCGCTGGCTTTAGCGTTTATGCCGATGATCACAGAGGCCACGGTCAGACGGGGCTAAAGCAATTAGCAAACAAACAAATCAAACGGCTGGGCAATTTAGGCCCAGGTGGCATGGCGGCAACCTATAAACAAGTTGCTGACTTTTCAAACCTAATCAAAAAAGAAAACCCTAACCGACCTCTTGTTCTTCTTGGACACAGCTGGGGTTCCTTCATCGCCCAAAAAATCATCAACACGAATTCCGATGCCTACGACGCTGTCGTTCTTTCGGGTTCTGCCTTGACGATGCCTGGCTACCTTGCAACAGGAGATTTTAATAAGGTCTGGAAGAAACTACCCGGCTCCACCGGTTACGAGTGGCTATCCCGTGACGTTGAGATTCAAAACAAGTTTGTTGCCGACCCCCTTACCTTCTTGGCTCTGGCGATGCAGGTCCTCGGAGTCAAGAACTCTCTTCAGCTTTTTGGAAGCCCATCAAAAGACATTAGGCCTGATCTTCCGATTCTGATTCAAGTTGGAGAAGCCGACCCTATTGGTGGAGAGCGTTCCAACAAGGCACTCGTTGAGGCCTATAGGAAAAAGGCTGGAATTGAAGACATTGAGCTATTCGTATATCACGACTGCAGACACGAGATCTATAACGAGCTAAACAAAGACGCAATTATTGAAGATTTGATTTCCTGGATTAACCAGAGAATTAGCTAGCTTCAAACCCCTGGCCACCTACAGGCAGCCACAGCTTCCTCGATGGAGCCCTTCAAGAGATCATGGGTTTCGGGGTGTCTTTTCATGTACATAACCACGTAGGAGCAAACCGGGACAACCTTGTCCTTGGAGTTTGCTCGAACGTCGGCCAACGCCTCTCGCATTAGGTCTGCGGCATACCCCTTGTTTTGAAATGACGGATCAACTTCAGTGTTGACGAAGTGGCGCTCACCTGGCATTGAGCTGTATTCAGCAAGGCCAATGCGCTTCTCATCAAGCCAAAGCTCGTACCTGTGCGCTTGCTCGTTGTGAACAACATTAGGTCCCATGACTGTTAACCTTTCCCTGTGATCGAGCAAAACAATAAAGTTCAAACAAACACTGTCTATCTCGGAGATAACCTTGCTGTTTTGAAGTCTATTGCTGATGAATCTATTGACCTTATCTATATCGATCCTCCGTTTAACACCGGACGTTTGCAGCAAAGATCTAAGGAAACTACTCGCCGTAGCGATAAGGGTGACCGTATCGGCTTCAAGGGCAAAAGGTATGAGACGGTCAAGTCCCAAGTGCTTTCCTATGACGACCAGTTTGCTGACTACTGGGCTTTTTTAGAGCCCAGGCTAGAACAAGCTCATCGAGTCCTAAAGTCCACAGGGACTTTGTATTTGCACCTCGACTATCGAGAAGCTCACTACGCAAAAGTGTTACTTGATGCACTTTTTGGTCCAGATTGTTTTCTTAATGAAATCATCTGGGCTTATGACTATGGTGGCAAGTCCAAGTCCAGATGGCCCGCCAAACACGACACCATATTGGTGTTTGTGAAAGACCCAAAGCAGTATT
>CAEZVM010000030.1_pt1 | contig 12412 bp, 17 predicted proteins | sample 7264751 | NCBI WGS metagenome assembly CAEZVM01 (sample SAMEA6813857, study PRJEB35770) | uncultured Rhodoluna sp. | biome: Freshwater; feature: Freshwater reservoir; material: water | place: Czech Republic | collected 2017-05-23 | depth 0.5m m | reverse complement strand
TGCAATTTGCCTAGCGACAAACTGGCATCGAAACCTCTTGTTCGCTGGAAGCCAGCTAGCTGCGTCTGAGTCGCTTTTTTGAGCGTTGGCTGGACCCCAGACGGCAAGGAGGTTTAGCGAGTCGTTATAGAGCAGGAATCTCTGGTAGTCAGAGAGCTGCTGAGCTCCTTTTTGCCAAGCGTCACTTAGTGAAACCAAGTGGTCAATTTGAACATCGAGGGATGTGGTGACGCCTCTCTGGAAATTGATGGTTTGCGCCGTAAATGGATCAATCAGAACACCAGATTCGATAATGCAGCTAGATCCGGAGCGATAACTTATCTGAGTTAGGTCTCGGCTAAGGATTCTATTTCTGGTGTCGCAACCGTTGCTGTAATCCCAGTCATCGGCAAACATTTCCCGAGAGTATCCAGTTTTAGGTGCACGTCCTTTGATCGGGAGTTTGGCTAGGGCCTTAAGGGCCTGCCCCTTCTTTTTGATTGGTGGTTGCACAGATGGTTCGAGTGATGGAGTCACAGCTTCGGACGCCTCGGGTGTTGAAGATCGAATCGGAGCAGGCTCTTGGTCGGAGCCAAATATTGCGCCATATATCAGGGCTGAAATTACAAAAAGCGCAATCCAGCCCGTTTTATTCAGTGACTTCAATCTGAAGCGCCTCAATTATCCGGTCCAAGAAGCTGTCAACCTGAGACATTGAATATCCAGACCGAGTTGCGGTGAATTGGACTCGCCGCACTTGAGTCACGCGAACTTTCCTTCCGCCGTTGAAGTGAGTCATAATCTGGTCGCAAAGGTCATCCACTTTTTTCTTCTCATATCCGCGCGCAAACAAAGACACCTTGGCAAAACGTTTACCCTTTTGTCGGCTCAGTCTAGGAAGCAAAGACTGCTGCAATTCCTTATAGCGCTTGAGAAGCTCCGCCTCTCCAAAACGCTCTCTAAAAGCCGAGATTTCAGCATGTATGAAGTGGTCCTCGAGATTGTCTAGAGCCGCATCAACTTGAGAAACCGAGTAGCCACCTTTGACTAAATCCAACCTCAGGCCTCGAAGATCCGCAGCCCGAAGAACAACCTGATCAGGGCTCTCATACTGACGTTTGGCTAACTCCAAAAGCGAATCGACTTGCTCGGGGTTATATCCCATGCCCTGAGCAGTGCTGAATCCCGGAGCCTCAGCCAAAGAACACCACCATAACCAGATAGGCCATAAGTGCCGAAGGCAACATTGAGTCGAGCCGATCCATCATTCCACCGTGACCTGGCAGCAACTTTGACATGTCCTTCATGCCAAGATCACGCTTGATTAGAGATTCCGCAAGGTCACCAAAGACCGCGGCCAAGATAATCCCAGCTGCGAGGATAAGACCCACCCAAAATGGGCCATCGAGCAAAAAGATGGTGAACATAACCGCTGAGGCGGTTCCAAAAGCAATAGAGGCTACTAGCCCCTCCCAGGTCTTTTTAGGGCTCACGCCTGGCGCGAGCTTGTGTTTTCCAAATACTCGTCCAAAAAGATATCCAGCCGAGTCAATTAGGGCAACTGTGGTGACAAAAGCCAAAACCCAATACTGACCATCGTCTGGCCGGCGAAGCATCAGCATTGAAAAACTAAGAGACAGCGGAAGGTAAATAACTAAAAAAGCAGCAGCCCCAAAATCACGTACCGTGCGAACAAAAGTCTGAAAATTTGCCTTGCGTCTTTCCCAAAGCAAGTGGGCTGTGCGCCACAAGATTAGTGCCGCCACTATGCCAAGGCTCACCAGCCACTGAACGACAGGTCCACCCAAATACGTTGCGGGCATGATTATTACAGAACCAACTACAGCTGGAACCCTTGGGACATACCAGCCCTTCGTACGAAGCGCAGTTGATAACTCCCAGGCACCAATTGCCGTTCCGGCAATTGCCATAAGAATAAATAGTTCCTTGTATACAAGTATCGAAGTCAGAAAAATGGCGGCGAGGAGCAAACCTACTGCTACGGATTTGGATAACGACCTTCCGGCCGGCGCACTCACCTCGGACAATTTAGTTTTACACCTCGAGTAGTTCGGCTTCTTTGCGCTTTAGAGCGTCGTCAATAGCGTCAACATGAGTCTTGGTGAGGGAATCAAGTTCCTTCTGCCCGCGAGCAATGTCATCGTCGCCAGCCTGGCCATCTTTCTTCAGCGCCTCCAGCTCGTCGTTACCTCTACGCCGAATGTTTCGAACTGAAACCCTGTGATCTTCCGCCTTGGTTTTCACAAGCTTCACGTACTCTTTGCGACGGTCCTCGGTTAATTCCGGAAGACTTACTCGGACCAGTGTTCCATCGTTGGTTGGACTGGCGCCTAAGTTTGGCACCTCTCGCACCGCCTTTTCAATGGCTGCTAAGGCACCCTTGTCGTAGGGCGTGATGACGATTGTTCTAGCCTCTGGGTTTTGCAGAGAAGCTAGCTGAGCCAGTGGCGTCATCGTGCCGTAGTAGTCAACCAAGATCTTCTGAAACATCTGAGGGTTAGCCCTGCCGGTGCGAACAGTAGCAAAGTCGTCCTTGGCAGATTCGACAGCCTTGTCCATCTTCTCGGAGGCGCCCTTTAGAATCTCGTCAATCATTTGGTGCTCTCTTTCCTTGTGCTGTCAGGCTAAGCGGTGACCGCGGTGCCAATCTTTTTGCCCTTGATGGCGTCGGTGACATTGCCTTTACCCTGCATTCCAAATACACGCATTGGCATGTTGTTGTCCATGCAAAGCGAGAACGCGGTAGCGTCTACCACCTTGAGGCCTTGAACTAAAGCTTCCTGATAGGTCAGCTTCTCCAGCTTTTTGGCGTCGGAATTCTTCTTGGGGTCTGAAGAGTAAACCCCATCGACACCATTTTTGGCTACCAGGACTTCGTCGGCTTTTATCTCAAGAGCTCGCTGCGCAGCAACAGTGTCGGTGGAAAAGTAAGGAAGGCCGGCACCGGCACCGAAGATCACCACTCGGCCTTTTTCTAAGTGCCTGATTGCACGAAGTGGAATGTACGGCTCGGTCACCTGGGACATCGTGATTGCAGACTGCACCCTGACACTTACTCCTGCTTGCTCGAGAAAGTCCTGGAGAGCCAGTGCGTTCATAACTGTTCCAAGCATTCCCATATAGTCAGCGCGGGTCCGCTCCATACCACGCTGAGACAACTCGGCACCACGGAAGAAATTTCCTCCACCCACAACAATCGCCACTTCGGCGGATTTAGAGCCCTCGGCGATTTCTTTAGCTAGCGCGGCCACTACGTCTGGATTTACTCCGACAGTTCCGCCCCCAAAGGCTTCTCCGGATAGTTTCAATAAAACTCTGCGTCGTTTTAGCGGCACGGTGCTTCCTCCAAAGGTTTCTTTTACTAGTCTAGGCGGGCTAAGAAAAAGACCCGGCCCCACGGGGCCGAGTCTTTATCAAACAAGTAGTTAGGCTCCTACGCGAAAGCGCACGAAGGCTGAAACCTTGGTGCCTGCTTGGTCAAGAACCTTCTGGACGCTTAGCTTGTTGTCCTTTGCGAAGTCCTGCTCAAGTAGAACGTTCTCCTTGAAGTAACCGTTTACACGGCCCTCCACTATCTTAGAAAGAGCTGCCTCTGGCTTGCCTTCGTTCTTGGCAGTTTCTTCAGCAATTCGACGCTCAGTCTCAACTGTTTCTGATGAAATCTCATCGCGGCTTAGAACCGAAGGGCTAAAAGCTGCGATGTGGACTGCAACATCGTGGGCGGTTTCCGCGTTTCCGTCGAATGCCACTAGCACTCCAACCTGAGGCGGCAGGTCCTTGGAAGTTCGGTGTAGGTATGCATCGACTGCAACATCAGAGACGGAAGCTACGCGGCGAAGCTCGGCTTTTTCGCCCAATACTGCTGCCTCGTCGTTGATGGCATCTGAAACAGTTTTGCCTTTGAGTGGTGCGGCAAGAGCTGAGGCTAGGTCCTTTGCTCCCGCAGCGACAATTGCGTCAGCAATTTCTTCGCCAAGTGCCACAAACCGTTCTGCTTTGGCAACAAAGTCGGTCTCGCAAGCCAATTCAATTAGGTAGCCAGTTCCTCCAGAAACGCGAGCAACCACGAGACCATTGCTGGTCGCGCGTCCTTCACGCTTGGAAACACCTTTTAGACCTTTGAGTCGAAGAAGCTCGAAAGCCTTCTCGATGTCACCGGCAGCCTCGTCTAGAGCTGACTTACAGTCCATCATTCCAGCGCCGGACTTCTCACGAAGTGCCTTTACGTCTGCTGCTGTGTAGTTAGCCATAAGTTACGCCTTCTTCTCTTCGGTTACTTCCTTGCCCTGCTCTAAAAGCTCGCGCTCCCACTCAGCAAGGGGTTCAGCTGCAGCTTCTGGTTTGGAGTGACGAGCAATTAGCCCCTCCGCGACCGCATCCGCGATGATGCGGGTTAGAAGCTGAATTGAGCGGATTGCGTCATCGTTTCCTGGGATACCGAACTGAACGTCGTCTGGATCGCAGTTGGTGTCCAGAATTCCGATAACCGGAATTCCTAGCTTTCGGGCTTCGGTGATTGCCAGGTGTTCTTTGTTGGTGTCAACAACCCAGATTGCCGATGGGGTTTTGGTTACGTTTCTAATACCACCGAGAGATTTTTCTAGTTTGTCTCGCTCGCGGCGAAGAATCAAAAGTTCTTTCTTGGTAAGGCCTGACTTTGCGGAATCCGCAAAGTCCATAGTCTCAAGTTCCTTAAGTCTGGCCAGACGTTTGCTGACGGTCTGGAAGTTAGTTAGCAATCCACCAAGCCATCTCTGGTTGATGTAGGACTGACCTACGCGAAGAGCTTCAGTAGCTATTGCTTCTTGGGCCTGCTTCTTTGTTCCAACGAAAAGGATTGAACCGCCGGCTGCGACGGTGTCCTTGACGAACTGGTAGGCGTTGTCAATCATCGCAAGCGATTGCTGCAAGTCGATGATGTAGATGCCAGAGCGATCAGTAAGGATGTATCTTTTCATCTTCGGGTTCCAGCGTCTAGTCTGGTGTCCGAAGTGTACGCCGCTGTCTAGCAGCTGACGGGTGGTTACGACTGACATAAAGTCGGCCTTCCTTTCGGCGCGAAAATGCGCCCACTCAGTTAATGGTTATTGGCGGTTGCCAAAAACCCCTAGTGCCGGATCTTCCCCACAAGCCCGTTAGGGCCACTGAGTGGGAACTATCTTGGTCGGCACGCGAAGTCGACATTTTCAAAATCACTGATTTTTAGCGAGAATGCCGCTAGGTCCAAGCATACCAGCACCAGTCCGCCTTCAACAGCCCAGGATTTATCCACAACCTGCTATCTAGGCCTTATGGACCAGGGATTTTGCTAGCAGATTAGAGCTGTGATTGAGCCAGAACGCATCGCCTTGCTGCAGTTGGGTAGCTTCTTGGTGCTGGCGCTGAGCTGGCAACTGCCCGCCCCAAGCCTTGCCAGCAATCAAACACTTACTCCGCCAGTTATTGGTTCCCCGGTTGTCAACCACTACCGCCAATCTGAGAGCGAGTTTTCAGCAGGTCACCGCGGAGTTGACTATTCCGTTGAGATTGGCCAAGGGGTCTTTGCACCAAGCAACGGGCAGGTTCATTTTGTGGGCACGGTGGTGGATCGGCAGCTTGTGTCAATCGATCACGGCAATGGGTTGCTAACTGCCTTCGAGCCAGTGTGCTCGAGCCTTTTGGCAGGCGAGGACGTTGTCCAAGGAGATCTCATCGGAGAAGTTTGCGAAGGTGAGAAAGACTACCAGCCACACTGCCCACAGATAACTTGTCTTCACTTCTCGGTAAGAAAAGATTCTGAGTATTTATCGCCGCTGTGGTTTACCGGCGAGCTATCGCCGTCTCGACTTCTACCCTGGATAGAGCCCAATCAGGACCAAGCTAAGCCCTGGGGTGTGCCTTGAGGTAGCCCTGCTTTAGTCGGTCAACTGAGACGTGAGTATAAATTTGGGTAGTGGCGAGTGATGAATGCCCAAGGAGTTCCTGCACCGCCCTGAGGTCCGCGCCACCATCCAAAAGGTGTGTAGCCGCCGAGTGTCTAAGTGCATGCGGTCCTGCCTGCCCAACAGCTGTTTCACTCAGCAAGGATGCAACCAAAGAATAGACCTGACGCACCCCAACGCGATTACCGCGAGAAGTAATCAGCAGAGCGTCTTGACTGACTTCGTTTGCGAACTGAATCCGACCCTCTCGAATCCAGGCTGCCAATGCTTCGCTTGCGGGATCGCTGTATGGCACCATGCGCTGCTTATTTCCTTTACCGGTGACTCTAAGAATCTTTCTTCCGTAATCAATATCCTCAAGGTCTAGCCCAACAAGCTCACTGACTCGAATCCCACTTCCATAAAGAAGTTCAATCATCAAAAGATCCTGCATAGCCGATGGGTTTTCGCGAGTTGCCAGTGGTTCCAGTTTCTCAAAGATGCCAGACATGGCCTCTCTTGAAACCACCTTAGGTAAGGTCCTAGATGCCTTTGGGGACCGAAGTTTAAGTCCTGGGTCGGACTGGAGTTTGCCATTTTTGTACAGCCAAGCAGTGAACGCTCTGACGGCTGCCGATTTTCTGGCGAGCGTGGTTTTTGTAAGACCCTTTTCACTTACTCGCCAGAGCCAATCGCGCACTAACTCAAGGTCCAAATCTTCAATCTCGTTCTGGCTCTTGGACTCCATAAAAGATTGAAGATCTGAAACGTCTGAGACATATGCCTTAACAGTATTTTGCGAAAACCCTTTACCCACGGTCAGCTCAGTCGCGAACTCCTCGAGCAGGTACGCAAACTCAGTGGCCATATCTCAAAGCGTAATGGACCTGACCATCAGAACTGCGACCGTCAATTAGTTGATTTGCCTTAGAGAGTTCAAGTAGGGCAATTGATAGCTCAGCATCGGTTAACCCCGCTCCTCTAGCGACCTCCGTCCTGGTCGGATAGCCAAGTTCTCGAATTGCATCGTGAGCTCGCTTTGCAAGCGCAGTCTCTATGATCTTTGGCGGTACTAGCACGTGCGCAGACGCAAAGACCGACAAATCGTGAAGTGCCAGAGCTTTGCCATCTGCAATTAGCGAATTGGTGCCTGCAGAAGTTGACGATAAGACTGAACCCGGAACGGCGTATAGCTCACGATCCAACTCGAGTGCATTGTTTGCGGTTCGAATTGACCCCGACCTTACCCCAGCCTCAATAACTACGGTGGTAGGAGTAAACGCCGCAATCAATCGATTCCGTTGCAAAAATCTCCAACGCGTCGGTGCAACGCCCGGGGGCAGTTCGCTAATAACCGCGCCATGCAACTCGATGTTTCTAAACATTGCAGAGTTTGACTTTGGATACTTTCGGTCTAGTCCGCCTGCCATAACGGCGATTGTAGGAATGTCATTATCGATACTTGATTGATGAGCATGGGCATCAATTCCAACTGCTCCGCCTGAAACAGTTGACCGTTTACCCTCAGCCAAATGCCTGACGAGGTGGTGGGTAACTTGTTTTCCGTACTCGGTGCTGGCTCTTGAGCCAACAATCGAGACGGCCTGCTGGAGGTTGGCCAGAACCAAGGGACTGCCTTCGACAAACAACATCGCAGGAGCCGAATGCTGCAGATCATCCAATCCACGAGGCCAGTTCGAGTCGCTGGGAGTCACTAGGCCTAACCCCAGTGCAGCGCTTTGGGAAAACAGGTGAACTAATCTCGACTTAGAAAGCCTCGGCAACCAGCGCTGCCTGGAGTCAGAGATTGTGGATTCTAAATCGCCGAATTCTTCACGGACAGTGGTCAACGATTCGCTGTTGTTCAATTCTGCTAATACTTGGCTAGTTTGAAGCCCGTCAATAAGCAGATTTAGAAAAATTGTATTTCCAAGGTTTTTTGAAAGAGCTCCTGCCATCCGATCGCCTGGTTCGACCAACATACTGAGGCAGGCTGCCCCGACTAGCTCTAGGGCTCGGTCCTTGGAGTATCCATCCAATTGAAATGGTCCGGTGAGCTGAAACAGCTCCCGATCGCTCAGGATTTGTGATTTGGGCATGACTAAACTCTGCCAAGAAAATCTTTTGGTTTAGCTAAGAAAAGTAAGGGTGTGGAGAACCTATTCGCCGACGGCAAGTTCCTTAGGAAGCTCATAGGCCTTGCCGGATAGTTCCTCGACGTTGACATCCTTGAAAGTTAGAACCCTTACCGACTGAATAAACCGGTCAGTTCGATAGATATCCCATACCCAAACGTCGGTCATGTTCAGCTCGAAGTAGAAATCAGTGGAAGTGTCGACGCGCTTTAGCTCAACCTCGTTTGCAAGGTAAAACCTACGCTCGGTCTCAATTACATATTTGAAGGTGCCAACAACGTCCCGATACTCGCGGTAAAGCGCGACCTCGGCCTGTCTGTCGTAGTCTTCGTACTCGTTTTCTTCCATCTTTTTCTAGTCTATTCCCGCTCTAGGGCAGAATCCTAGTCAGCCAACTAAGACGGTGGATAGCCGAAGGGCCGTGGGTTTTTAGAGCCCTAATGTGCGCCGAAGAGGCATAGCCCTTGTGCCCAGCGAAGCCATATTCTGGATAAGTCACATCGTGAGCCTCCATAAGCCCATCTCGCTTGACCTTGGCAAGCACAGCAGCTGCGGCTACCGACACACACGTTGTGTCGGCTCTTACCTGAATGTCCACTTCAAGTCCAGCTGCTTTTTTGCCAAGCCAGTTCTGCGATCCGTCGAGTAACACGACGGCACCCTGGGTGGCAAGCTGTGACCGAAGGGGCCCAGAGGAAAGTAATTCAGAAAGAGCCCTCGATGCTGCCAATCGCAATGCTTCGTTGATTCCGGACTCGTCGATTTCTTCGTTCGAAGAGTAGCCCACTGAATAGTCCTCCACCCAAGCTTCGAGTGGCTCAATTATCTCGGCCCTCGATTTTGGAGTCATTAGCTTTGAATCCTGTAGTTTTTCAGGCCAGGAAGTAAGTTGAGGGTTCAGTTTGTCGATAAGCGATACCCCAACAGCAACCGGCCCCGCGATTGCTCCCCTACCAACCTCGTCGACTCCAATCACGAAGCGATTGCCTCGCTCAAAGAGTCTGGACTCAGTTAGAAGCGTCGGGAACGTTTTTGAAGACATCAGGGTAGTTATCTAGCCTGTTCCAGTGTTCAACTGGCCAGCTGATTACAAAAGCTCTTCCCACGACCCAGTCGTTGGAAACAAATCCTTTGCTTGGTAAATCACCATGGAAGCGAGAATCTTCGCTGTTGCCGCGGTTGTCGCCCATAACCCAAAGTGAGTTCGGCGGTACCTTGACATCAAATTCAACGCTGGATGGAGTTTCGCCCGGAGCAATGTAAGGCTCGGTAATCGAAACGCCGTTGACTGTAATCAATCCATCCGGGTCGCAACAGATTACTCGGTCACCTTCCACACCAATTACGCGCTTGACTAGGTGCTGTTTGCTGTCCGGGGCTGTAATACCAAAGGCGGAAAGGACCCAGTCAACAGTTACCGTGACCGGGTCGGTCGGCTCAGCAATATCTGGCCCCAACCAGCCTCCCGGGTCCTTGAACACAACCACGTCGCCACGTTCCATTGGATACAGAGCCGGGGTTAGCTGGTTGACAATTATTCGATCGTCAATCTGTAAAGTCTCCAGCATTGAACCCGATGGAATAAAAAATGATCGAATCAGAAAAGTCTTTATTAGAAGAGACAAGGCAAGAGCCGAGCCAAGAATCACAACTAGGTCAATAAGAAAGGCTACAAAGAAGTTTTTACGAACACGACGAAACTTTCCTCGTCTGGAATAGCCTTTTTTTCTGGGCCTGAGTGAATTGTTTGGTTGTCCTTGGTCGCTCACCGCTATTGCGCTCCGCTACAAAGTCTAAACGTTGTCGCGCTTTTCGCGAATCTTTGCCTTCTTGCCGCGAAGATCGCGCAGGAAGTAAAGCTTCGCACGGCGCACCTGGCCGCGAGAGACTAGCTCAATCTTGTCAATCACTGGAGAGTGAAGTGGAAAAGTTCTTTCAACACCGACCTGGAAGCTGACTTTTCTTACAGTGAAGGTCTCCCGAACACCCTCGCCTGAGCGACGGATGACAATTCCCTGGAAAACCTGGATACGTGAGCGGCTACCCTCAATGATGTTTACGTGGACCTTGACTGTGTCACCAGAGCGAAACTCAGGGATGTCGGTCTTTAGTGAAGCCTTGTCTACGGAATCTAGAATGTGCATTTTGTGTCGCTTCCTGTTCTTAGCACGCAGGTCAAAAACATAATGTGAATGGTGTTGTGCGTTGGTGTTCGCTTTGTCTCCCCTGCGGCAGAGTCCATTACTGGCGGCGAAGTTCCCATATTGCCACAGTTTGGTGCACTTGGGCAACCGCCCTAGTCCAAAAGCTCTGGCCTAACCTGTCTGGTTCGCCCTAACGCTTGGTTTTTACGCCATTTGGCTATCTCGGCGTGATTACCGCTAAGGAGCACCTCAGGGACCTCAAGGCCCCGCCAATTCGCTGGCTTGGTGTAGCTCGGGTACTCAAGGAGTCCTTCCGAGTGAGATTCTTCGGCTAGAGAATCCGCGTTTCCAATGACACCTGGTATCAATCTGGCGATGGCTTCGATCATTGCTACCGCCGCAACCTCGCCGCCATTCAAAACGTAGTCGCCAAGGCTGATCGTTCGAACCTGGGCTTTGGACCGCGCGTAGTCCACCACACGCTGGTCGATACCTTCGTATCTGCCGCAGGCAAAGACAAGATGCTTAGCTAAAGCCAGCTCTTGGGCAGTTGCCTGCTTGAACAAATCCCCTGCAGGGGACGGAAATATGACAATCGTTTCCGAAGTGATTACTTTATCTAACGCCTGGCCCCAGGGTTCTGCCTTCATGAGCATGCCGGCCCCACCGCCAAATGGTGTGTCATCGACAGTTCGGTGCTTATCATCAGTGAAATCACGCAAATCGTGAATGTTAATTTCGATAAGGTCTTGAGCCTTGGCCTTACCAAGAAGAGAGATGTCGAGTACCTGGAAAAAATCAGGGAAGATGCTGATTGCATCAATTCTCATTCTTAGACCCAGCTTCCAGATTTAGCTCGAACAGCCCCTCGGGAGGTGTGAGAGTGAGCTGCCCCAATTGGACATTCACCTCGGGGACTATTTGCTTTACAAACGGGACTAAGACTTCTCCATGAGTGGTTTCAATAGCCAGAAGGTCTTGCGCTGGCAGATGATCAACGCGAGCAACTGTCCCAACAGTTTCAGAACCGACAACCACCTTCAATCCGACGAGCTGATGGTCGTACCAAGCCTCGGGTTCTTCAGGCAGCACATCGACTTCGGTTTCAATCAACAAAATTGCCTTGATCAATGTCTCGGCCTGTGAACGCTCAGAGATACCCTCGATAAACAAAACTGGTGATTGATTGTAAAAACGCAACTCTGCGACGGTAATTGTTTTACCGAACCACTCGGAGGTTTCCGGAACTTGGAGTTCTAAGACTTGACCGGGTTTGAAACGCTGATCTGGGCTGTCGGTGTATAGCTCTAGCTTGATGGCGCCTTTTAAGCCGTGGGCTTTGACTAAACGTCCAACCCGCAGCTTGGTTTTGCTAGAAATCGCTATCCACCACATCAACGCGTATCTTCTTGCCATCGGCAAGAGCGTTGACAAGTGTACGAAGTGCCTTGGCTGTTCTGCCGCTTCGCCCGATTACCCTACCCAAATCATCTGGGTGAACGTGAATCTCAAGAAGGTCTCCTCTTGGAGTAGAACGTTCGGTTACGGAGGCATCCTCGGGATTATCCACGATGCCCTTCACTAGGTGCTCGAGCGCAGCGGCCAACATTTGATTTAAGCCTCTGGCTTTACTTCTTCAGCTGGCGCTTCGGCAGGAGCTTCTTCAACTACAGATTCAGCAACTGGAGCTGCCTCTTCTGCTGGAGCCTCTGCGGTTGGTGTTTCTGCTACTGGAGCTTCCGCAGCTTCGGATGCAGCCTCTGCGGCTGGAGTTGCGGCAGGAGCTTCACTCTTAGCTTTCTTGGCAGCAAGTTCTTCCTTAGGAAGTAGGACAGCTTTTTTCTTTGTATCTTTTTCAAAAACTGGCTTTGCGGGCTTGACCTGAACTGTGTTCTTGGCGTCCTTGTCACCCTTTGACTTCTGGAAGTCTCCGGTGAGCTTGAGTAAAACAGCAACCTGCTCGGTTGGCTGAGCTCCAACACCTAGCCAGTACTGAGCGCGTTCTGAGTTGACCTCTATAAAAGATGGATTCTCGGTCGGAATGTAACGACCGATTTCTTCGATGACTCGACCGTCGCGCTTTGTTTTAGAGTCGGCGACAACGATACGGTAGTGCGGCGTACGGAGTTTTCCGAGACGCGTTAGGCGGATTTTTACAGCCCCAATGCTCCTGTTATTTGAATTGGGGCGAACAATCAACCGTGAGCGTGGGGGCACACTCGGTAGTCAAGCT
>CAEZVM010000029.1_pt1 | contig 12674 bp, 12 predicted proteins | sample 7264751 | NCBI WGS metagenome assembly CAEZVM01 (sample SAMEA6813857, study PRJEB35770) | uncultured Rhodoluna sp. | biome: Freshwater; feature: Freshwater reservoir; material: water | place: Czech Republic | collected 2017-05-23 | depth 0.5m m | reverse complement strand
GAGAGATTTAGCCTCTACAAACCGGAATCCGAAACTTCACGCCTGAACTCCAATTCACTGGCATGGCCTGAAGCCTCGCCGGTTCAGATTGAGGTACAGACACTTGTGTCTGAGTGGAAGAACAAAACTAGCGGATTCTTTGATCCGGTATCTCCGGAGGGAACCTACGATCCCTCGGGATTGGTTAAGGCCTGGGCGGCCAAGAACGCGGCTGTCTATTTAGAGGCAAATGGCTACGGCGACTTCACGCTCAACGCTGGCGGGGATGTGTATCTTGGCCCCAGAGTTAAAACCGACCCACTTAGCCGAGTTGGGCTATCAAACCTGAAGTCCATTGCCGCAAAAGACGCTTCAGTAAACATGATTTTAGATCTTTCGGGTAGTCCTTACCGAGCGGTAGCTACCAGTGGTTCCTCGGAAAGAGGAGAGCACATTTGGACAAAAGACGATCTCAATACGCCAAAGTATTTACAGGCAACTGTTGTTGCAACTGATTTAGTTACCGCCGACATTTGGGCCACCGCGCTGATATCCGGAGGCAAGCAAGCCCTTGAACTTTTTGAACAGGAATGCAAAACTCTCGACGCCGTGGCTGTAGTCACATCCCAAGACGGAAAGATAACTTCAACCACTGGCTTTGCTCAACTGCTAGCCGCCCTTCAATAAAGCGGGGGCTAGAACTTAAGTAGAGCGTTATCCACTGCTTTTCTGAATGCATCGGTAGTGAATGTGGCTCCGGAGACATTCCCGAAATTGGTCCCTTGAACCTGAAGAGTAGCGTCTATGAGAATCTTGTATGCCTGATCTCGGCCGTTAGTTGCATCCCCCTGCAAAAGACTCACTGCGGTTAGTTTTTTCCCAAGTTTTGTGACTGAAATTTGAACAACGCCGTATTTGTACTGAATTGCATCAGATTTCATCGTGACTTCTGCTGGAGCAGGGTTAGGCGCAGGCGATTTAGTTGGCTTTGCAGTCACCGTGGCGGAGGAGCTAGGTCCGGGTGTCGGGGGTGTAGGCGGTGTGCCTGTCGGGTTTGGAGAGGAACTTGCGTTTGGGTTCGGCAAATCTATCGCTATGTTGTCCTGGGTTGCAATCTGCCCAACTCTGAGCGAAACTGCCAGCGCACTAGCGGCAACAATCGAAGTAATGATTGTGGTGGATTTTCTCACCAGGCAAACTCCTCTACGTGTATTTGGCTCTTGGGGATTGCCAACTTCTTCAAAGTGGCAACAAATTCGTTGGTCCATTGGGTCGGCCCACAAACATAAACATCAGAGTTCAAAATGTCTGGGGCAAGCTGTGTCAGAAGCGCGTAGTCGGGCAAGTCACTGGCGTCAGTTACTGAACTGGGTAGCCAAGGAACTTTAGAACTTCTTTCCCCGGTCAGCACGTGGAGGTTGTGACCTTTTTCACTAGAAATATCAACCAGTTCCTTGGCCAAAGTGGCATCACGGGCGTTGTTTGCTCGATACAAGATAGTCAAATCGTTGGGCTTGGATGCCAATTGCTGAGCCAGAGATCGAATCGGGGCAACTCCAATTCCCGCAGCAATCAATGTCACTTTCTGCTTAGTTCGCTTAGCTTCAGTAAAGATTCCGTAAGGACCCTCGAGAACAATTCTTGTACCCAGTTTTATTGATTGCATTCTCTCAGTGAAGTCACCGCGTTTGCCTATGGTGAATCTTAGGTACTTTTCTCCCGATGAACTAGACGCTGAGAAAGGGTGAGGTTTCCAAAAATCAAGCAGAGTCATAACTCGGACCATGTAAAACTGCCCGCTTTTGAAGTTGAAAGGCTTTGCGTTCTTTGCCGAGACATAGACGGATGTTGCATTATTGGTGGTGGGCTCGACTTTGGTAACTTTTGTTCCAAGGCGAAGAGACTGAATGACAGGGTGCAAACTTCTGAACCAGACAACATTCACCAGCACAAAGATGTATAGCGCCACAAAATAGGTACTCAACCAGGGCTGTGCCAAGAACTCGCTTCCGAACTCAAACTGATGCGGTATCGCAAGAAGAACCGCAATGTAGGAGGTGAGATGAATTACATACCAGGCCTCATAGCTCAGTTTTCGCCTTGCCGCATTTATCGATGAAACAGTGACAATAATCATGAGCCCAAAGCCCACGAGCGCAATGAGCATTTCCTGGTAGTGAGCAACCAGCAACATCAGTCCTTGCCAGAGGTCAATCCCGTTTTGGTCAGCCGAGGCCCAAATTGCTGTTGCAACGTGTATCGAAAGAATGTATAGAAGTGGCTTGCCAAGCTGTTTGTGAGCGCCTGTGAGCCTGTCAAGACCTACTATGGCTTCGATCCAAGGAACCCGGGCTACCAGTATCAGGTGCAAGAGTAAAAGTGCGGTTCCAGATAGCGCACTGAAGCGGTTCACAAAGTTTATCCATAGGTAGGAAGAATTCAGATTACTGGCGGCTCCGTCGGCAATCATTGCAAGAAGCGGTATCAGGATCCCGAATACTGCTGCAACTTGAAGGGTGTCCGAAAGCCTTGCTAGCTTGCGCTGCTTAGCGGCTCCAAGAACGATGGGCTTTTTGGTAGTAGGCACTGTCTAAGTATGGTGCCGTAATTGCAAGAACGTTAGCCAAATGCCAATTCTGAGACAACTCTAATCAAGGTCTCATGTTTCAAAAATGAATAGCAGGCATACTTATTTGTAGAACAAATCAAATCCAGTGGAGAAAATTTCAAATGAATACCGGTCCTAGGTCAGCAAGCATCTTGTCCGCTTTGGGGCTGGTGACTGCATTATTGGTCACCGGGTGTTCTACGATTGCGGCACCTGATTTCGAATTGCCATCAATATCATTAGGTGAATCTCCAATTCCCTCGGTTAGCCCGTCGCCTGACCAGACGGCGCAACCAGACCAGTCCAAACCAACAACTTCAGAGAGCCCAACCGCGGAACCCACCAGTGAACCCACCAGGGAACCAGAGCGCGTTTCCGATGGCTTTGCTGAACTGGATATGGAAGACCAAGCAGGGGACGGGCTATCGGTGGAAATAGAAGAAGTTCGCCTAAGCCTAGGCAAGGGAATTTTGGTTATTTTCGATAATCAAGGACAAGTCCTAGGTTCAAGTCAGGTAATGGTGAAAACCCAGCCAGTTGCCATAACCCTTACCTCACCTATTCAAAGGTCTCAAAAACTAGTTGCTCAGCTGTTCTTAGATAACGGCAATGGAAGTTTTGACCAAGATCTAGACACTCCTATTTTGGATCATGACGGTGACTTGGCTCGAGAAAGCTTTGAATACAAATTGAGCCAGGGGTAGGTGACCCAGACCATGAAGTCTGCAAGGACCAGCATCTTGGGGTGGGTACTGATTCCAGTTTCCTTGGCAATGATTGCAGCCCTAGCACTCACCAGCGCCTTGCTAACGCAAAACGTTGTCACAAAAACCGATCAGCAACTAAGCCAAGAGGCCCAAGAACTATCACTGCTTTCAGAAAGAGCGATTGATCCAGAGTCAGGTGAAAGCTACACCCGGGCAAGTGAGCTGCTAGAAATCTATATTCGTCGCGCGGTGCCAGACAACGACGAGCTAATCTTCGTGATAGTAAATGGAGAAGTCACAGAAAGAACTTCGGGAGAAGTGGGACTTCGATTGGATCGCAATCCAGAATTCGTTTCCCTAGTGACCAGTTTGGATGAACCATATTTGGGCAACTATTCATTTGAGGATGCTTCAATCCGATTTGTTGCAATCCCAGTCCAATCTGCTAGCGACACCGGATTTATGGTTGCCGCAATAGTGCTTGATTCCAGGATGAGATCCATCCAGGAAACTACTCTTCAGCTTGCAATTCTCATGTTGATTGCCCTAGCGGCTGCGGCTTTAGTTGGCTGGATAGTGGCCGGTCGAATCCTGAAACCGATTAGAGATCTCGGAGCCATGACCAGGAGGGTCCGAGACGGGACCGCGCCAGAGCGCCTCAGTGGATTCAATAGCGAGTCCGAGATTGGTGGAATCGCTAAGGATTTCAACCGGATGCTGGACCGCACAGCAGAAGCTTTTGATTCTCAAAAGCGATTTGTTGATGACGCCGGCCATGAGTTAAAGACCCCTCTGACAATCATTCGCGGGCACCTCGACTTGATTAGAGCAAATCCCAGTGAAGAAAAAAACAGTATGCCAATCATTGAAGATGAAGTGCTTCGGATGACCAGAATCGTAAAAGATCTTCAGACCCTCACCAAATCATCCGAACCATCGTTCATCCAGCTTGCTGAAGTTATTCCCGGTGATGTGGTGGATGAGGTTTTTGTAAAAGCCGCAGCCCTGGCGGAGCGAAATTGGAGCCTCAACACAGTTGACGCTAAACCGCTAGCCCTTGATCGACAAAGAGTGGTCCAGGCCCTTATCCAGCTTGTCGATAACGCGATAAAGCACACTACCGATAAAGACTCAATAGAAATTGGCTGCCGACTAAATTCTGAGTTTTGTGAATTCTACGTTGGCGACAGCGGCCCTGGAATTCCAAAGGACTCACGCAGCCAAGTTGTAAGTAGATTTGTTCGAGGAAACTGGACTTCCGAAGATACTGAAGGCTCAGGTTTAGGCCTTGCCATAGTTTCGGCCATTGCCCAAGGTCACGGCGGGGAAGTATTCATTGATGAGTCCAAACTCGGAGGAGCAGAAGTCGGCCTTAGAGTGAAGTTAGATAAGCCTTCGCTTGAAGGCAAGGAGTGAGCATGCAGCGAATTTTCCTAGCCGAGGACTCCTCCAGAATCGCATCCTTCATCGTCAAAGGACTGTCTTCTAGTGGCTACCTTGTAGACCACGTTTCGGACGGAAATCAAGTGCTGCCAGGGCTAAAGCGGGCCAAGTATGACCTGCTTATTCTGGACATCGGACTTCCCAACAGAGAGGGCCTATCCATTTTGGAAGAGCTGCGTGGGACCGGGAATGACATTCCAGTAATTGTTCTGACAGCTCGAGACAGCGTAGAAACCACAGTGGCCAGCTTCCAAAGCGGCGCTGATGACTATATGTCAAAACCATTTTCCTTTGAAGAGCTTTTGGCTCGCGTCAAGACGCGGATCAGAACCAAGTCAGCTGAACCCTTGACTGAAAAAAGCAACTCGGTTTTGACCAAAGGGAACATCTCTCTCGACTTAGTTTCGAGGAGGGTAAAAGTAGGCCCAAACGAACATGAGCTTACTGCCAGGGAATTTATGATGCTTGAGCTGCTAATGAAAAACCCGGGACAAGTAATCTCAAGGGAGCAATTGCTAGATCGAGTCTGGGGTTTAGATCACGACCCCGGCAGCAATGTTGTGGATGTTTATGTTCGATACTTAAGGCAAAAGCTTGGATCCGAAGCGATAACCACTGTTAGAGGATCTGGCTACAAACTCAGTTAGCAAAACTTCCGAAAATGAACGGTTTCCCAGATAGACATTGTCGGCCTTGGAAGCACTAGTTCTGTGGGAACCCTAGGTTGATTCCTCCGTGACTTGGGTCTAGCCAGCGAGAGGTTATGACCTTTGTCTTCGTGAAGAAGCGGAAGCCCTCTTCACCATGGGCCCTGGAATCCCCAAACAATGAGTGCTTCCAGCCACCAAAGCTAAAATAGGCAACCGGAACTGGAATCGGAACGTTGATACCAATCATTCCAACCTCCACTTCGTTCTGGAACTTTCTAGCTGCACCTCCGTCGTTTGTGAAGATAGCAGTTCCGTTTCCAAAAGCTCCCGAGTTGATTAACTCAAGGCCTTCTTCGTAGGTCTTTACTCGAACTACTGAAAGCACCGGACCAAAGATTTCCTCGTTGTATACCTTGGATGTAGTTGGAACGTTATCAATAAGAGTTGGGCCCAGCCAGTAGCCTTCCGGAGCTCCGTCCGCCACAACGTCCCTTCCATCAACAACTACCTTGGCTCCGTCTTGCTCGGCAATTTCGATGTAAGAAGCAACTTTGTCACGGTGTTGCTTTGTGACAAGTGGACCCATGTCGCAGGATCTGCGGCCATCGCCAACTTTGATTTGAGACATGCGCGAACTGATTTTCTCAATAAGTGCATCGGCAACTGGCTCTACTGCAACTACAACAGAAATTGCCATGCAACGTTCACCGGCTGAACCAAAACCCGCGTTCACAGCAGAATCTGCAACTAGGTCGAGATCGGCATCTGGAAGAACCAACATGTGGTTCTTCGCGCCTCCCAGAGCTTGGACTCGCTTGCCGTGCTTGGCAGAGGTCTCGTAAATGTATTGGGCAATAGGAGTTGATCCAACAAAAGAAATCGATGCAACGTCTGGATGGGTAAGGAGTCCATCCACCGCTTCTTTGTCACCGTTTAGCACATTGAAAACCCCATCCGGCAAGCCGGCTTCTTTCCAAAGCCCTGCTAGCCAAAGAGCTGCTGACGGGTCTTTTTCGCTTGGCTTCAGAACCACTGTGTTTCCGGCTGCGATGGCAACCGGGAAAAACCACATCGGAACCATTGCAGGGAAGTTGAACGGGCTAATGATTCCAACCACACCAAGAGGCTGCTTCAAAGAGTAAACATCAACGTTGGTGGAAGCATTCTCTGAATACTCACCCTTTAAAAGTTGTGGCATACCGCAGGCAAACTCGACCACCTCTTGGCCTCGGGTGATTTCCCCAAGTGCATCAGAAATTACCTTGCCGTGTTCGGAAGTAATGATTTCGGCAAGCTCTCCCTTTTTGGCTTCCATGAGCTCACGGAATTTGAACATGATCTGCTGACGCTTTGCCAGGGACTGATCTCTCCATCCAGGAAATGCCGCTGCGGCAGCCGCAATGGTTGCTTGGATTTCTTCCCTGTTCGCAAAGCCCACCTGAGCTGCAACTTGACCAAGAGCCGGATCGAACACATCGCCGAAGCGCCCTGACTTGCTTTGAACGGCCTGACCGTTGATCCAAAGGGGGATGTTCTTCATCGATTCACCATTTCTTGGGACTAATTCAGCCCAAAATCGGAGCTTAGATAAAAGTTTAGTAGTTCGCGCAATAGCGGCACTCATAGGCCAAAAACTCGGTGGTAAACTGCCGTCATGGCTGATTACTCATTGGTAGAACCTATGGACCCCGGCATCAAGGGCTTGATGGATGACTATTTTGATGTCATGCATTTTCAGGATATGGACCTTTTCGACAAGGTCTTCCACAAAGATTGTGTGCTTTATTCCGCCCAGGGTGGGGAGCTGTCTATTCGCCCCTATGCCATTTATCGGGGGGCTGTTTCAAATCGCAAGTCACCGAATGAATTAGGGGAATCTAGAAACGAGAAGGTACTGATGATTGATCAGGTGTCACCAACTTTGGCCCTGGTTAAGCCGCAATTGACTATGTTTGGTGGACTAATGCAGGACTATCTAAACATCGTTTATCTAGACGACCAGTGGTGGATTATGGCAAAGATGTGGGAAAGAGTCGGCGACGCCTAAGCGCTGGCCGTTTTAGTTCTTTATGAACCGAAGCGTTAGCGGGTATTTATAGAACTCGCCCCGCGAGGTTCTGTAAGCGGCAATGATTCTAAATACGAACCAGATAATTGGCGGTACCCACAACAGCCAGATTCCGATGATCGAAACCGCCAATGCAACAACTGCAATAAGCATGGTGATCCCAAAGTTCAGCGACTCACGGACATGGTGGGAAACAAAGGGACCCTTGCCATTGAACAGTAGGTAGCCAATCACCGGCGCAAAGAATTCAAAAGGGATTGCCAATAAGTGCGAAGCAATTGCCCACGCCTTCTCAGTTTCTGGAGACATTGGCTCGTTTGCTGCGTAAGGATTTGAATCTGACATTAGCTACTTCTTTCCTATTGCTTTGGCCACCAGTTCTTTGATGGATTTTGTGTTAGCTGGGACCAGCTTGGTAAGTGCAAAAGCCGTTGCCCACATAGAGCCATCGTCCAACTTGGCATTGGCGTCAAAGCCTAGGGTGCTGTATCTGGTGCCCCACTTGTCTGCACTTTGGAAAAAGCAGATCAGCTTCCCGTCCTTGTAGTAAGCAGGCATTGAGTACCAAGTCTTGGTTTCAATCTCAGAATCCACAGCCATGATGATTTTGTGAATGTCTTGAGCCAAAGCTCTATTGGCAGGCTTCATAAGTTTCCACTTAGCCTCTACCTCAGCCAATCCCTTGATTCCCTTTTCCTGAGCCTTAAGCTCCTGAGCACGTTCCCTAATGGCCTGCTTTTCAGCTGCCGACATTCCAGCTCCGGAACCAGGCTTGGCTGAAGACTTTGGGGTTGATTTGGTCGGCATAGTGGATCCTTAGATTTTTGGGGACAGGTCGATTTTAGACCCGCTATCGGTATGCAGCACTCCTTAAGGCTGCCCAAAGCCGAAGTTATGGGAACAACGTGCTCTAAAAAAGCACTAGAAATCCACTGTTTTATTGAAAAAAGCAATCGGATTTGGCTATCTGGGCATGCCTTCTTACTCTTTTAAGTAGGTCATGCAACAAAGTGGCGCAGGAAAAAATAGCGGGGAGTGCCAATCAATGAATAATTCAGCAAAATGCCCAGTGCCTCATGGAGCACAAACCCAAGTTGGCCAATCGAATATGGAATGGTGGCCAAAGTCTCTAAACCTAGACATCCTTAACCAGCACGACACTAAGACGAATCCGCTTGGTCAAGACTTCAACTACCGTGAGGAAGTTAAGAAGCTAGATTTTGCTGCCCTAAAAAAAGACATGAATGACCTCATGGTTGACAGCCAGCAGTGGTGGCCAGCCGATTGGGGTCACTACGGCGGACTAATGATTCGCCTAGCTTGGCACTCAGCTGGTTCTTATAGAACTGCCGATGGTCGCGGTGGAGGTGGAACAGGATCTCAACGCTTTGCGCCTTTGAATTCTTGGCCAGACAACGTCAACTTGGACAAGGCCAGAAGGCTGCTATGGCCAATCAAAAAGAAGTACGGGAACAAACTTTCTTGGGCTGACCTTTTTATTCTCGCCGGCAATGTGGCGTACGAGTCTATGGGACTAAAAACATTTGGATTTGGATACGGACGTGAAGATGTTTGGCACCCAGAAATAGATACCTACTGGGGTTCAGAACGAGAGTGGCTAGCTCCATCGGATGAAAGATACGAAAACGTTGAAAACCCAGCCACCATGGAAAACCCGCTGGCTGCAGTCCAGATGGGTTTGATCTACGTAAACCCCGAAGGAGTTAACGGAGTCCCAGACCCGCTAAAGACAGCTCTTCACATTCGCGAGACTTTTCTTCGAATGGCAATGAACGATGAAGAAACTGTTGCTCTAACTGCCGGGGGCCACACCGTAGGTAAAGTTCACGGAAACGGCAGAGCTGAGAACTTAGGCCCTGTACCTGAGGCAGCAGATGTTGTCGATCAAGGACTTGGTTGGATCAACCATAAAACTCGCGGCATTGGCCGCGACACTGTGTCATCTGGTCTCGAAGGTGCCTGGACCACACACCCAACCAAGTGGGATAACGGCTACTTCAAAATGCTGTTCAACCACGAGTGGGAGAGCACAACGTCACCTGCTGGAGCCCATCAGTGGAGTCCAGTAAGCATCAAAGAACAGGACATGCCAGTAGACGTTGAGGATCCCTCGATAAGAGTGAAACCGATGATGACCGACGCTGACATGGCAATGATTAAGGACCCGATATACCGGGCGATATCCGAAAGATTCCGCGACGATCAAGAGTACTTCACTGAGGTTTTTGCAAGAGCTTGGTTCAAGCTAACTCACCGCGACATGGGACCCAAGGCCCGCTACATCGGACCAGAAGTTCCGGCCGAAGATCTCATCTGGCAAGATCCAGTTCCTGCCGGAAAAGCCGATTATGACATCGAAGCAGTAAAGGCCAAGATTGATGCAGCGGGACTGTCGATTGCCGAATTGGTTTCAACCGCATGGGACTCAGCCCGCACTTTCCGCGGGTCTGACCTTCGAGGTGGAGCAAATGGAGCGCGCCTTCGCCTTGAGCCGCAGCGCAGTTGGATCGGCAACGAGCCAGAGCGTCTCAACAAAGTGCTTTCGGTTCTAGAACCAATTGCAAAACAATTTGACGTCAGCGTATCTGACGTAATCGTTCTGGCTGGAAACGTAGGTCTTGAAAAAGCAATCAAGGCAGCAGGTTCAGGGATGAAGGTCCCATTTGCTCCAGGCCGTGGCGATTCTTCTCTAGAGCAGACCGACGCTGAGTCGTTTGCACCGCTAGAGCCACTGCACGATGGTTTTAGGAACTGGCTAAAGGATGACTACATCGTCACTCCAGAAGAGCTGCTACTGGATCGGGCTCAGCTCATGGGTCTTACGGCTCCAGAGCTGACCGTTCTAATTGGAGGCATGAGGGTGCTTGGTACAAACTACGCAGGAAGCAAGCACGGAGTTCTAACGGACAACGAAGGGGTTTTGTCTAACGACTTCTTCGTAAACCTCACCGACATGAAATATGTCTGGGAGCCAGCTGGTGAGAACGCCTACAACATGCGTGATAGAACTAACGGCCAAGTTAAATTCACCACTACCCGAGTGGACATGGTGTTTGGCTCAAACTCTATTCTTCGCTCCTATGTAGAGGTCTACGCCCAGGATGACAACAAGGAAAAGTTCATACGAGACTTTGTTGCCGCCTGGACCAAGGTCATGAATTCAGACAGGTTTGACCTGGCAAACTAGCGAAATTCCAGTAAAACAAGGGCGTCCAGCCATTGGGCGCCTTTGTTTCTGCCTGTTATCCCAGGGTCCAAACAACCTTCCCCCTAGGGTAATGTCTAAGGCTAAAACATTAGGAGGCTCTAAATGGCCCAGAAACAGCGCACACCAAACCAAACAATCAATGGCCTAAGACGGTACAACGTCGTCGCAGGCTTTTTGCACCTCATCCAAGCAGTAGGTCTTGGATACGTTCTGACTCTGCTCGACAATCAAGTGATGTTCCCAGCAACGATTGATTACCCAACCGGCCCCCCGGGATTCAATCTCCCACCGGAGCGAGTCACGCTGTTCGAAGTCAACATCGGGGCAGGAGTAGTTGGATTCTTGCTACTATCGGCTCTTTTTCACTTCCTGATTTCGTCCGATCACTTTTTCCCTCGCTATAAGGCAGGCCTGAAGCTAAAGCAAAACTATTTCCGCTGGGTTGAGTATTCACTCTCATCATCGGTGATGATTTGGCTTATTGCCCAGCTAACCGGAGTTTCTGACTTTGGAGCGCTTGTAGGTATCTTCGCGGTCAACGCATCAATGATTTTCTTTGGTGCATTGCAGGAAAAGTATGAAAGCCCAGGAACTGGAGAGGGACTTCCGTTCATATTAGGTTCCATCACTGGAATCGTTCCATGGCTAATTGTGTTCTTGTATACCTTGCAGCCAGGAAGCGAAAGCGCTGCTGAGATTCCAGGATTTGTTTACGGAATCATCGCTGCGCTGTTTATCTTCTTCAACACTTTTGCATTCAACCAGGCATTCCAGTACAAAAAGATTGGTCCTTGGAAAAACTACCTGTTCGGTGAGGCTACTTACATCACCCTGAGCTTGGTAGCCAAATCAATCCTTGCTTGGCAGGTATTCTCCGGAGCTATCATCCCGGCGATAGTTGGCTAACTAAAAGCATTTGTTTGAAGCCCCAGTTTGCCTTTGGCAGCTGGGGCTTCAAGCATTTCTAAAGACTAAGTAGCACCAAAGAGGTCGCCATAACTGCCATCCCGGCAATAAGACCATAGACGCTCAGGTGCCCGCGGGAGGAGTTTCTAGCTGTTGGCAGCAAGGTATCTATGGCAAGAAAAACCATTACTCCCGCCACCATCGCAAAGATAACCCCCAGAAGAAAGTCGCTCAAGAATGGAGCCAAAATCAGATAACCAATCACTGCACCAGCCGGTTCTGCAAGCCCGGACAGGAAGCTTAGGCGGAACGCTTTAATCTTGTTCTTGGTGGCAAAGTAAACGGGAACTGAGACCGCAATTCCTTCGGGGATGTTGTGCATAGCAACAGCTATCGCCATAGCAATTCCGATTTGGGGGTCGTCGAGTACCAGCAGAAAGGTGGCGAGTCCTTCTGGGAAGTTGTGGATTGCAATAGCCAAGGCCACAAATAACCCCATCTGCAATAGTCGCTTTTGTTCAATTCCCACATCCCCGGCACTAGCGCCGGTCTCACTCATCAGTTCAACTGTGGTGTTCTCATGGGGGTTAGCGCCTGATGGCACCACTGCATCAAGAATTGCCATGAGGATCATTCCGCCAATTAGCGAAGCTGCCGCTACTGCGGAAGCTTGAGCGGGTTCCATTTCGGAAGAAATATACTTGGATGCCTTTGGAAGGATCTCAGCAAAGCTTAGGTAAATCATCACGCCAGCTGAAAACCCCATCGAGAGAGCGAAGAAGGCTTTGTTGGTGGTCTTGCTTAGAAAGGCGATAGTTGAACCGATGCCGGTAGCGAGTCCTGCAAATAGTGTCACAGTAAATGCCAGCAGTACTGTTCCGTCCATTTACTGACCTTTCACTCGGGGATGAAAAAACCGGCTAACAGCGTTAGCCGGCTGTTTCAATGATGCTTGATTACTGCTTGCTTCCGCAACCACAGCTGTCTTTATTGCAATTGCAATCCATGAGATTTCCTTTCTTAGAAGTCCCAGTCGTCATCGGTTGTGGCTTCGTGCTTACCGATGACGTAGGAAGAACCAGAG
>CAEZVM010000028.1_pt1 | contig 12754 bp, 12 predicted proteins | sample 7264751 | NCBI WGS metagenome assembly CAEZVM01 (sample SAMEA6813857, study PRJEB35770) | uncultured Rhodoluna sp. | biome: Freshwater; feature: Freshwater reservoir; material: water | place: Czech Republic | collected 2017-05-23 | depth 0.5m m | reverse complement strand
TTCTTTGTCGTTCAACTTACGCGTTGCAATCAAGACGATGTCAACGACGTACCAAATTCCCAGACCACTAAAAGTGAGAAGCTTTAGGACTCCAGTGCCAACTTTTCCAAGGAAAAAGCGGTCCACCCCGAAAAATCCAAAAAAGATTGAGAAGACGAGCGTTATGGCCCAGTCCCGTTTTGAGTAGACACCGGGGATCTGCTTTGCAGTCCAAACCGATGCATTTTTGTCAACAACCGTGCTGTCGCCAGAAATCTTCCCGGCCTCAGCCCAAGAGCGCAATTCTTCAGTGGTTAACGCGTGTTCAGCCCCAGGAAGCTTGAGAGTCCAATCATTCATTTCTTTCACAAAACCCTTCTCATTATGTGTATGCTGTAAACATTAGGGGTTAATGTTAATGTTGTCAACATGGGAAACATGAAGAAATACCACCACGGAAATCTTGAGGAGGCCCTGCTTACCGCAGGCCTTCAGGAAGCCAAGGCCAGGGGCCCGCGCAACCTGGGTGTGAATTTTCTGGCTAAGGCGGTCAAGGTTTCTCCGACCGCCGTCTATCGACATTTCCTGAGTGGTGAAAGTCTCCGGGCAAGTATCTCGCAGCAGGCCCGCGAAGAACTCGCTAGGCAAATGCTGAAGGCCATTGCCACCCAGACCGACGTGAAGAATAGATTTCGGGCAGTAGGTCGTGCGTATATCAACTTTGCCCTGAACGAGCCGGGTCTTTTTGCTGTTGCATTTGTCGCCTGCGAAGAAGGACCACAGCGTGAGGATAGCCCTTCGGCCTGGATGGTGCTTCAGGATTCAATTCTGGATATTTGTAATGCAAAACTGATCGAGGCATCGGAGGTTCAACAGGTAGCTTCCTTTGCTTGGGCAACCGTTCACGGCTTTGCAACCCTAGCCGGAGGATCGGATCCTAGGAGACCAAAGACAAACGAAAAGACAATCTCTGATCTTTTAGATAGGACATGGTCCGGCATCATCCAGCTAGGTTCAAAAAATTCAGCAAAAGACAAACTGGGGGCTAACTAAATGCAAACCATGATCTACATCTCATTAGCCGTAAACATCGTGGTTTTGGTCCCAATTGTTTTGCTGATGGCTATTAAGTCCCCGCTTGTCGATAAGGCCTGGGGGCCTTTTACTGAGGCCCGCGGAATCCTCTGGTCTATCTATTTTGCGATTCTGGTTTCGTCCATAGCGCTCGTGTTTATGCCGGTAGCTTCGTTTACCGCGGCTCTTTTAGCGGTGCAGGTCATCTACAAAGTCACAACCCCCTTTACAGTTGGAAGCTTTAGGAATCCGGTTGTGATCAGCAATCTGGTGATCGCGACGCTGCATGTTGTGACGCTGATGAGCATGTTTTCGGAGGTAGGGTCTCAGGTCTTGGCGGCCTAAAAAAACAAACTTTTGGGTGTTTTGGGTCTTAATTCTTCTCTTCATGTAGGGCTATACGATTGCCCTCCGTATCTTGAAATTCAGCCACCGACCCCAGCTCACCGTTTGACTTTTTAGGATAGAGCACTTTCCCACCGTGGCTTAGAACCCTTGCTAAGACATCATCGATGTTGTCGACTCCAAAATAGAGGAAGCAACCCTGAAGGCTCGGAACATAAACATCTCCAACCACTAGAGCCCCCGAAGCCCCAAATGAATCCTCTGATGAGTCGAACATCGCCATCTGGTATCCATCTACAACATCACGAGTCAGTGTGGTTTCAAAAACCTTGGAGTAGAAATCACAAGCCCGGCCCAGGTCCCGGACGGGAATTTCAAAATACACCACGAGATTATTTTTCATGATTCCAGACTAAGTTAAGTCTCACTCTAAGGACCCTAGTTAGCCAGCCAGCAGCCAAAACAACGGCAAGGATCCCATCGCAAGTGTCGCAAAGCCCAGCAAGAATTGCGAAATTCTGCCTGATGCCCATTTGCCAAGCAGCTTCTTGTCTCTAGCTAACCACCAGATGATTGCCATCAGCACCGGGGCGGAGAGGCCATTTAGAGTTGCCGCAAGAATCAAAAAGTGTATGGGCTCTATTCCCGAGAGATTTAGCAGCAGTGCAACCGCCATCGAAACCACAATAACTCCATAGAAGGCTTTCGCCTGCCTTGGCTTTAGTTCGAGAGACTCTCGCCAACCAAATGTCTCCGCTACCGCGTATGCCGTGGACCCCGCAAGAACTGGGATTGAAAGCAGCCCAACACCCAAAATTCCCAAAAGGAACAATAGGCTAGCGAATTCACCAGCTATTGGTTTGAGAGCAAGAGCGGCGTCCGCGGCACTGGATACTTGGGTTATGCCTTGGGCCTTCAAAGTCGCTGCCGCCGTAGCCATGATCGAAAACATGATGAATACCCCAGTGAACATTCCGGCAAACACATCACCTCTCATAGCGGTCATGTCACTAAGCCTTACCCGACGTAGCTTGACGTTGTTATGACCTTCGACTTCCTCTGCTGCCTGCCAGAAAAATAGATATGGGGAGATTGTTGTTCCAGCTAGCGCAATTAGCAGTTCAAATGAGAGCCTCGAGAAATCAAAGCTTGGGATCACGGTCGAAACAAGCACTTGTTGCCAGTCCACTTGGGCAACAAACAACACCGCCACGTAGGCCAAAAGACTAAGGCAAAGCCAGCGAAGAACCTTGGCGTACCTGTGATATGGAATAACGATTTCGGTAAATCCCAAAACCAGAGCAAACATCACAACGCCGACCCAGCTGTCGATTGGAACAATCAAACCTAGGGCTGCTGACATAATCGAAAGATTTGCAGCAATGTTTACGGTGTTAGCGATTGCAACAAGAAGCACGGCTAGCAAAAGAACCCAGCTGGGCATTCGAGATTTGATAATCGCCGCCAGACCCTTGCCAGTTACAAATGCCAGCCGAGCACAAGATTCTTGCACAGCGTAAGCAAAGGGAAGAAGCCATAGTGCAGACCACAAAAAACCGTACCCTGCTGTTGCCCCAACGGATGTATATGTTCCTATACCGGAGGGGTCATCGTCTGCAGCACCTGTGACTATGCCTGGCCCAAGGCGTCTAAGAAAGTCACTTTTTGCCATCTCTGATTCCCGTCGCTGACTGGTAACTAAAGCCTACGCACTCGTGGACCATCAAAATCAAGCGCAATCTGGCGAACATTGGGGGATTCGGGAGCACACAAAACCCCGCCTCTCGCTACGGACTTATCTTTAGCTTTAGACCTCGATAGAAATATCGAAGTTGATAACCCGACGTTCCGGCAGATGGTAGTAATGGGCTGGGGTTGTGGCGTTTCGATGAAGCGTTGTGAAGATTATCTCCTCTGCTCTGTTTAATCCGGTTTTATCAGCAGGTATCAAGGTTCGGTCTGTAACAAAATATATAGCCTCTCGTTCGTCAAAGAATTCTGAAACCGCATGTGAACGCAAAGCCCTTGGGACATTTCGCTGCTCCATAAAACCAGAAGGTACTGAAACAGTCGCTAGGTACTCACTTACACGACTATATACCGGAGGTTTGTGCGAAACGGGAGTGTCCTTCGAATCGACTGTCACAACCACAATCTGCTTCGGCATACTCCCGAGAACTGTAATCTGTTGCTCAAGAGCCTGAGGCACAAGGCCAAAAACCGCAGATGGGTAGATGCCAATATTGTTGGTAATTGTTACCTTGCCACTATTTCTTAGCCGGGTGACCCGACTCCAACTCATGGAGGTTTCGCTTAATCGCTTGTCTAGTTCAAAACGACCTTTGCGCCAAATCCACATAATTGATGCCAGGCAGAATCCCGCAAGCAAAGGAAGCCAAGCACCCGTTATCAGTTTTGTGGCACTTGCCGCGAATAAAGTTAGGTCTAGAAAAAGAAACAGCACGAATATTGGAAGAAGCACAAAGCGAAATTTTCTCCATTTTGAGAACGCCAAAAGAATTAGACCAACAGTTGACACGAGCATAGTGAAAGCAATTGCAAAACTGTAAGCTCCAGCTAGCGCAGAGGAACTTTTGAAAATAAGAACGAGTGCTATCGAACCCAAACCAACAATTGTGTTTACAAAGGGAACAAATATCTGTCCGCGTTCTTCCTGGTTGGTGTGCTGGATCCGAAGTCTAGGGAGTAGCCCAAGTTGCGAAGCTTGACTGGCTAGTGAGGCCACAGCACTAATTAGAGCCTGAGAAGCAATAATCGTGGCAAGGGTTGTAATAACCAAAAACAGTAAAGCGGGAACTCCGCTAGGAACCATCCCAAAGAAGCTATTTCCAATTGCGCTAGGGTCTCTCAGAATCAGAGCCCCTTGACCGAAATAGCTCAGCGGTAACGCGATTCCAGCAAGGCCGAACCAGCCAATTCGAATCGGTCCTCGGCCGAAGTGCCCCAGATCTGCAAAGAGTGCTTCGGCCCCGGTGACGGCCAGAATTACAGATGCCATAACAAATAGGGTCTGAAACCCATGCGATGCCACGAAGTTGAATGCATACATTGGATTCAGCGCCATAAGGGAGTCAGGGTTTCGAACTATTTGATTTATGCCAACCACTGAGAGCGCTAGAAACCATACGATCATGACTGGGCCAAAAACTTTTCCAAGTCTGTGCGTGCCCTTGTACTGAAGTATAAACAGTGCTCCCAAAATCAACACCGTCACCGGTACAACCAGAAACTCTAGGTCTGGGTTGAGGGTCTTGATTCCCTCCACCGCTGAGATTACTGAGATAGCTGGAGTCAAAATCCCGTCTGAAAATTCCATGGCTGCAGCCATTAAGAAAATAAAGACAGTGAATCCCAGGATTCCTTTTTTGCCACTGCGGATTTTTTCTGACAGTTGAGCAAGCATTGCGAGAGTGCCACCCTCGCCTCTGTTGTCCGCCTTGAGCACGAACAGAAGGTACTTTATGGAAACTACAGTGGTCAGCGTCCAAAACACCAGCGAAAGCACACCTAGAATTTCAAACCTGGTCTCACCGCCAGCCCTAACAGCTTCGTTGAAGGCGTAAATCGGACTGGTTCCGATGTCACCGTAGACCACCCCCATAGCTCCGAGAGTTAGAACGGAGGTCCTCTTGAGACCGCTCTTCTTTTTTCGTGTAGGCACTTATACCCTTTAGTTATGGCGACCCATAACTATACCTTTCGAACTAAGGGTAATAGTGATCCGCAACATCTCAACCTTTCGGGAGACCCTAAGCCCCTTAGAATTCTTGGATTGACGGGGTTCTATGAATCAGCTCGGAGAATGAGGGTATTCGAACTTGCCGGCAGGTGATACCACTTTGAAGCCCTAAACAAGTGGGACCATTCCGAAAGCCTCGTCTACCCCCTGGGAAATATGTGCTCGCCAATTACTTAGTGACAGTTAAGAGGTACTCGGTCAGAACGTACCCTCTGTTTCCCACCGTATCCCTAATGCTGACCAGCAGTGAATAGGTCCCAGGGGGTGCCCAAGCCGAAATCATAAAGTTTTGTCGGAAGGTTCCGTTCGTTGCGTCACCCGATACCAAAGTGGCGGTGTCAATCGCAGGAATAAAGAAACCATTTTGGTCGTAGTAATAGTGCGGCGCGGCTCCGAGAAACCAGGCGTAAACCCCTGCCGTTCCAGACTCATCGGTAACGTCAACTTCAACAGCAAAGGTGTCACCCACCTGCACGGTCGACGGAAGTCGAATAGATTGAATCTGCGGAACGTTATTGTCGGCTGAGCCGTTTACAACAGTGAACTCGAATCCCGCCAAATTTTGCAAAGAATTCCCGATAGCGTCGGATGCTCCGATGTACAGCGTGTACCGCTCATTCACAGCATTGGCGGGAATCTCGCACCGCAACTCATAGGTGCCCAATTCGGCAGTGCCATCAATTCGATTAGCTGGGGTTGCAAAACCACACCAATCAATCCAACCCGGAGGTCCCCCGACTTGGCCCCAGGTCATTGCGACGCCTGAAGCATCGCTGGCAACCCAACGAAAGATGGTCGCAGAACCCGCTTGAATCTGGCCGCTGTTACTAGAAGGGAAATTGATTAAGGGCGCCTCAACGTCAGTGGAGCAGGCGTCCAATTGGCGATCAGTGGAGTCATAGGCGCAGGTGTCATCGCCCATCCCAGAACGTATCGTATCCGCTCCGCCGCCGCCATTTAGAGCGTCATCGCCAGTTCCAGAAGAAATATTGTCTCGACCCTCGCCGCCAAGAACTGCGTCGTCCCCAGTTCCTCCGATAAGTGTGTCGTTGTTTGCTCCACCGTCGATTGAATCGTTACCCGCGCCACCGTCGATTGAATCGTTACCCGCGCCACCGTCGATTGAATCGTTACCGTTTCCAGCAATTATGGTGTCATTGCCATCGCCACCACGGATGATGTCATTACCACTGCCGCCACGGATAGTGTCGTTTCCACCGAGTCCACAAATTACATCATTCCCCTGAGTTCCGACTAGCGTTTCAGAACGAGATGTTCCCGTAATGGTGCAAGGTGCCGAAACCGTTGTCGGGGTTGATATGGTGGCGTGAGCGGTTAGCGGAGTCATCGTGAGGAGTAGACCAACACCCGAAGCAAACACCGCAGCTCTTTTTCCGGACACTTCACTCCCAAAATCTAGATTTGTACCAAGCTACTGCATTGCCGCGTTGTTTGAAAGTGAACGAGTTGCTATTCTCGGCGTATTCTCAGAATTAGGTGCGCACCTGCTGAGGGTCCAAAAAACCCAACCACTGCGGAGATGTGGTGCGAAGGCAGCTTTACCGAGCAGACAGTGCACATGTAACTGCACAAGAAGTAATAACCCCATCAATAAACGCCCCTACTGAGGCTCTAGCTCAAGGGTGTTGATGGCGGAGACTGGGGGATTCGAACAGCGAAGTATCAAGCTCGCCACAACATTTTGTGCAAATCCTTGGCTGCTCGAATTAGCCCTTTCCACAAACCAATGCTCCAAATGTTCTTCGGAAAATTAGGGCTCTTAAAAAAGTCGCTTATGTGTTGCAAAACAAACCGCCCGATGCCTCGAGGAAGGGATTGCTCGGCATGCACAAAAAGTCTTGCTTGCCTGCTATGCCAACCATAGTTTTCCCCGGAAGAGTATATATCCTGTAACCACTTTATCCTTCGCTGCTCTCCGAGAGTGAGTGCAGCTCCCATATCTTTTAGGAGCTCGTCAAGAAGTGGAGAGGCTCCTGAACCAAGCCAGCTGAGGTGCTCGACAAATACGGAGACGGTGTCATCTCGTCGTGCGTCTTTTACCATTTCTGATAACAATTTCGTAGGATCTGTTTGGTTCCTCAAAATTGCGTCGAGCTCAAAGAGGCAGAAAGCCGCGCGAGTCTCTCCGGGAATGTGCACAAAGAGATTATTCAGGATAGAGAAATAGACAAGGTCATCATCAGACAATCGACCAATTGGACGCTCCAACCACGCTTGTGTAAACATAGACTCCGCTGCGCCTGCCGATAACTTTCTCATCGAAAAAATGTGACTCGGAAGGATGTGTACGTCAATTTGTCGCGCGGAAGAATCCTTTATCATCTCAGCGTGAAGGCCGTTATGCGAACTATTTCGGCGCGCACCTAATGCGGCAAAACCTTCCGTTTGTTGACTGGGTCGAATCCAGAGATCAATGTCTGCCATGGACCGAAGGCCAATCTCTGGAAGGAATGATCCCAAAAGTCCCGCCCCTTTGATAAACGCCCCGTCAATCCCAGCGTTTTGAAGTTTGGAGGCTGCCTCTCGAGCACCTTCGAGAAGGAGGCGATTTCGAACAATCATCTTTCTGCGCATTCCTCGGATAATTGCCAGAGCACTGACATCTCGGCCGAGCTCTTGCCAATGCGCATACAGCCATGGAAGTGACATCTGCTCCAGATCGCTCATCAGGTCTAAGTTATGGAGTCGGCTAACCAGGATGTTCCAGCACAGGTCGCCACCACGCGCGTCAATTACTAAGGCCCGAGTAAAGGATCGCGAGTCGGAAACGACATGTTCTGTCACATTTTTGCCCATCAAAAACTTAGGACCCTTCATTCAATCGCCTCCTACCAAGGAGCGATAAGAAACTTGATTGAGGTACGCAATTCTGAATCCGCATAATCCGGTTTGACTATACTGACACTATGCCCAGGTTTTCAGTGAAAGAGTCCCGTTTTACTGTTGATGCCCTAGATGGTGAGACTATTGTCATGGACCTTCTAGATGGACATCTCTACCTTTTTGAGGCTGGAGCGGCGGTGCTACTGGGACATATTCTTGCAGGAAACAACACCGAACATATTGAATTAACTGTAGAAAAAACGTACGGTCAGGAAGCTTTAATGGCTTTCCAGAATCTCCTGCGAGGTCTAGTTGAAAAAGGTGTAGTTATAGAAGTGGCATCAAACCAGGATGTCATTAGCTCGGAGAGCGATTGGCCTGCAACCCTTGGCGAAATCGTAGTCACCGAATATGACGACATGAGCAGCATAATTACGATGGATCCCATCCATGACGTTGATTCCGGTCGTGGCTGGCCCTTCGAAGCCACTGCCTAGGAAGCCATTTTGGCCGGCAATTTAGGTACCGCCCACATTACGACTCGATTGGGACCTGCGGCAATTAATATATCTGCGAGCCCCGAGTGCGAGCAGCTTCTTGACGCGTTCCAAGCAAACGAGGTGGAAGAATCGGTACCGCATCTCGACCTGAAGTTTGTTGAAAACTTACCAGCTTTTGAATCAGCTTCGTTTCAGGAGTTAAGCCATTCACAACATTTTCGCCGTGAGACAGAACATGTTTGGGTTGCCCAAAAACCGAGACACGTACAGACTCTTTCTCACGAACCTAACGTGTCTGAGCTTTTGGTGGACACTGAGGCTCTCAAGGATGGCGCAATCCGAGCTCGACCGGCAGTGGATTCTATTTCTGCCTGGGCGATTTCTCAGAGTATTTTCCCACTCCATGCAAGTGCAGTTACGCTCGGTTCTGACGCTCTACTTTTTGTCGGAGAAGGCGGGCGAGGAAAGACAACCACCGCTCTGGCATTGGCTTTCTCAGGGTGGAGCCTCCTTGCAGATGATCGATGTTTCCTTACACAGTACGAAGATGTGATGTCTGTTTGCAGTCTCTATAAGACCGCGATATTAACTCCAGCGATTGTGGAACGATTCCCCGATTTTCTTGGTCACCGACTGGGCGTAACGCATGAAGGGAAAATTGCCTGCCGGCTGCCAAAAACAGTGGACTTTGCCAAGTCAGCTCGGATTCGCGGAGTAATTGCAGTTTCGCATGGGAGTGGTGAGGAGTATCAATTGGAGCGCCTGGACAGTAAAAGTACTCTGTCAGCCTGGCAACAGGCGCTCGTTCCGTCAATCCAGGCCCTCGGCCCAACTAAAGAAATCCTGTCCACGCTTGCACGAGCGGCACGCACCCTGCCAGTTTGGAGTTTGACTCTAGGGTGGGATTTCAGTCGTATTGACAGCACTTTGAGGCGACACCTCGATGAAATTCGGACTGAGAATTACCGGTGACAGCGAAGAAGGACATTAGTACTGTCAGAGATGACTCGCTCGGGCTGGACTTACCTGCGGTAATTGTTGTTTGTTACAACAGGCCGATCCTAACGTTGAACCTTGTGTCGGTTCTCCGCCGTGTCCGCCCATCCCACGTCTTGATAGTCGCTGACGGCCCAAAGCCTGGGGACTTCGAAGATAAAGCTTCCGTGGACGCATCCCGAGCGGCATTCGATCAGATTGACTGGCCTTGTAAGATCGACCGACTCTACTCGGATTTCAACCTAGGGTGCACCGCAAGAATTACATCTGGATTAGATTGGGCATTTGAATTAGTTGACGAAGCCATCATCTTGGAAGATGACATAGACCCATCAACTCAGTTCTTCAGCTGGGCTCACCAAATGCTCAAGCTTTACCGTGATCGTAATGACATTGCAATGATCAGCGGCCATAATCCCCTTATTAGTTGGCCCGAATATAGTCCGGGCTCCTTCGCAATTCCTAGTCATAGAGGAGCGATTTGGGGCTGGGCGACATGGGCACGTGCTTGGCGCTCTGTGAAGAATTGGTCGGTTGAAGGAGATTTAGAGAACGTGGCGAGGGACATATCTAAGTGCGAATTTGAGCCCGCTCTTTCCGCTTTGTATCAGATCTACCTAGCGGAGGCACGAACCAGACCACTCTCCTGGGATGTCGATTTCACAATCAGAATGGCAATGTCGGGACGACGATCACTGGTTTCACCTAAGAACTATGTGCATCACCTCGGCGTGGGGCCAGATGCCACGCACCACAAGGACAGTGATGACACTCTCTTCTATCTTCCGCGGGGTGAAGGTGAGATTCCAGAAATCCAGCTGGAATTGCCGAAAGACTCTGTCGACCCGGGCTTCGATCGCGCTCGAGTCATGATGGAACTACTCGTCCGGACCAAGAACCCGCGGATGGCTCGCCTGCTTGTGCAGCGGGTTGATTTGCCAATTCAGAGAGATATTCGAACACACCTCTTACCGTTTCTTTTCCCCGACGAAACCCTTGATGTATTGACCCACCTTGAAAACGAGGGGCTCGATCACGCACGCGCGAGATATTGGAAGGAAGCTGTGGGAGGGGGTAAGAATTGAAAATCGAAACAGCGACGACGGGTGACGTCACGGTGATCATCGCTGTCAAAAATGGGGCGGAGACAATCGTTAGAGCTATTGAAAGCGTCTTGGCGCAAACGCCAAGAGGGAGACCACAGTCCCGAGTTATAGTCATCGACGGCCAATCAACGGACGGCACTGTCGATCAAATTCGGCACTATCCAAACATTCAAATCCTCGACCAGCAATCAAAAGGGCTTGCCGGCGCTCGCAATGAGGCGCTCGCGGACGTTAAAACTCCGCTGGTTGCATTCTGTGATTCTGATGATGCCTGGACTCCGGGATCTCTCCTAAAGAAACTAGAACACATGGTGAAGGTGCCTTCATCATGGGCAATATCTGGCCAGGTTCACTTTGAGGCCACCGCCACTTCCAATTCTGGACTACCAGCGCGGAGACTTTCCGGGACAGAGCATCGCGGTGTAACTCCAGGTGCGATGCTCATAAAGCGGTCGGCGTTTGATGCTGTAGGCAGATTCGACGAGACGCTAAAAATTGGCTCAGATGCAGACTGGATTGTTCGCGCGGTCCAAACCCTGGGGCCACAAGACTTTATCGACATGGTGGTTTTAGAAAAAGGTGTCCGCGCCGGGAGCTTGTCAACGGATATAGCGACTTATAAAAGGGAGTTGCAGCTCATCGCTCGTCGCTTCATTGAACGGTCTCGAAGTCATGGTCAAAAATGAAAATTCTCCACATTATTCCTCGTTGGATTGGTGGTGGTCCAGAGCGTCACATAATTGAGCTAGCTCGTCAAGATCAACTGACTAATGCAAACGTGAATCGTCGCGCCCTCGTGCTTGACCGTCCTCTCTCGGCACCCCTTCTAGTGAAAGCTAGACGCTTCGGATTAGTCCTCGTTTCCAGTCCTTGGGCCGAAGCCATGGAGGCTGAGATTGATGCGGCGGACATCGTGGAAATTACTTACTGGAATCACCCACTCTTGTTAGAGCTTCTGGCCTGCTCATTGCCCCCCGCGCGAGTGATTATCAGATCAGCGGTCGCGGGCCACACAATCCCTCAGGTGTTGTTTCCTGAATTGACCTTTTACCCGGATGTTTGGCAACTAAGTGCACCTCAGGGTTACGGTGCTCCGCACATTGAACGGAGTCACTCCTGGGTTGAGTTTCTGCCGGCTCTGGCGGAGATCGACAGACTTGAGAATTTTCGCTTTAGGAAACATGACGGTATTCGTGCAGCCTATTTAGGTAGCCTTACCCCGTCCAAAATTCACCCGCTTTTCCCGGAGATTGTCGCAATGCTGGATGGCAACATCAAAGTAGACATCGTTGGAGACGGAGATGAGGTATCTACGGGTAACCTCCGTCGTCGATTTGATGAGCTAGGTGTGAGTGAAAAGGTAATCTTCCACGGCCATGTTGAAAACATCGCCGAGGTCTTGGCAACCGCAGATATATTCATTTACCCTTTGAATCCCGAGAGCTATGCGACCAGCGAAAAAGCTCTCCAAGAGGCCATGTGGCTGGGCCTCGCTCCGGTGATGATGACGGGAACTGCTGCGGCAGGATGGATTGCCTCAGGAAAGACAGGCTTGGTCGCCTCAGATCCACAAGGGTTTGCGGACAGCGTCAATCTTCTCGCACGAGAAGAGAAACTACGCATAGAAATAGGTAGTGCCGCCCGAAAATTCGCTCGAGACCGCTTCGACCCAGGGGTAAATGCAAAGACAAATCAAGAAATCTATGAACGTCTAATTTCAATGCCGAAGCGCACTCGAGCACCATTGCAATCCCAAGATTGGACGGTGGCAGAAAAGTTTTGCAATTCACTTGGATTAGATCGCGTCAGCTTTATTCATCGGCTTGAACAAGCAGGGAACGCCTCACCAGAATCAAATTTTATGCTGCTAAAAAGCGAGGGTGGCCTTATGCACTACCGAAACCACTATCCAAGCGATTTGGATTTGCCTAACTGGATTTCTGTTCTCACCAAAGCTGTTGAATAGTTAGTCGCCTAATTTACTGCAATCTCAACGGTCCCAATTAGCGTTCGATGTTGTTGGCCGATTTGGTCTCTGTAATCTCAGGATGTAACAACGCCCAAATCAGCTGGCCTGAAGAATCTTTCTGCCCAGCTAGATAGAGCTACTTTCTCCAAAAGTGGCGGAGAATGGGGGATTCGAACAGCCC
>CAEZVM010000027.1_pt1 | contig 12780 bp, 14 predicted proteins | sample 7264751 | NCBI WGS metagenome assembly CAEZVM01 (sample SAMEA6813857, study PRJEB35770) | uncultured Rhodoluna sp. | biome: Freshwater; feature: Freshwater reservoir; material: water | place: Czech Republic | collected 2017-05-23 | depth 0.5m m | reverse complement strand
GGGTGAGCCCTTAGCTCGGCGTCGATGACGGAAGCTGCGACATCAGGTGGCACGCAAACCACAACCAGTTCAGGTTCCATCGCCGGTTCGAATTTCTCACCGGCCCCGAAATCAACTGCCAGTTTTGAAACTGCTGGTGAGCTATCACTAAGAAGTACTCGAATCCCTAATCCGGTAAGAGCAAGTCCGATAGATGTTCCAATCAGGCCGGAGCCTACAATTTTGACTGGGCCGGCTACCCGAGCCTGGCTCACTGCGCTAGATCCAAGCGGAGCGCGGTTGCCCCGCGCAGGTAGATGTGCTGGATTTCGCTTCTTGGCACATCAAGGTCAGCATTAATCAAAAGTCGAATTACCCGAGGCATGGCCCCAGCTACGTTCATCTCAACAAAACACATCAAAGGAACATCTCCGAGACCTAGCTCTCTTGCGGCCAAAGCGGGAAACTCAGAGGTGACGTCTGGAGTTGCAGTAAAAAGTATGGAGATTAGCTTTGAGCTATCGACATTGTTGGCGTGAAGCGTCTTCGTCAGAAGTTCCGCAGTTGATTTTAGAAGATGCTCACGCTCGTCAGTGTCTAACTGGATTGCTCCCCTGATTGCCCGCACTGCCATTTCATCGCCTCTTCTTGTCGGCCGCTTTCAACACGGCGCCGAGCTCTATTTTACTCAGTTGGCGGATATGCCCCAGATTTAAATGCCCTAAGTGCAAAGGGCCAAACTGCCGTCGAACCAACGCGACTACGGGAAATCCTAAGGATTCGAACATTCGACGCACAATACGGTTCTTACCACTGTGAAGTTCAATCTCCACCAGGCTGTGATTCCCCGAAGCTGAGAGTAGTCTTGCTTTGTCGGCCTGGATAGGCCCATCTTCTAGTTCAATTCCTGCCACTAGCTTGTTCAGCAGCGGCTGAGTTATCTGGCCGTGGATTTTAGCTTGATAGGTCTTTGGGACTTCGAACGATGGGTGCATCAACTTGTGAGCTAAGTCCCCGTCGTTGGTCAGCAGCAACAACCCTGTGGTGTCAGCGTCAAGTCTTCCGACGTTGAAGACCCGGTCATAGTCAATTGCGTACTGACTTAGGTCAGGCCTACCATGCTCATCCTGCATACTGCTCACCACGCCAAGAGGCTTATTCAACATCAAATAGACCTTGGTGACATCAAGCTGAATTGGAGTTCCCTTAACGACAACCTTGTCGTTTTCGGGATCAATGCGAGTACCAAGCTCGGTGACAACTTTTCCGTTGACCTTGACTGCTCCGGCCACAATCATTTCTTCGCACACGCGTCTGGAGGCTACTCCGGCCGCCGCTAGGACTTTTTGTAGCCTGACACCCTCGGTGCCGCTACTGCTCATTGAAGTCACTGATGACGTCAGGCAGGTATGGGCTGATGGCCGGTAGTTGGTCTAACGAATTAATGCCAAGCTGCTCAAGTAATAACGAGGTGGTTCCGTAATGAATCGCCCCTGATTCTGAGTCGGTGTAAAGTTCAGTTACCAACCCTCTTGAAGTCAATGTCCTCACTACCGAGTCGACGTTAACACCGCGAATAGATGCAATCTGACCGCGGGCAATCGGCTGCTTGTATGCGATCACGGCAAGAGTCTCAAGGGCAGCCTGAGAGAGTTTCGTTGGGTTTTCATTTGTCATGAACATTTTGACTGCCCAGTCGTAGTTTGCCCGGACGTAGATTCTCCACCCTCCAGCAACCTCACGAAGCTCAAAGCCCCGAGCACCAGAACCGTCCTTACCTTCGTAATCCTCGCGAAGCTTAAGCACAGCATCTCGGACCTGGTTCACCGGAATCTCTAGAGCGGTTGCCAGTGCAACCAGCGAAATAGGTGCATCCGTCACCATCAAGATGGCCTCAATGGCACCTTCGATGCTTTCTTCCTGCAGTGTGTTGTCAAAGCCCTGATTTTCATCAAGAGTCATAGTCAGCTCCCAGACTTGCTAGTTGTTCATCATCAAAGTGGTCAGCCTGCCAGCTGATCTGGAGATCGGCCAGCGGTCCTTCCTGGTACATTGAAATCGCAGATAGGTGGTACAGCTCCAGAACTGCTAGGAATCTTGCCACCACTACCGCTCGGTCCGACTCGTCGCGAATCAGATCAAAAAATGTCAGGCTGCCAGCTTTTCTAAGGCGAAGAATAACCACCGATGCCTGCTCTCGGATGCTCACGGCTGGGGCATGAAGGTGAGTCAAACCAACACCCGGGATTTCTCTAGGCGTAAAAACGTCCTCCGACAATGCGTGGAACTCGTCGAGAGTCATAGTCCAAATCAATTCCGCTGTGCTTACGCGAAACCGGTTCTCAATTGGAACATCACGAGCTAGCCGCTTTTCTTCAACCTCGAAGCGAGCAGAGAACCAACCGGAAACATCCTTGAACGCTTTGTACTGCAAGAGCCTTGCAAACAGTAAGTCGCGCGCCTCTAGAAGAGCCACATCCTCAGCATCAACCAATTCACCTTTGGGAAGCAGGCTCACGATTTTCAGGTCCAGCAAAGTTGCAGCAATAACTAGGAACTCGCTGGCCTGCTCCATTTCCTCGTGTTCATCTAATTGCTTTACGTAATGAATGAACTCATCAGTCACTCGAGATAGCGAAACTTCGGTGATATCCATCTCGTGCTTTGCAATTAATGAGAGCAAAAGGTCAAATGGCCCTTCAAAATTACTTAGCGTGAGTGCAAAGCCTGCATCCTTTGGAGGCTCTAGCACCTCCGGGCTATGGGGCGCTGCCACGAGACACTAATTCTCTGGCGACGGTGCGGTAATACTCTGCCGCATCTGATGTTGGGGCAAATTCAGTAATGGCTTGGGCTGCGATGGTAGCGTCGGGGAACTTCACTGTTCTATTCACGATGGTGTCAAAAACCTGATCGCCGAATGCTTCATAGAGTCGCTCAACTACCTCTCGAGCGTGAAGAGTTCTTGGGTCGTACATGGTCGCAAGTATTCCGTCGAGCTTGATAGCTGGGTTCAAGCGGTCCCTAACTTTTTCTATCGTCTCGATCAGCAAAGCGACGCCGCGAAGGGCGAAAAACTCACAGTTCAAAGGAATAATCACGCCATGGGCAGCAGTTAGCGCGTTCACTGTCAAGAGCCCAAGGGATGGCTGGCAATCGATGATTACGACATCGTAGTTATCAACTACTGGTTTTAGAATTCGAGCCAAAATCTGCTCACGCGCAACCTCATTCACAAGCTGAACTTCAGCTGCCGAAAGGTCGATATTGGCCGGAATAATATCTAAGTTTTCAACCCCTGTTTTAACAATGACATCAATGGCCTTTAGATCTTTTTCTATCATTAGGTCGTAAATAGTTTTGATGTCGTGAGCGACTACACCAAGACCGGCAGACAGTGCACCCTGAGGGTCGAAATCAACAACTAATACTTTGCGACCGTATCCAGCCAACGCCGAAGCTAGGTTGATGGCTGTGGTGGTTTTACCCACCCCACCTTTTTGGTTACACATTGCGATGATTCGCGCGGGACCGTGAGACGAAAGAGGGGCGGGGATTTCAAACTTTGGCCGTTTTACAGGTCGCTGTGCCATGAATCCTCCCGAGCTAATAGCCTACCTGCACCAAGAAGGAGCTATCTCCTGGCCCTCGGGTGGCTGGTGGCGTACACCTCGCGGAGTGCGTCGACGGTAACTAAAGTATAAATCTGGGTGGTGGCGACCGACGAGTGCCCGAGTAATTCCTGCACCACCCGGACATCAGCGCCACCTTCCAAAAGATGGGTGGCGAAAGAGTGTCTCAGGGTGTGGGGGGAAATATCCCCCAATATGTTTGCCACGTCGGCTGCGTCACTAATTATTTGCCAAGCCGATTGTCTGGAAAGTCTGCTACCGCGTTGGTTGATAAATAGCGCAGCTGTTCCCGGTCCTTTTCCGATCAAAGCAGGACGCGAACGAACCAGGTAGGCACTTATCGCGCGCTGCGCAAAGCTTCCGACCGGGACAACTCTTTCCTTTGAGCCTTTGCCAAATAGCCGAATCATTGTTGGGTCTAAAAGATCGTCTAAATTCAATGCGGTGAGCTCGCTGATGCGGGCACCGGTTGCATAAAGTAGCTCCAAAATCGCCCGGTTTCTCACCCTTGCAACATCAGTAGCCGTGGCATCGCTAGTTTCAGGGTCAGGGCCCGAAGCTTCAATTAGTTTCTCAATGTCAAACACGCTAATCGCCTTTGGTAGCCGTCTTGGAAGTTTGGGGGGATTTACTCGTGCACTGGGATCGCCATCAGTAATTGATTCGAACAGCCAGAACTTGTGTAGCCCTCGAACCCCCGCCAGCATTCTTGCCACTGAGTTCGATGCTAGTGCGCCCGATTCCGCAATCGATTTCAAGTAATCTTCGACAGTTTTTTCTATGACCGCTGCTGGAGTGGAAACTCCCTGGCTCTCCAAGAACCGAAGGTAGCCAGTTAAATCTCTTCGGTAAGCCGCAACAGTGTTTTTGGCAAGGCCCCGCTCGATACTCAGGTGACGCAGATACTCATCAACTAGTTGAGCCAGCGACTTCATTTGTCAAAGACCTGTCTTTAAGGCGTAGGCCAAAATCCCCACAACCGCACTTGGGCTCGTGATGTCAGATCGCAGAACACTTTCCAGAGCCTTGCGAATTGGCACCCAAGTTTGAGGCATGTCCTTTTCTTCGCCACTTGTGACGTAATTGGAATTTGCAGTCCTTAGGTCCTTGGCAACAAAGATGGTTATCGTTTCACTGTTTCCACCTGGAGTGGAGTGAAAACTTATCAGCTCATCCCATTGACTAGCTGACAGGTTTGCTTCCTCTGCCAGCTCTCGTTTGGCACATTCCAACTTCGATTCGCCGGGAACATCCAACATTCCGGCTGGAAACTCCATTAGGTAACTTCCCACTGGTCTTCGATATTGCTTCATCAGCAGAAGCTCGTCTTTGTCGTTAATAGTAAGAACTGCAACTGAACCAGGATGCTTTACATATTCGCGCGTTAGCTGGTCACCATTGAATTCAAAAGTCTCTGCAAATACATCCCAGACCATTCCCTTGTGAATCAACCGACTGCTAAGGGCTGGAATTTCGACCGGTTGGTCGTTAGGCATCCTTGACCTCGAAGAGCCTGCTCGCTTCTTGGCGCTTCAGACTTGCGTCAACTAACCCAACAAATAATGGGTGGGCTTTGGTCGGACGGGATTTGAATTCTGGATGTGCCTGTGTCGATACGTAGTAAGGATGGACGTCTCTTGGAAGTTCTAGGAATTCAACCAACGAACCGTCTGGGGATGTTCCCGAAAAAACCATCCCGGCATTTTGAATTTGCTCGCGGTAAGAATTGTTTACTTCATATCGGTGACGATGGCGCTCAATTGCCGACTCACTCCCATAAACCTCAGAGACAATCGAACCCTTGGAAAGTTTTGCCTCAAAAGAACCCAGCCTCATGGTTCCGCCCATTTCCCCGGCTGCCAAGATATTTATTTGCTCAATCATGGTCGCAATCACTGGATGCTTAGCGTCTGGATCAAACTCGGTCGAGGAGGCACCTTCTAAACCAACTACGTTTCTGGAGAATTCAATCACCATGCACTGTAGACCCAGGCAAAGGCCAAGAGTTGGTATCTTGTGCTCTCTGGAAAACTTCAGCGCCCCTAGCTTGCCCTCAATGCCGCGCACTCCAAATCCGCCTGGAACACAAATGCCGTCGACATCCGAAAGAAGCGCGGAAGCTCCCTCCGGTGTCTCGCAGGCATCTGATTGCACCCAGCGAATGTTCACCTTGGTTTGGTGAGCAAAGCCACCAGCACGAAGGGCCTCCGTCACAGACAAATAGGCATCTGGCAGATCTATGTATTTTCCAACAAGGGCAATTGTTACCTCGTGCTTTGGTTCGTGAACCGCCGTTAGAACCCCGCTCCATCTGGTCCAATCAATTTCGCCAGCCTTTAGATCAAGAGCCTTAACAATGTATGCATCGAGACCCTCGTTATCCAGCACTGTCGGAATGGCATAAATACTGGAGGCATCGGCAGCATTCACTACCGCTTTTTGATCCACGTCACACATTAGGGCAATTTTTTTCTTGATTGAGTCTGGAAGTTCCCTATCCGAACGGCAAACAATTGCATCAGGCTGAATACCAATTGAGCGAAGCATTGCAACCGAGTGTTGAGTTGGTTTGGTCTTAAGCTCCCCAGATGGACCAAGATATGGAACCAAAGAAACATGGACAAAAAATACGTTGTCGCGACCGACATCGTGGCGAATCTGTCGGGCTGCCTCTAAAAACGGTTGTGACTCAATGTCTCCAACAGTTCCACCAATTTCAGTAATGATTACATCTGGAATGGGCTCTTCGTTGGCTTGAAGTCTCATTCGGCGCTTAATCTCGTCGGTTATGTGTGGGATGACCTGGACTGTATCGCCTAGGTATTCGCCACGTCGTTCTTTTGCGATAACGGTTGAATAAATCTGACCGGTAGTCACGTTAGCTGCCTGAGTTAGATTAATGTCCAGGAAGCGCTCATAGTGACCGATGTCTAAATCAGTCTCGGTACCATCTTCAGTCACAAAAACTTCGCCGTGCTGGAATGGGTTCATTGTGCCAGGGTCAACGTTTAGATAAGGGTCTAGTTTTTGCATAACTACTGATAACCCACGGGCTCTGAGCAGATTTCCAAGACTGGCCGCAGTCAGGCCTTTTCCGAGTGAGGATGCAACCCCTCCGGTGACGAAGATATGTCTAGTTTTGCCCGAATCCAAGGTTTCTACCATGGAATTACAGCTTACTAGTTGAATCCAAGCGAGCTTTCAAGATCGCCCGCGACACGCAAAATTAGTTGGCCAGAGCAGACTGAGCCAGATCCATAAGCTCTCTGGCGTGAGATTTTCCACTTTCCGATTCACTAAGTCCGGATAACATTCGGGCCAGTTCCTCAACAACCTGCTCACCATCTAGGCGAACTACATCGGTTGCTGTGACCTCGGCAGAAGAAGACTTCAAAACTCTAAGGTGTCGATTAGCAAAGGCGGCAACCTGCGGCAGATGGGTAACAACGATGACTTGTGCATTTTTTGCCAGAATTGCAAGTCGTTTTCCTACCTCAGTTGCTGCTGCTCCACCGACTCCTGCGTCGACCTCGTCGAAGATGAAAGTCGGTGCCAGTTCACTTTTTGCAAGTACGACCTCAATGGCCAACATTATTCTCGAAAGTTCTCCTCCCGAGGCACCCTTTCCGATAGGTCTTGGCTCAGCCCCTGGGTACGCACTTAGCAAAAGTGTAACTTGGTCAATTCCGAACGATGCCAATTCAGACAACCGAGAGACCTGGACTTCAAGGCTTGAGCCAGTCATGGCTAAGGCAGAAAGTTCAGTCGTGACAGCTGATGAAAGTTCTGCCGCTGACCGTACTCGGATGTTGCTCATTTCCTCCGCCAGAGAATGGGCTTTTAGACTAAGTTCTTGCTCTCGAGCTGAGAGTTTTTCGATGGCCTCATCTGATGAGTCAAGCTCCATTAACCTTGCACCTGAAGACTCCAAATAAGTTATGACCTCGTCCAAAGTAGGTCCATACTTTCTCATTGCTCCAGTTAGCTCAGCACGGCGCAACTGAACCCTCTCAAGCTCAGCTGCTCCGTCACTATCAAGACCTGAGATGTAACCGGAGATACTGGCAGCTGTTTCGTTAAGAGAGAAACCTATTTGCTTAAGCTGCTCCGCAAGTTTTTCAAGTTCTGGATCGTGGGCGCTGACTTGGTCTAGGGCTCTTCTTGCTTTACCTATGGATGTTATGGCATCGCTGCCATCATCAAGAGAGTCGCTACTTAGTTCATCGTGAGCACTTGCTGCCGCTAATCTAAGTTCTTCCAGGTGGGTTAACTTCTCAGCAAGTTCATTTAAATCCTGATCCTCACCAGGCTTTGGATCAAGCTTCTCTAACTCCTCGACGGCGGCTCGAATTTCGTCGGCTTCTCGGGCTCTCATAGATGACTCTTTAGAAAGTATCTCCAAGCGGCTTGAGGTGTCGCGCCACTCAGAAAACACTTCGCTGTATTCACCCAACAGGGCACCGAGTTCACTTCCGGCAAACTGGTCCAACGCCTCGCGCTGGGCGGCGGAGGACTTAAGTCTGATCTGGTCAGACTGACCATGCACCACAACCAACTGATCCCCAATTTCGGCCAAAACTCCCACCGGAACTGACCTGCCAGATAGCGTGGCTCTCGATCTACCCTCGGCAGAGACCGATCTTGAAACAATCAGCTCGTCGTCGTCAATCTCAATTCCCAAGGCAGTAATTCGATTTAGAGAATCCTTTGGAAGTAGCCAGCGACCCTCAACAAAAGCTTGATTTTGACCTTTACGGATTGAGCTTGTGTCACTTCTTGAACCAAGAAGCAAACTGAGTGCATTTAGCACCATTGTTTTACCGGCACCGGTTTCACCGGTTAAGACTGTAAGTCCAGGCCCAAGCTCTAGCTGAGCATCACTTATTACACCTAAATCACGAATACGGATTTCTTCTATCAAGAGTTAGTCCTTTTTGGAATCCGGCCCGCGCCAGCCTGCAACGGGGAGTGAAAACTTCTTCACCAGACGGTCAGTGAAGGGTCCTTGCCGAAGTCTTGCCAGCCGAACTGACTTTTCAGACTTTCTAACCTCAACTCGGGCGCCGGCTGGAAGCTCGGTACTTCTTCGACCATCGCACCACAAAACCCCTGTTCCTGCTGAGCGCTGAAGAACCTCAACGGCCAAAAGTGAGTTGGGGCTAATAACAAGCGGTCTAGCAAAAAGAGCATGAGCACTCAACGGAACCATCAGAAGTGCATCAACTGCCGGCCAAACTACTGGGCCCCCTGCGGAAAATGCGTAAGCGGTAGAGCCGGTAGGTGTTGACATCACAATGCCATCGCAACCAAAACTGGAAAGAGGTCTGCCGTCAACTTCCACTACGACTTCAAGCATCCGCTCTCTAGCGCTTTTTTCAACAGTTGCTTCATTCAGAGCCCAAGTTCGATAGACCTCTTTGCCATCGAGTTTGACACTGACATCAAGGGTGAGCCGCTCCTTGACTAGATAATCTTTTTTAACAACTCGTGCAATTGTCGCGCTAATCTCATTTTTCTCACTCTCGGCTAAAAAGCCGACGTGCCCTAAGTTAATTCCAAGAAGCGGAGTCTGGGAATCGCGAACGAGTTCAGCTGCTTTCAAGATTGTGCCGTCGCCTCCGAGAACTACTGCCAACTCAAGATCTGCCTGAGTAGCATCCTTGCCGAGTTCAAGTATTGCGTTAGCGGGAGCTGAATTTCCTGCGTATTTGACGGTTGCTGAAAGTGCCTGTTGCTCCATCACTGGAGTGATCCCTGCTTTAAGTAGGGCCTCAACACACTCTAAAGTTGCCGAAAGTGCCTCATTCCTGGCGGTATGAGAAACCAGGAGCACAAGTCTTGGATTCGTCATTTGCTCTCCCTGGCCAGTTGCTCAATTCCTTCAGTCCATCTTGACCGATTTGGGGCTACTGCAGTGCTAATCCAAATCAGATACTCAATGTTCCCATGAGTCCCAGGTAATTCAGATCTTTCCAATCCAACCACTCCAAGGCCTAGCTCGTGGCAACAATCCACAACCTGCTTGATGGCAAAAGCCCTGAGTCTGTGATCGGAAACCACCCCTGAAGCACTCAGGGATTGCTTGCCAACTTCAAACTGGGGCTTTATAAGAAGTACAAAGTCACCCTTTGGCGCCACTTGGGCTAGAGCCGGAAGGACAAGTGTCAATGAGATAAAGGAAAGATCGGCAACTACCAAATCAATTTCTAGCCTAAGTTCTTGAGTTAGCTCTCGAAGTCCTTCGAGACTAATCTCCCGGGCGTTAATGCCCTCGAAGGACTGAACCCTGGGGTTGTTGGATAGCTCTGCGGAAAACTGCTCGTGACCAACATCAATTGCTACTACTTTGGCTGCCCCGTGACGAAGCAAGACATCTGTGAAGCCGCCGGTAGATGCCCCAACGTCAAGACATGTTTTCCCGACAACTTCGAGCCCGCCAAATGCGTCTAGGGCTCCTTTTAGTTTCAGACCGGCTCGCGACACATATTCGTCGGCAGGAATTACCCTAACTTCGCTATCCATCGCAACGGATTGACTGGGCTTTGTAAGTTCCCGATTTCCAACCAAAACACGCTTGGCTTTAACAAGGTCCGCCGCGTGCCCACGAGATCTTGCAAGGCCTCGCTCAACAAGCAACAAATCTATTCGTAAATTACTCAGAGTCTTGAGGCCTTGAGTCAGCAATCATTGCCTCTAGTTTTTGCCTGATTGCCTCGAAGGCAGCTGGCTGCTGATCGAGCGGCAACTCACGGGCTTTAGCTATCTCGCCCGCAATGTCATCTAGTAGGTCTGCCATGAAATCCTCTTTTCCTCTAAAGCCTATTCGTAAAGTGCCGGCTCAACTTCGAGCATGTGTATGGGTGTACCGCAGCCCCAAATCAGTAGGCAAGCACATTTCAGCGCATCTAGTGAACCAGGGTCGCCAAAGCTCACTGCAACTTTGCTACCCAGCAGTTCTACCTCAGCCGCACCCAGTTTGTAGCCGCGTTTGGTTTTGTCGGGCATGCGGTAGGGAGTTAACAAGTCCCTTAGTGTGCCAAGAATAAATGACGGTCTGGAATCAGCCTTAGCTGCCAGTAGGTCCTTGCGCGTGGTGACCCCAGTCATCACAAGTCCTGAGCCAAGACCTGCCTTATTTGCCCCGGCTACATCGGTGTCTAACCGATCACCGACGTAGATAGCACTTTCGGCGTTGAATTCGCGCATTGCGGTTTTGAATATGGCAGTCTCGGGTTTTCCAGCAACAACTGGAAGTTGGCCAACCGCGGTGTGTACCGCTGAAACTAAAGTGCCATTGCCAGGTGCAATTCCTCTTTCACGCGGAATCGTCCAGTCTTGATTGGTAGCAACCCACTTAGCACCGCGTTGAATGCTGTAGCTTGCTTCAGCTAGATCATTCCATGCAACATCTGGGGCGAACCCTTGAATAACGGCTGCTGGGTTGTCATCACTTGAGGCGACAAGTGCGAAGCCTGCTTCAATAACTTTTGCTCGAAGGCCTTCGCCACCAACCACCAACACTTTAGATCCTGATGGAATCATGGTGGATAGAAGTTCGACTCCAGCCTGAGCGGAGGAGATAACCTCAGTGGCAGATAGCTCGATACCCAACCCCTGAAGTTGGTCGACGATTGTTTCTGGTTTCCGAGAAGAATTATTGGTGATGTATCCAACCGGTATTCCCATCGAACGAACTGCTGCGATTGACTCGACGGCGTCGAAAATAGAATTTTCGCCCTCGTATACTACGCCGTCGAGATCTAGTAAAAGAGTTTGAAAAGTATCAAAGACCTTAGCGGCCACGTGGCGCTCCCCTTCGAGAAGTGCCTGGTCCATCAAAGCCACGGTTATCTTTACCAAACCCCCGCTTTTCAAACTGCTTTTTTTCAAAAGGCCGACGGGGCTTATTGGCAGGATCAATCCTTGGGCGGTCGGCAAACTTTGGAATCTCTATTTCTTCAAGCACTTCCAGCACGTCATCGTTGCCACCGGCCAGGGCTACTTCGGCACGCTGAGCCAAATCGGCCCACTTCTTAGAGTCATCTAGTCTTCCAAGCACTTCTAGGGTGTTGGCATAGGCACGAAATAGCGGCGGCGAGAAGTCAAACACCTTTGCTGGATTGAGTTCTGGAATTTCCAGCTCAGACAAAGCCAGCTCGTTCTCACCAAGGTCAAGCCTCGCCCCGCTAGCGGCAATCGCCAAGTTCACCCGAACAGCAGGGGTGAGGGTCTTGCGGTCAACTTCTCTCGCCATTTTTAGCGCCCTATCTGGTCGGTTCATGCCTCGCTCGGAATCGACAATTAGCGGAAGCTGGTCGTTCGAGCCTGAAATCCTGCGGTGAGCTAGCAATTCCCGAAGTGCCAAAGGGTAATCGCCAACCGTATAGGCGGTCACACCAACAGTCTCTCGCACCACAGCGATTCTTCCTGCTCGTCTGGCAGCAGAAAGCGCGTGCTTATGGGCAAGCTCTGGGTCCTGATCAATCAGCAGTGACACCATTGCTAGGTGACGCGCAACCATCTCAGCGTTTTCAGCCGTAAGGGTTTTCAACTGCACCCTAACAATCAAATCGACGTCGTTGGGAGTTATGGCTTCTGGAATGATTGGAGATTTCTCACGATTTGGATCGCGTTGCATCTCGACACGCTGTTGCCAAACTGGCCGCTCGTCATCGCCTCTTCTTTGGCCCCGACCTGATGGTGCGTCCCTCGAGGGTCTGCCCGAGCGCTCTGGACGAGAGCGCCTTTGGTCATCATCGGTCATAATCTAATTCTTTCTTAAATGAAGATGGCCACCAATTAATTGGTGGCCATCTCCTTAATTTAAGTCCGGCGGTGTCCTACTCTCCCACAAGGTCACCCTTGCAGTACCATCGGCGCAGGAGGTCTTAGCTTCCGGGTTCGGAATGTGACCGGGCGTTTCCCCTCCGCTATGGCCGCCGAAACACTATTGAGTTATGTTTCGTATCAGCTACACGTGAAGTGTGTCTGTTTTGGTTCCCATACCTCGGGAACCACATAGTGGACGCAAGCAAAAAGTTGTTATCAAGTAATCGACTTATTAGTACTGGTCAGCTCCATGGGTCTTTAGTCCCCACTTCCACATCCAGCCTATCAACGCAGTAATCTAGCTGCGAGTCTCTCGGCCGAAGCCATGGAATTCTCATCT
>CAEZVM010000026.1_pt1 | contig 12968 bp, 17 predicted proteins | sample 7264751 | NCBI WGS metagenome assembly CAEZVM01 (sample SAMEA6813857, study PRJEB35770) | uncultured Rhodoluna sp. | biome: Freshwater; feature: Freshwater reservoir; material: water | place: Czech Republic | collected 2017-05-23 | depth 0.5m m | reverse complement strand
GTAGATGATGAAGGCAATGCCATCGACCGTGTTCGCCAATTGGATGGTTTCAGGCTCTAGGTTTGGCATGGTGAGCACCGCGAGCGAAATGGCGTTGATTACTATGACGGCACTAATGGCCAATTCAAACGGGCTGCTATATACGAACTTGGAAAGCCAAACAATTCGGTAGCTTTCAATTTGCTTTACTTTCCCATATGCCCGGACAAAGCTTGTTTTATTAGTTTTTTTCGACATAGCAAGCCCCTTGAAGTTCAGATAGTTGAATTTCAAGCATAATCAACGGCCCTTGGGTCAAGATTCATTAGTCGCCAAGAGAGCGCTGACCGCATTGGCCGACACCCGCAGCTGAACCGATAAACTGGTCTCCTGCCTTGGTAGCTCAGTGGATAGAGCAAGAGCCTTCTAATCTCTTGGTCGCAGGTTCGATTCCTGCCGAGGGCGCCGCTAGGGTTGGAGTTATCAAGGACTCGAATCATCAATCCGTATGAAGAGTCGAGAGGTAGACGCCCATGTCTAGAAATAGCACCGAGAGCGTAAATCTGCCGAAACGATCTGGACCCCTAAGCCTGGTGTCTAGGTTTTTCTATGCCAAGTCAAACCTGGTCACCGCGCTGTTGGCCACCGCAATCTTTGCCGGGTACCTAGTCTTTGTTCTAACGGCCCAGGGGAAGGCTTTTGCAGTGGCTGGCAGCACTGTTAAGTCACTTGGAACATCGTTGGGCTTTGGTCAAACAGAGATCCTTGCATTCCTTTCAGAGCGTTCCGATCAAATGATTAGTGCCTACATAAATTTCAATCTGGTTTGGGACACACTCTTTGGTTTGATCTACGGGATTATGTATGTGATCTGGGTTTCGGTGTTGTTTAAGCCACATTCTCACCGGGTTGGGATTTTGAATCTGCTCCCATTAGGTCAAGTTGTCTTTGACTGGTTGGAAAACGCATCCCTAACAGCGCTGTCAAACCAGTTCCTTGAAGACGGTACGATTTCTTCGTCGATGGCCCTAGTTGCCTCGACGTTCTCAACTACCAAGTGGGTATTTTCCCTACTGGTCTATGTAATGATTTTGGTTGGCATTGTCATGCGGATAGTAGGGGCACTGAAGGTAAGAAGCCAGCGCTAGAGCGGACTCGGAACAGGCTCGGAGCCTTCTAATCTCTTGGTTGACAGTTCGATTTATGCCGAGGGCAGTAGAGTTCTAGTGGATTTAGGTAATGGAGGGAATTATGGAAAGCTCAAGCGAAATAAGTATTCAAAGGCTTTTCGGTTGGTTAGCTGGGGCAACTGCGTCAAATATCATCGTGTTTTTTGTTGCTAGTTGGTTGGGCGCCTCTTGGGATGTAGGTTCTCCACAGCTAATCAACCTCGCAATAGTGGTTGTGCTCACCGTTCTCCCACTAACACTGGGGGCTTGGGTAACCAGCCTGGTAAGTAAGAAAAGCCTGTCAGCTCGGGGAGTTTTGGTTTGGGCTGGATTTGCACTCGCATTGGTGAGCGCACCTGCAGGCCTATTGATGTCCACAGACCCCACAACTGGAATCGCACTTGTGGTGATGCATCCGATAGTTGCCACAGCTTGGCTAGCAATAACTTTGCCTCGCAAGTAATTCACGAATCCCTATCTATAACATGGGCCGCTTCAGTTTTTGGTCGCAGGCTTGAATGCTGCCGAGGGCGATCTAGCTAACGACGTCTGCGAAGTACCAGGAACCTGCCGATCAGCAAGCCCAGCGGGCTCAAAACAAGTACAAGGCCAAGGTACGCAAAAACCGAGCCAATTGGATTGCTTCTTTCAGTAAGTCCAGAGATCATTAGAAAATACAGGCCCCCCAATATGCCTACAACGCATGTCACAGTGAAGCTGATTGTAAATCCGCGAGTCCATAATTTAACGACGGCCATATTTATCTCCCTACAATAATTACTTGTTGACATGGAGCCTAATAGAGGAAAGAGGTATCTTGTTGCTGAATTACTGGATCACTATGACAGGTTTCGAGCACAACCAATAAACTAAATCGGTGATTGCGCTACTGCCAGGGCTTCTAACCGGACTCTCTCTCATCATCGCTATTGGCGCCCAGAATGCCTTCGTTATACGCCAGGGCTTGACAAGAAAGCACGTTCTCCTTGTTGTTTTGATTTGTGCGACCTCTGATGCGTTTCTGATTGTTCTTGGAATCGCTGGGCTTGGCACCCTAATTGCTGGCCTACCTTGGCTACTTGAAATAATTCGCTGGTTTGGCGTTGCCTATTTGACTTGGTTCGGCCTCAAATCCCTCAAATCTGCATTCACGAATCAATCCTTAGACGCTTCTGGAGAACAAACCTCAAGCCCTAAAAGAGTTGTCCTTTCGGTCTTAGGGTTCACTTTCCTCAACCCTCACGTCTATCTAGACACAGTAATCCTGCTGGGCTCAATCGGAAATCAGTTTGGTGCAGACAAGTGGTGGTTTGCCCTGGGTGCGACTATCGCCAGTTTTTTGTGGTTTGGCTCTATCGGATTTGGAGCCAGGTCGGCAGCCAGGTTCATGTCTAAGCCAGTGTTCTGGAAGGTCTTAGATCTGCTGATTGCGGCCGTGATGTTCTCGATAGCAACATTCCTTGCTTTATATACCTTCTAGAACAAGTCCCTGAGCCAGTAGCATGAGGATATGAGAAAAATCCTAGGGCTTACCAGGTATGCAGTTGTAGTTCCAGCAATTGCTTCCATGCTGGGTGCGTTACTACTGATGATGCAAGGCTCCATTGCAATTGTGATGATTATTGTTGACGCTGTATTGAACAACGCATATTTGAAGGAAACCATCGTTGAGGTACTAACTGCGGTAGATGCAATACTGCTTGGCACTGTACTTTTGGTAATTGGCTACGGACTTTACGAGCTGTTCGTGGATACCAGAATCGAAGTTCCAAAGTGGCTCGAGGTAAAAGACTTAGATGATCTAAAGTCCAAGCTAATCGGTGTCGTGGTGGCAATCATCGCCGTGGTATTTGTAGGTGTGTTTGTTGACACCAATCGCGCAGCTGAAGTTGTATCTTATGGACTTGGAGCGGGAGCTTTGGTTGGTGGACTAGCGCTTTTTGCTCTTGCCACCCGCAAAGATGAGACCAAGGCGAAAGCCTCGTTGGCCAAAGCGAAGTCATAGAAAAAGCTCCAGCCGAACATAAAAATCAGCCCCATTTTTCAAGGAGACTCATTGTCCAACACCCATGCACTTCTAGTTTCTAGCCCAACCGCGAAGTTTGAAAAGGCCGAAGTGCCGCTTCGAGAGGTCGGAACTGACGGTGTTCACATAAAGATTCTCTATTCAGGCATCTGTCACTCCGACATCCACCAGGCCAGAAACGAATGGTTTGAAGGAATCTTTCCTATGGTTCCAGGTCATGAAATAGCCGGTGAAGTACTTGGTGTAGGTTCGAATGTCACCGAATTCAAAGTCGGTGACCGCGTTGGGGTCGGAACTTTTGTTGATTCATGCAGGAAGTGTGAGTACTGCCTCGATGGAAACGAGAACTACTGTCTCAAAGGAAATGTTCAAACTTATAACGGCCGTCACTACGACCAGGAACCCTCCTACGGTGGCTACGCCAAGGAAATCGTGGTTGATCAAAACTACGTTCTATCGATTCCTGCAAACCTTGATTTAGCTGCAGCCGCTCCATTGCTTTGTGCAGGAGTCACCGTTTACTCACCTCTTCACCATTGGAAGGTTGGTCCAGGCAAGAAGATAGCAATTCTAGGTCTTGGTGGACTCGGTCACATGGCCGTCAAATTTGCGGTTGCTATGGGTGCTGAGGTTTACGTTCTTGGACGAAGCAAGGGCAAGGAATCTGACGCTTTGGAGTTTGGCGCGAAGGAATATCTTTTGACCGTAGATGCCGTCGAAACGCATAAGAACTTCTTCGACATGATCCTAAACACCACCAGCTCTTCGCCCGACAACGATGCACTGCTTGGCATGCTGCGTGTTGGGGGATCTTTGGTCTACGTTGGCCTTGCTGGAGAATCGCAGACCTTCGATCCATTCTCATTGGTGACAGGCTTAAAGAGCATCGGGGGCTCAAACACCGGCGGAATTGCCGTGACTCAGCAGATGCTTGATTTCTGCGGCGAGAACAACATAGTCTCGACCATCGAACTGCTTGACGTGGCCGATCCCAAGAGCGTTGACTCGGCCTACGACCGGGTTGTGGGCTCTGATGTGCGGTACCGCTTCGTGATCGATGCCAGCACAATCTAGAAAACTTGTTATCTGGAGCTAGCTTTTTGCTTTTGATTTTGTCCAGGCAGATGTTGCCCAAAGTGCCCAAATAACAAGAAGGGGCTGGAACAGTAGCCTGATTGCGCGTGACTGGTCGGTGTCCAATCCAAAGGCATCTGTTTGGGTCATCCACTGGGAGATGTTTCCTGGGAAAACAGCGATTAAGAACGCAGCCGTTAGCCAACCCACTTGCTTTCTATATTTTGCCAACAAGATCAGGCTTAAGCCAAGAGAGATTTCAACTCCCCCAGACGCTAAAACAACAAAGTCCGGATCAAGTGGCAACCAAGTTGGTACCTGAGCTTGGAACTCTTGTCGGGAAAAACTCAGGTGGCCGACACCCGCATACATAAGCGCAGCGCCGAGTAAATAGCGTGCGATGTTTCTAATTAGCTTCATATCTGCAAGCTACCACATCAACTAGTTGACTAGTTTGTCAGCGCCTTGTCAAAGAAGTTTGTTAGTGCACTAGCGTAGCGGTCAGTCTCGGTGAGCATGCCTTCGGTGTGGTCGGCTCCTTCAAATGTTTCCAGAGTGATGTCTGCACCAACAGATTTTGCATAGTTGTAAAACTCAACCGATGAGGAGTAAACCAGTCTCTGGTCGCTATCTCCGTGCAAGACAAGCATTGGCCTAGTTCCAGCAGCATCAATGCCTTGCATAACCGAAGTCTCGGTCAGATTCACACCATGGAAAACTTGAGCGGCAACCAAAACAATCTGCCACAAAAAACCTGGGAATCCTTGGTATTCAACTTCCTGCGTTGCCGCTGCGTTGAAATCAAAGATGGTTCCCTCCATTGCGAAAGCCGACACCTGATCAGTTTTTGCTGGCAGTAGCGAGGTTGCTACAGCCCCTCCGGAAACACCGAACATGCCAAGCGAGGCAGGGTTAATCGATTGAGTGGTGACCAGCCAGTTGGCAACTTCGGCAAAGTCCGTTGATTCTTCTTGACCGGCGGAGTGTCTACCGTCGGTGCAGGTGGATTCGCCGGCATCGCGGCTATCTACTAGCAAAACATTGAAGCCACTTTTTACCAGCATGCTGGTAGGCAAAAGTGCATTGAAATCGCGTCTTGAGGTTCCAATTCCATGGGTGACAATTACCGTTTTGCCGTTGGAATCGTTCGGAGTTATCCACCAGGCAGATAGGTTAATGTCCTTTGCAACCGGAATCATAACGGCCTCGTATGGCACATCTGTCAGGAACCATTCACTTAGGTCGTAGTCAACCCACTTATCCCAACCGGATCCTGGAAAGGGCCCTTCGCCTACTCCCGGGGTGTAAAACTGCTCAGGGCTATTGGCTAGATCATCTTCGTTTATAGAGCAAGACACTGCCGTTGCCGAGGTGTAGACATAGTCCCCGAGGGCTAGAGCACCACCTACAACTAATACCACTAGTGATCCGGCCGTAATTGAAATCCATTTAGATGCGCGCATAGCGGCAACAATAGCATCCAGGAAAGAAAATATTCACTCAAGCAGTGGCTCGATTCTTGGGTCACCAAAGTTCCCACAATCAGCTTCTTTTGCATGTCTTCGGAAGGATAAAACACCAATTGGCTGAGCCTTTGCAGTTAGGGCTCGGTGCCTTACTACTTTGAGCTGCTCTTTTTCTTCTTTGCCGAATAGGTGCTTGCTAGAGCGGATATCGCTATTGCCAGCAAAATAACCACCAGCGAGGCGGTGCTGGAAATATCCGGTGCCCAATCGATGTGCTTCCCGTTGTTGATAAAAGGCAATTCGTTTTCATGCAGGGCATGGGATATAAGTTTGAAACCTATAAAAGCCAGGATGAATGCAATTCCATATTTTAGATACTTGAGCTTATCTAGTAGCCCACCTAGTAAGAAGTAGAGCTGACGAAGTCCCATGAGGGCAAAGACATTGGCGGTAAAGACAATAAAGGGATCGGTTGTAATTCCAAAGATTGCCGGGATTGAGTCAAAGGCAAACATTACATCAGTTATGGCAATAGCTACCAGCACAACCAGCATCGGTGTGAACACCTTCTTGCCGTTGACGATGGTTCTTATTTTTGAACCATCAAAGTCCTTCGAGACATGAACTCTTTTACGAAGCTGCTGAATCAGCTTGCTTTCGGTTTGCTCATCATCGTCTTGGGACCTAAATGCTTGGTGGTAGGCGGTATACATCAAGAAGGCGCCAAAGATATAGAAAATCCAACTGAACTGTTCAATTAGCGCAGCGCCAATCAATATAAATATTCCTCTGAGTACCAGAGCCAATATGACCCCAACCATCAGCACCTGCTGCTGGTTTTTGGCTGGCACCTTGAACCTAGTCATCAAAATTACAAAAACAAATAGATTGTCGACCGAGAGCGAATACTCAGTGAGCCAGCCCGCTACAAATTCAGTTGCCTTTAGCGAACCAAGGAAGACCCAAAGTAGGCCCGCAAACACCAGTGCCAATCCGGCATAGAACCCAACCCAAAGTGAGGACTCCCTAAAACCGGGGATGTGGGGCCGACGAATAACAATAAGCAGGTCGGCCAGCAGGATTGTCACAATTACCGCCATTGCGATAACTTCAAACCATAGGTAGTTGGATTCGCTCATAACCGCCTAAGTCTACGTCGTTGGAACTAAAGACCTAAACGGCTATCTGCAGATTACTTTGTGATGAGTCTTCGGAATCCCTTTTTGGCCGCCAGGACAGCAAAGCCAAGAACTAAGAAAAAGAGCGTAATGGCAGATATGTATGTCAGCATGCCACCTAAGCCACCTTCGCCATTTGGATTAATGAACCAGTAGGGCCACCAGTTATCTCCTAAACCACGGATAACTGAGAAAACTAACCAAGTCAGTGGGAAAACCGCCACCCACAGCGCTGCCCGAAACCTAATCTTGAACGACTTAACAGTTGCTAGGTACTCCAACACCATCAATACCGGCGCGTAAGTGTGGATGATTTCATTGGGTAGCACCGGCCATACATAGCCCACATCCCTAACGTCAGAAGCTACTCCTGCAAGAAGTAGATGATAGACAACCGCAACCACAATCATTGCCACAGTCATGCTGAGCCTTGCTATTTCCACCCACTTGGTATCTTCCATCGAGACAGCAAGTCCCGCACCGGTCGTGACCAAAACAAATCCCGCAAAAATGGCACTAACAATAGAAAAGTATGCGAAGTACTCGGTTGGGCGAAAGAGGTTGTTAAGGAGCCGGTCTGTTACTTGCCAAGTTACGGAGCCTAAAAGCGCAAAACCCAGAATTAGACGGAATAGGCCAAAAATTGCGTTATAAGTCATGCTCACAAGATTACTGCTTGCCCATTGACCCAAAGCCCGAAGCGAGCTGGCAAACTTGGGTTCATGAACGATCCTTTTGGCCACCACAGCGGACAGTTCGCAAACAATCACTCGGAGGCCGAAAACAGGCAATTCGCCGATACTTTCGGTCGACTAACTCAGGAATTTGCTACCGCAATGACAGAAGGACACGAGGCTAGCGACACTAAAGTTCAGGACCTAGTGAGACGTCATTATGAGTTTTGCCTGCAGTTTTGGACGCCCAATCAACATTCATACAAGGCGCTCGCAATGAGCTATGTTCTGCCCTCGCCTTATCAGGAGGCGTATGAGGAAGTTGCTATGGGCCTTGCGAAATTCCACTACAACGCCATTTTAATCTGGGCTGACAACAATCTTTCGAACTAACCCAGCAAATCCTTCATGTTCTTGTAAATCAAATTTGCTGCACGTTCAGGCATAAACCTCGACAGCCAGTACATAGCCTTGGCATCCTGGCCAATAACGACATGGAACCTTTTGTTTTCGATACCGTCAACAATCATCTGAGCCGCGACCTCGGCAGTTTCGGTCTTGCGCTGTGGCCCAGAGCCCATTTGCTTCATCTGCTCTTCGGTCATGATTCCGGAGTTGAGAGCTATGTTTGTTGAGATTGCGCCCGGGAAGATGGTTGTCACGGACACATTGGTGTTTTGAAGCTCAGAATGTAGGCCTTCAGTCAGAAGCTTCACAGCAGCCTTTGATGCTCCATAGATAGTCTGTCCAGGAACTGGAACAAATCCTCCCATAGAAGACACGTTGGCTATGTGCGCCTCTGGTCTGGCAATTAGTTCAGGCAAGAAGGTCTTCGTGACGTACAAAAGGCCATAAAAATTTACGTCCATAACCTTTCTTACTTGGTCATACGTCAAGTCATTTACCCGAACAAAAGGTTGAATAATTCCAGCGACGTTGATAATTCCGTCGACCATTCCATGCACGCCGTTAATGGCTGCCTTGGCTTCAACAACCTGCTCCAAATCCGCAATATTGACTTGGTGTGTTGAGAGCCTATCTGAGGTGGCCAAAGAAGCTGTTTCAGCAAGTCCTTCGGCTGATAAGTCGATTGCTGCCACTTTGGCTCCGGATTTTAGAAGATTAAGCACCACCGCACGTCCGATACCATTTCCTCCGCCAGTGACTACCAGTGTTTTTCCGGAAACTTTCATGAGGATATCCCTTTCAGTTTTAGTGCGCAGTTAGTGATTCTTAGATTGCTGCCAGTTCTTCGCTCTGGTCCAACCATAGACCTATTTGCATTTATGCGGGCTGCTGCTGGGTAATGCAGTGGATTCCGCCCCCGCGGGCAAATATCTCTCTCGCGTCAACCAGCACTATTTCGCGATCAGGGTAAACACTTTCGAGAATTTCCTTGGCCACTTGATCGTTATCGTCATCGAACGAACAAAGCAAAACGGCACCATTGACTATGTAGTGGTTAATGTAGCTGTAATCCACAAAGCCCTCTGCGTCTCGAAGAATCATTGGTGCCGGGACAGCAATCACTTCGAATTCGCCGGATTCGTCTAGAACAGCTCTAACTTCTTTGGAAACCTCATAATCGGGATGCGCAGGATTTTGTTGGTCGTGGAACAAAATCACGTTCTCACTGGCAAAGCAGGCCACGATATCGATGTGACCTCGGGTTCCGAAACCGTCATAGTCGCGAGTAAGACCGCGTTTGATCCAGATGGCTTGGCGGGTTCCAAGCTTTGAATGGATTTCAGCTTCGACCTCCTGTTTACTCCAGCTAGCATTTCTGCCATCGCCCAACTGAACTGTCTCTGTAAGCAAAACAACACCTGCTCCATTGACGTGAATGCCGCCACCTTCGTTTATCAGCTTGGAATCAATAACTTCCGTTCCAGAAACCTTTCCGACAAAGCTTGCCACCTGGGCGTCTTTTTCCCATGTTGCCCAGGTTTGAGCACCCCAGCCGTTAAATATCCAGTTCACGGCCACAATCTTGCCATGCTGGTTCTTTACAAAAGTTGGGCCGGAATCTCGCATCCAAGCATCGTCAAGCTCCGCCTCTATGATTTCAATTTCTGGATTCAGGTACGCCCTGGCTAACTCGAGGCAATCGCTGTTTGCGAGAACAGATACCGGTTCAAACTTGGACACTGCGTTTGCAACGTTAGCCCAAGCGGTCCTGGCCTTTTCAGCTGCTGAATCATCTTCACCGAGAAGGTAATTATTTGGCGGCCAAGCCATCCAGGTTCTTTCGTGTTTTTCCCACTCCGCGGGCATTACTAAGCTCATGCTTTGCCAACTCCTGCAATACCGCCGTCTTTGCCATCGCCTGAGTCCATCCGCTCGTTTACTACTGGTTTGGTTAGAAAGCCGTAGGTATCGGGCCTTCTAGTTGCTAGGAACGGAAATAGGTCCAACCAATCCCTACGCTGGTCAAGATCTAAATCTGCCACCAGTGCCTCATCGGTGTCCCTGGCGGCTTTGGCCAATATTCTTCCGAAGGGGTCACAGATGAAGGAACTGCCGTAGAAATTGAGTGAGCCTTCATTGCCGTAGCGATTTGGGACCACCATAAATGTGCCGTTAGCTATTGCGTGCCCGACAATAACTTGTCGCCAGAGCGGTTCGGTATCAAATTCTGGATGATCTGGTTCTGAGCCAATTGCTGTTGGGTAAACAAGAACTTCTGCACCACGAAGGGAGTAGTTTCTAGCAACCTCCGGAAACCATTCATCCCAGCAGGTTGGTAAACCAAAATTAGCCTCAGTGCCTGATAGCTCCAGTTCATAAACTGGGTATGGTTCGCCTTGGCTAGGTCCTGGCTGAAAGTACTTATCCTCGAAGTATCCGGCGGTGACCGGTATGTGAAGTTTTGGAGTTCTGGCAATGATTTTTCCGTCGGTGTCTACCAAAATCGCAGTGTTCAAACCCCGGCCATCTGCAAAGTCCTTCTTCTCATAAAGAGATGCGTGAACAACCACGCCGAAGTCTTTTGCGGCTTTAGCTGCAAAACCATGAGTTTTGCCACCTTCTAGGTTTTCAGCAATCGACGACGGAACGCCTTCAGGCTTGCTGTCAGCCGGGTAGCGAGAAAGAGTAAGTTCCTGCAGGAAAACTATTTTGGCGCCTTCGGCAGCTGCCATTTTGATGCCCTCAAGCAGAACTTCTTCATGCTCGGAAGCATCTTGATGCCACTTGGTTTGCACTAGGGCAACCCGAAGCGGTTTTTTAGTTTCTGGTTTTACTCTAGAAAGCGAAGGCAAAGCAGGTGCAACGGTTAGTTTCATGAATAGTACCCTATTTCATAGTTTCTAGGATTTTGGTTAGAAGCTCAACCGAGGTCAATGGGTTCACAACAGCAAAACGGGCATTTGGTCTTCCGTTGTGACTGGAAGGGACTACAAAACCTATTTCATCTTTGAGCAATTTATCTGACCAGGAATTGTAATCCTGAAGTGTCCAGCCTTTACGCTCAAAAACCACAACAGACAGTTCTGGTTCACGAACTAGCTCCAGATAATCTCGCGACTGGATAATCCTGGCAATTTCCAGCGTGACATCAATGTTGTATTCGATAGCCTCGCGATATTTAGCTACACCATGAGTTGCGAGCGAGAACCAAAGTGGTAACCCGCGAGTTCTTCTGGTTAGTCCGAACGAGTAGTCAGCTGGATTCCACAGCCCAGACTCAGTCAGTGTCTCGAGATATTCACCGTGCTGAGTGTGAGCTGCGCGAGCAAGCTCTGGTTCCCGATAGACCAGTGCGCAAGAATCAAATGGAGCAAATAACCACTTATGAGGATCAACAATAAACGAATCGGCAAGCTCAGCGCCATCAAATAAGTGTTTGTACTTAGGGCTCAGAATCGCGGCTAGCCCATAGGCGCCGTCGACGTGGTACCAAATGTGGTTAGCTTTCGCAATTTCGCCGATTCCATGGAGATCATCAACAATGCCAAAATTTGTCGTTCCTCCGGTCGCAACGATTGCAAACACCGAATCAGCCGGCTGATAAGAAAGCGCAGCCGCTACCGAATCGCCAGTTAGCTTTCCATCCGCGTTAGGTTCAGCCAGCACTAGTTCACAGTTCATTACCTTGGCGGCAGCTTTTAGTGAAGAATGGGATTCTTTGGATGCAAGAAATGCGAGCTTTTCTGGAACGGCTTTGTTTGCAGCTCGAAGTTTTTCGCGGTGAGAATCCCGCGCAGTTACCAGCGCGGAAAGATTACCAACCGTTCCCCCTTGAACGAACGCCCCGCCAGCGCCCTTTGGTAAACCAACCTCAGCTGCCAACCACCGAAGTACCTGGTTTTCGGCGAATACTGCTCCGGCTCCTTCCATCCAGGAACCTCCGTAAATAGAAGAGGCAGAAACTACAAGATCAAATAAGCTTGCGGCTTCAGTTGCAGCATTTGGAATGAAACTCACAAATCCTGGATGGTCTGTCGAAATGGTTGCTGGGGCCAGCACCTGTTCAAAAATTTCCAAGGCCTTAGTGCCACCTAAACCTTGCTCAGTCAGCGTCATTCCAGCGTTAGCAAATAACTCTTCTTCAGAACTTGGATAGTCAAGCGGAACCGGGTCATATTCCATGCGAGTTCGAACGTATTCAAAGATTTTTTCACGAAGGGCTCTGGTTTCATCATTTAGCTCGTGCATTTATTCAGCGCCTTCTTTTTCTAATGATTGATACCGAAAAGCCTGCCACAGCTACAATCCCAAGAATCCAAGCCGCCCAAGTGCGCTGGTGAGCAATATCCTGACAGGTGGTAAAACCCTCGGCATCTGGAACCACACAGCTGCCAACATCAAAAAACCCCAATAGCAGCGCGCCTAGACCTGCTAGCGCAACGGTGGCCAGCATGGCAGCGGAGTTATTGTTCATTGGTCAACCTTTGAAAGACAATTGAAGAGGTTAGAGTTCCGTGACTTGGGCTTTGGACTGCTCGGCTTGAACTTGCGCACGGACTTGATTCATGTCGAGATCTTTTACTGCTGTGATGATTTCTTCAAGAGCCTCGGCTTGTAAAGCGCCTGGGTTGTTGTAGAGCAAAATGCCGTCACGGAAGACCATAAGAGTTGGGATAGAGCTAATGCCGGCCTCATCGGCAAGCTGCTGCTGGGCTTCAGTGTCGACTTTTCCAAAAACTATGTCTGAAAACTTTTCGCTTGCGGATTCAAAAATAGGCCCAAACATCCGACAAGGTCCGCACCACTCGGCCCAGAAATCGACCAACGTAATTCCCTCGTTCGCGATGTAAGTCCCGAAGTTTTCTTCGGTTAGATCAATGGTTGCCATTGGCCAGCTCCTTATCTAAGGGTTTGACTCTCGAGGTTTGCGCAATGACTATGCCAGCTACAACCAGAACCCCACCTATTGCCTGTATTGCATCAATCTTCTCATT
>CAEZVM010000025.1_pt1 | contig 13460 bp, 14 predicted proteins | sample 7264751 | NCBI WGS metagenome assembly CAEZVM01 (sample SAMEA6813857, study PRJEB35770) | uncultured Rhodoluna sp. | biome: Freshwater; feature: Freshwater reservoir; material: water | place: Czech Republic | collected 2017-05-23 | depth 0.5m m | reverse complement strand
GTGCCATGTGTTTCTCCTGTTACCTTGTGTTTGAATGCAGCTTCGATGACCCTTGGGCCTTCTAACTCAGTCGCTTCCAAACCGGGGGATCCAGGATTGCATTACTAAACCAACAGCTTTTGGGGCTAGGGCTTTTTCTACGACCACTTACACTCTAGCCCTGAAAGAGCTATAAGAGTAAAGAATTTTTTTGGGCTGGCTAGCCCTTAGCCAAGGTAATCGGTCCCAATTAGCACCGTCACAGGGGACGAAAACTGGTCAGATACGGTAATCGGGGCAGTTGGGAAATTGACCAAAAGTCCCGCCGCATCAGCGCGGTAGGTCTCACTTGATAGGAAAATAAGGGTTGCGGCAGCTGGTTCAAGCTCTGGATCCAGCTCAGAAAGACTGGTGGCAGAAACTATGTTCCAACCCTCCTGGACAAGTTGATCTCTAAGCGCTTGGGCTTGACCGGTGTTGGTTCCATCCACAATTGCAATTTCGAGCTGCGGCACAGTTGCCTCTTCCTCGGCTACGTCTCCAGAAATCATCACTCCGGCGTCCCAGATGCGAAGTCCCAAAATACTTCCGCTTGCCAGCGCTGCCGATAGCAAAGTAAGGGTCAAGAAAGACACGACATAGTCCAAGGGTTTTTTGGGTGCAAGATACTTGCCTCCGACGCCGCTGGCGGCGTCGAATTCATCTTGCTGGTTCTTGGGCATATGGGCTCGTTTTTTAAAAAAGGTCGGGTACCTATATATTAGGCATCAAGACCTCAAGAAAGGTAGCCCCAATTATGAACTACCCAATCCAGAAGCCTGATGACCAGTGGCGCGCGGAACTGAGCGATTTTGAGTATCAAGTTCTTCGCGAGGCTGGCACCGAACGGCCTTATACCGGAGCGTTGCTGGAAGAAAAAAGATTAGGTATTTTTCGCTGCCGAGGTTGCCAGGCCGAACTATTTCGGTCAGAGACCAAATTTGATTCTCACTGTGGATGGCCAAGTTTTTATGAACCAAAGTCAACTGATGCTGTGGAACTTCTAGAGGACAACTCTTTAGGCATGAAAAGGGTCGAGGTTCGTTGTCGAGCCTGCGGCTCCCACTTAGGTCACGTATTCGAAGACGCACCGCAAACTCCAACCGGAGATCGCTACTGCATCAACTCCGTTAGCATTACCTTCGAGGAAGCTAACTAGAGCTTCTAGCAAGTAAGGTGCGTAATTGATTCTTGGGCTTGGGACGATTATCAACGTCTTTACAATTTTGATTGGTACCACCGCTGGGGTTCTAATTGGCAACCGACTCAGTGACAAGACCTCAAGGGTTGTCACCGACGGTTTGGGTTTAGTAGTACTGGTCCTTGGCGGCCTAAATGTCATCTCGCTGCTTGATGCCGACTTTGTTAAAGCTGTGGGCCCTGGCATCCCGCTACTGGTTGTTATCGGAGCGATTTTGATTGGTGGCATCATTGGGTCCGCTCTCAAGATAGAGCAGCGCCTTGAAGCCTTCGGTTCAGTTCTACAAAAGCGTTTCGCCGGAAAAGGCTCAAAGGACTCTAAGGAAAAGTTCATTACTGGCTTTGTAAATGCATCACTAGTTTTCACCATCGGACCTCTTGCAATCCTGGGAGCGCTAAGCGATGGGCTCGGCCAGGGCATCGAGCAGCTGGCCACTAAGTCAATACTTGACGGCTTTGCTTCGCTGGCTTTTGCTGCCAGCCTGGGCTGGGGAGTTGCTCTTTCGGCGATCCCAGTTGGGATTTGGCAAGGTTTACTGACCGTTCTAGCATTCGCAGTTGGTTCGGTGGTGTCGGCTCCGGTGATTGCTGCTTTGACGGCAACCGGCGGTGTTTTGCTTCTGGGTGTCGGTCTTAGACTGCTACAACTTCGACAGGTTGCGGTTGGAAATATGTTGCCGGCGCTTATCGTTGCGCCGGCAATCACGTATTTACTTTTGCTTTTTTAGTTTGCCCTTTTCGGTTCGCGGCGCCAACCAAGTCAACCTAAATGGGGAAGCTAGTCGAACAATAGAGAATCATTGGTGTAGCGACTAGCGGAATTGTTGTAAACCACGGAGCTTTTTTTCTTTCAAGTGAATTACTCAAGGCAAACTGTCAGTTTGCTCCCAAGAAGGTCCTGGTCATCGTAGCAAAGAAAAGTTAATAATGAGTGTTTCAGTGTCTTATAGGGCATAACAGGGCAAGCGTGAATTTGAGCGAAATCTAATCAATATGTCGTCCCCCGAGATGGTTACAAGGAAGCAATGATGGCACCCATGGCAGCCAACGAAACAATATCCTGACCCGCCTCAAGAACCCAAGCCTTAAACGCAAAACCGCCAAACAAGTGGTGACTGAGTGACGCGCTAGCGGCGAATCCAACTCCCAATAGTGCGCCGGTTGCAAGGCCAGTTAGGGTGCTCATCTCGCCCGTTGCGTTCTCAGCCAGACCAATCACCACTCCCATCACTATTGACTGGATTATTGCGGAAAGGAAAGTGGATCCGAAAACGACTGCCATGTTGGCTGTGCCTGGTTGATCTGAAGGGTTTCTGCCCAGCAGCTTCCACCAAAGCGGAAAGAATGTTTTGGGTCCGAACCAAACGGCTCCGATAACAATGCCAGCTAGTGCGGCAAGTCCAATAGCTAAAAAATTCAGTTCCATAATGAAAATGTACTCGCCATTTTTTATGGTGCGAGACAGACACGCCTGCCTGAGTGACTGCTATACAAGAGTCTGACACAACAGGGCCGACCAGGGGACTTGAACCCCTAACCCCCGCATTACAAGTGCGGTGCGCTACCAATTGCGCCAGGTCGGCCTGCACCCAAGAACTAGCCTTAGGTACCTCAATAGCCTACCGAAAAAGTGAAATCGGGGCCAAGCCCACAAATTACGGTTGGGCTAGCTGTAGTAAACGTCATCCAATGTAACGGTCATCAAATCTCGGCGCTTGAGGTGCTTGGCGAGTTCCTTGAAGACGTAGTTTGGGGTTCGGTCGTTGAAGTGATCGAGCAATATGGTTCCGTCTTGAATCCATTTGTTTCCAAGCTGAAGAATATACTTTTTACGTTGTGCTGCTGAATCTCCAAGCGAGCCGCTCCACATCACAGGAGAGGTGTAACCAATGTCCTGGGCTACTGAAATGACTCTGCTGTCAACTCGTCCATAAGGGGGTCGGTAGTAGGGCTTTGCGGTAACCCCAAAAGTGTCCTGGATAAAGTCACCACACCTTCTAAGTTGCTGCTTTATCGCAGAGCTTGAAAGCATGGTCATACTCGGGTGCGAGTGAGTGTGATTGGCAATCTGAAGGCTGCCCCGATCAACTAGCTCTTGCATTTGCTGTCGATTTTTCTTCCAGGCCGGATATACCGAGTTTATAAAAAATGTAATTCTTAGGTCATACTTCTCAACAAAATTTAGGTAATCACGAACTCCAGCGGTGCTAGCTCCATCGTCTACCGTCCAAGCAATTCGTCGAATGTCAGATTTGGGCAGTCGAATCCTTTTACCTGCCTTTAGCGCAGTCCTTTGAAAACCGAGCGGACCCATGGGGGAGGCGACGCGTTCACGAATGACTGGATCTGGAACAATCAGAGGTCCAGTGTTAGCGCGGGCTGCCTCGGGAAAGACAAACCCCGCGGCCGAAGCGACGAGGAATTGTCTTCTGAGCAATTGTTCTACTTAGTTAGTTCCACCGGATGTAACAAACTGGATGAACTGAGCAAAGCGAGCAGCGCTAGCTAGTTCTTCACCGGTGTTCCAGGTGTACTGTTGGCCGTTTACCAAAATGGTTGGAGTTCCGCTGACCTGAATGTCTGTTCCGGGGATTGGCTCAGTTAAGGCTCGCTGGGTTGAGTCCTTAATCCAGTTTCCAAAATCCTTGTTGTTTATACAACGTGAGACTTGGTCCAGATTGGTAGCACCAACTTCTTCAGCGAAGCTAATCAGCTCGGCATTTTCTGGACCCGGGGCGCCTTCGGTCGGTTGTGATTTAAACACGCGGGTGCTATAGACAAAGAAATTATCTGGGGAATGTTCCGCAACGCAGAGTGAGGCGTTAGCGGCTCTCGAAGAGAAAGTGTTTGGAGAACCTCGGCCATCTAGGAAAGACAGGGTGTGCATCTCAACCGTGGCAGCCCCGGTGGAAACCCAGTTCTTGATCTGCTCGGCGTTTGGAATCTCAAAAATCGCACATATCGGGCACTGATAGTCGACGTAAATTATGAGCTCAATTGGTGCCTCGCCCGGAGCTGGGGCGGGTGTAAATGTTGGTGTGAAAACCTTTAGCTCGGTTCCAACTTTTACGCCGTCGTTGTAAGTGGCGTTGGTTGGAACCGCAGTTGACTGGGTGCTCGCACTCAAGATTGTTACGGCAACCGCCCCCACTGCAACAATCACCGAGGCAGCTATTCCCAGTTGGATAAACATGCGCTTGCGCTTATCTCCCCTAGTCTGCTTTTCTCTGAGGGACTTGGCCTTAGCTCTGGCAGCTTCGCGCTGCTGTGATCTAGTTGGTCTTGGGGTGTTTGAAGTCATTTAGGTAGTTTACATCAGGATTTGGCTGGCTTCGAGAGGGTGAGTTTTACTAAAAGACCAGTGAGATAATAGAGGTACTCAGTAGTGCCTCTATTGAGCGAATTCACGAAGGATCGTCCGGCACGTACCTGCCGGTGAAGGAGAAAATCATGGCATCAGTTAAGTTCCAAAAAGCTACCAGGGTCTACCCCGGTAGCACTACCCCCGCAGTTGACTCAATAGATCTAGAGATTGCCGATGGCGAATTCTTGGTTTTAGTCGGTCCTTCCGGTTGTGGAAAATCCACAACTCTGCGAATGCTGGCGGGTCTTGAAGAAGTAAACGGCGGACAGATTCTGATTGGTGACCGCGACGTCACCAACATCCCACCAAAAGATCGCGACATCGCGATGGTGTTCCAGAACTATGCTCTCTACCCGCACATGACAGTGGCTGAGAACATGGGGTTTGCTCTCAAAATTGCCGGCGTTGATAAAGAAGAGCGGGCAGCGCGCGTTCTTGATGCCGCCAAGTTACTAGATCTCGAGCCTTACCTAAACCGCAAGCCAAAGGCTCTTTCCGGAGGGCAGCGTCAGCGAGTTGCCATGGGTCGTGCGATTGTTCGTAAACCACAAGTTTTCTTGATGGATGAGCCGCTATCGAACCTCGATGCCAAACTGCGCGTTCAAACTCGTACCCAAATAGCCTCGCTTCAGCGCAGGCTGGGTGTCACCACCGTATACGTAACCCACGATCAAGTTGAGGCTATGACCATGGGTGATCGAGTTGCCGTTTTGAAAGACGGGGTGCTTCAGCAAGTAGCTACACCAAGAGAGCTCTACGAAACCCCAAAGAACGTCTTTGTAGCGGGCTTTATAGGCTCACCTGCGATGAACCTGCTTCAGCTGCCAATTGTTGACGGGGGAGTTCAGTTCGGAAACACAGTTGTAAAGATTGACAACTCAGTGCTTTCAAAAACCAAGGCTAAGTTAGTCACCCTAGGGGTAAGACCAGAGAACCTAGTGGTATCGACCAATGACGGAATCTCAGTTGAAGTTGAAGTTATCGAAGAATTGGGCTCCGACGGATACCTTTACGGATCCGCTACGTTAGATGGCGCCAGTACCGAATTGGTATCCAGAGTAGATGGCCGCAACCACCCAAACAAGGGCGAGACTGTTTTCCTAAAGCCAGAAGGCGGCATCATGCACCTATTTGATGTTGAAACTGGCGAGCGCCTGAACTAGCTCAATGAGCCAAGCATTAGATATAACAGCTGCCACGGTAGATTCAGCCCTGCTGGATCTACCGTGGCAGCTGCCCTTAGAGCAGTGGCCAGAGGAAAACATCGCGGCCTTGCCCAAGGGGCTCTCACGCCACACAGTGCGCTTTGCGCACCTGAGCAATCACGTCATCGCAATTAAAGAAACTCTTCCCGAGCTTGCCAAACGCGAATATGAAATGCTCAAAAGTCTGCAGAAACTTGATGTGCCGTGTGTTGAACCCTTTGCGATAATCAAGAACCGTAAGGACGAGCAAGGTAATGAGCTTCCAGCTGTGCTCATCACCCGCCACTTGAAGTTTTCACTTCCCTATCGAGCGATGTGGTCTCAAGGCCTTAGAGCAGATACCGCAACCAGACTGGTTGATGCACTTGCCCTGCTACTTGTTCGACTCCATATCGCTGGTTTTTTCTGGGGCGACGTGTCGCTATCAAACACTTTGTTTAGGCGCGATGCTGGCTCTTTTGCCGCCTATCTAGTGGATGCAGAAACCGGTCAGCTCTATAGCACCGGCTTATCTAACGGTCAGCGAGAAAACGATTTAGAAATTGCCCGCGTCAACATCGCAGGTGAACTTATGGACCTGGTGGCTAGCGGTCGAGCAGGGCCTGGTGTGGACCCAAACGCAACCAGCGAAAGGATTGTCGAGAAATATCGAGAACTCTGGAAAGAACTCACTGCAGCTGAGGTCTTCAATAAAGATGAGCGCTGGCGGATCACCCAAAGGGTAGAAAGACTTAACAAACTTGGCTTTGACATCGAAGAGTTGATGATCAAAACAGAAGAGAACGGTCGAAGCGTCAAGATTCAACCAAAGGTGGTTGATGCCGGTCACCACACCAGAAGACTTATTCGCTTAACCGGATTGGATGTTGAAGAAAACCAAGCACGCCGACTGCTAAACGACCTAGACGCCTATCGAGTAAGTTTTGATCCCGAAGGGGACGAGGAAGTGCTGGCCCATCGCTGGCTAAGTGAGGTCTTTGAGCCTGTTGTGAAAGCCATCCCGAGACAGTACTCAGGCAAGCTGGAGCCGGCTGAGGTTTTCCACCAAGTTCTGGAGCACCGAGGTCGACTAGCCGAGACTCAACAAAAAGGGATCCCGTTAGCTGAAGCGGTGAACTCCTACGTAGAAAACGTGCTAGCGCACCGCAGGGATGAAGAGGCCCTAATTGCAACCCCGACCGAGGCCATTACCCTTGCCACAGCTGTTCCTTCAGGAAACATCGATGTTGACGAAGATGATGAAGACGGCGACTGGCGCGATAAAGTCTAGAGTTTTGGCCGGGACTTAGAAATTTCGTAAAGCGCAACAGATGCAGCTATTCCAGCGTTTAAGGACTCAGTGTCCTTGGCAATTGGAATGGACAAAACAGCATCGCAGTTTTCCTGAACCAATCTGGATAGGCCCTTACCTTCAGACCCAATAACTAAAACCAGCGGCTCGTTAGCTAAGTTAAATTTTGGAAGTGAAACATCCCCACCGCCATCTAGGCCAACTACAAACAACTTCTTCTTTTTGAATTCTTTCAAGGTGGCGTTCAGGTTTCCGGCCAGAGCAACTGGCACTCTGGCGGCCGCCCCTGCTGAAGTCTTCCAAGCTGCTGCTGTGACACCGGTTGAGCGACGCTGAGGCAAGATCACTCCGTGACCGCCAAAGGCTGCCACTGAGCGAATGATTGCTCCAAGGTTTCGAGGATCTGTAATTCCATCAAGCGCTACAAACAAAGGAGTTGCTCCGCGAGATAAGACTTTGTCCAGAAGCTCCATTGGGTGAGCGTAGTTGTAAGGCGGAACCTGGAGAGCAATTCCCTGGTGCACGGAGTCAAAGCCGGTTAGCCTATCTATTTCTGGACGAGTCACTTCATTGATGGGAATCTTTCGAAGGTTTGCCAACGTGATGACCTCCTTAACCCGGTCGTCCATTTCGATTCTTGAGGCTAGGTATAAAGCCGAAGCTGGGATCTTCGCGCGCAGTGCTTCGAGAACTGAGTTTCTTCCTGACAAAACCTCAAAGTTCTCCGACGCTTTAGTAATGCGCTTGCCTTTTCGGGCCGCCGCTCCAGCAACACCTGCGGTTTTGGGCCCAGTTGCGAGGAACTCACCCTTGCGAGAAACTCTTACGCCAGCGGCCTTTTTCTTCTCCACTGACTTCTTGGCACGAAATGCCTTGTGGCCTTTTCGATCCTCGGCTTTAGGGGTTGGCCCTTTACCCTCGAGCCTCTTGCGGCCGTGGCCACCGGTTCCAACATTTGGACCCTTCTTGGCTTTAGCGGCTCCTGGTCTAGTCGGTTTGCTGGGCACCCAAGCTCCAATGTGTCGAGTCGGTGGAGTCTTCAAGAACAACACCAACAGCTTTCAGCTGATCGCGGATGCGATCAGAAGTTTCAAAATCTTTGTTCTCACGGGCCAAGTTGCGCTGTCCTATAAGGGATTGAACTAGACCGTCAAGAGCCACCATAGCCTCGGCGGAGCTTCCAGAATGCTTCCAAACATTTGACTCAGGATTGATATTCAACACGTTCACCATTGCCAAGACCTCGGCGTAAGCGTTCGCGGCCTCTTGCAGTAGCTCCTCATCAAGACTTGAGTTACCTTCCCTTACTGCTTCATGAAGCACAGCAAGCGCGGCGGGGATGTTTAGGTCATCGTTCATAGCCTGAGTGAACTTGTCCGGAAAAATTGGCTTAGTTAGGTCGAGTTGCTCTAAAAACTTAGTGTCTGTAAGTCTGCGAACTGCCCGCTGCAAGAAAGTTCCTATGCGTTCAATAGCCGACTCAGCTTCTTCGAGGACTCCCTCGTTGTAATCCAGAACTGATCGGTAGTTCGCAGATCCTAGGTAATAGCGAACGGCTAGCGCGTTGGAATCATTGAGAACATCTCCAACCAGCACTGAGTTTCCCAAGGACTTGCTCATCTTCTGACCGGCCACGTTTACTAAGCCGTTGTGCAACCAAAAATTAGCGAAATAGTGCCCTGCAGCTTGTGACTGAGCCAATTCGTTTTCGTGGTGGGGGAATCGAAGGTCCAATCCTCCACCGTGAATGTCAAACCTCTTACCCAGGTACTTGACGCTCATCGCCGAGCACTCAATGTGCCAACCTGGCCTTCCAAGGCCAAACGGTGAATTCCAGGCTGCGTCTTCGGGCTCTGAATCTTTATGTGATTTCCACAAAGCGAAATCGCGTGGATCTTTCTTTCCCAGGTCCTTGGCCTCGGAGTCATCCACCAAATCATCTAGTTTCTGATTGGTTAGCTCTCCGTAGGCTTTCCAGCTTGAAGCGCTAAAGAATACATCGGCTGATCCTTCAACTTGATAGGCGTGACCTCTTTGAATCAGTAGCTGAATCAACTCAATCATCTCGGCAATGTTGGCCGTTGCTCTTGGTTCGTATGTGGCAGGCTCAATGTCAAGCATTCTGTTGGCAGAAGCAAATAGCTGCTCGTATCGATAGGCAAGTTCCCACCAAGGGCGATTTTCTTGCTTGGCATTTTCTAAAACTTTGTCGTCTATGTCGGTGATGTTTCTAATCAATCGCACTTTTAGACCGCTTGCTTCCATCCAACGACGAAGCTGGTCGTAGACCAAAGCTGAGCGAAGGTGACCTAAGTGAGGAGCAGATTGAACCGTCGGGCCGCAAAGGTAGATTCCTACTTCGCCCTTGGTGATTGGTTGAAAGTCCCGCAGCGACTGGCTACGAGAGTCAAAAAGCTGCAGGGTCACGAGCTAAAGCCTACCTTTCGAACCAAACTCGTGGCCACAGCCGCAAGCCCTTGGTCGCTTCCCATGAATCCGAGTCCATCGGTAGTGGTCGCCGAAACACTCACCGGGGCACCGATGATCGACCCCAGCTTTGATTCGAGTTCAAGCCTTCTAGGCGATAGTTTGGGCTGGTTCCCAATTAGCTGAACGGAAACATTCCCTGGCTCAAGATGGTTTTTAGCCAACAGCTCGAGCGTGGCATTGAGGAAAACTTCTCCTGAAGCCCCTTCATACTCTGGCCGATCCACCCCGAAGTTTGAACCTATGTCGCCAAGGCCTGCAGCTGACAGCAAGGCGTCGACCATGGCATGGGCAATTACATCGCCGTCGCTATGACCCTCAAGAGCCCTATGGCCCGGCCAGCTCAGACAGCCAAGCTGCAAAACTTTTGCTTCGTCCTGACTAAAACGATGGGCGTCAGAGCCGATTCCAGTTTTGGCTCCGATCAGCAAATAACCTTGGGCTGTTTCCAAATCAGCCGGTGTGGTGATCTTCATGGCTTGCTCTTCGCCTTGTACCATCATGATGGTTCCGCCGAAAGCTTGAACCAGTGCAGCGTCATCGGTGTAATCAGAAGTTGCAGCCACGTGGGCTTTAACCAAAAGGTCGGTCGGAAATCCTTGAGGGGTTTGAGCTCTTATGAGCTCTGCTCGATCGATAGTGTCTTCAACTAGGTCACCCCGATACTTTTTTATGGTGTCGACTACTGCCAACGCCGGAATGACTCCAATCTGATTTTCAAACACTGCATCTGAGACTCGATTAAACAACTCCGTTGAAGTCAGCGCGCGCGCTGAGTCATGAACTAGCACCGTATCAATGCCTCCAGCCAATACTGCGAGCGCTTCGGAAACCGACGCTTGCCTGGTTTGTCCGCCAACCACAACTCGAATGTCTACCCCGCGGCCATCGAGCTGGTTTTCTAGTTCGAGAATTTCGGAAAGATACGATTCGGGAACGGCAATGATTAGCTGCCTAAGATTTTTGGTCGCGAGCGCATTAAAAATAGAGTGTTCGAGTAATGATTTTCCGGCCAGGTCAACAAATGCTTTGGGTTGATCGGCTTTTAAGCGCTCGCCCCGACCTGCTGCCAGTAGCACCACCGCCACTGCGCGAGGGGTCATAGCTTTTTAGTCTTTCCTAGGAGGCCAAGACTTGATCAAGTAGAGCCGAGGCTTTTTCTTCATCGGTCTTTTTGGCCAAAGCTAGTTCGGAAACCAGGATTTGGCGCGCCTTTGCAAGCATGCGCTTTTCTCCTGCGGAAAGGCCGCGGTCCTGATCTCTTCTCCAGAGGTCGCGAACTACTTCGGAAACCCTAACAACGTCGCCCGAAGCAAGTTTTTCCAGGTTTGCCTTATACCTCCTGGACCAGTTGGTTGGCTCTTCGATGAATTCCGCCCGCAGAACGTCAAAGACCTGCTGAACGCCCTTGCGGTTGATTACATCTCTTACGCCCACCATTTCAACGTTGGCAGCGGGCACCCAAATGGTTAGGTCGCCCTGGGCAACCTTTAGTTGCAGGTATTTCTGGGTCTCGCCACGCACGTTGCGGTTTTTGACCTCTACGATCTTCGCTGCGCCGTGGTGTGGGTAGACAACGGTTTCGCCAACCTCAAATTTCATGTGTTGGATTCCCTTCAGAAAGCACTATTTTACCACAGCAACTGGTAATTAATAGTGCGATAAACTAGCTATAAACCCCAGGAGGAACCCTTGTTTGTACGCCGTTTAGCCGCTACTGCCCTTCTGACTGCCCTGACATTGACTACCAGCGCCTGCAGTATGTCAGGCAACGTTACCTCGCTTCAGCCATACTCCCCCAGCGATGGACAACAAGTAGACCTAGAAACCATCAAGGCTCGCAACTTTATCTATTTGGTTTCAGCTTCCGGGAACGGATACCTAGTTGGCTCTTTAGTCAACTCTTCAGCTGAGGCAAGAGTTGTGAAGATTCAGTACGTTAACCCAAACAATCAAGCCAAGACTGACTACTTCATGGAGGTACCGGCGGGGCAAAAACTCGATGTGGGTTACAACGGCAACCCGGCTATTGAGCTTCCGGTTGTCGAGACTCCTGGACAAACAGCAATGTTCTATTTCTTGGAGTCAGATACCGTAAACGCAACTATGAAAGTCCCAGTTTTGGATGGCACCTTGTCGGAGTACCGGGCAGTACTTGAGCTTCTAGAGCAGCAAGTCCAACCAGAATTAGCACCAGAGCCGGTTAGCTAAACCTCGAACTTGTATCCGAGGCCTCGGACAGTCTGGATGTACTTCGGTCGAGCTGGGTCTTCTTCAATTTTTGACCTTAGTCGCTTAATGTGAACGTCCAGAGTCTTGGTGTCACCAAAATAATTCGCTCCCCATACTCGGTCAATTATTTGGCCGCGGGTTAGCACACGGTTCACGTTTTCCATCAATAGTTCAAGTAGCTCAAACTCTTTTAAAGGAAAGGCAATCTGTTTTCCGGAAAGCGTCACTTGGTGCCTGTCGGAATCAAGTCGCAACTCCCCTGCCACTAACACAGCGTCCGCCTCGACCGGAGGTTCAATCTTGCGGCGAAGTACCGCCTTCATGCGGGCCAGTAGCTCTCTGGTTGAATAAGGTTTGGTCACATAGTCGTCTGCTCCGATTTCAAGGCCAACTACTTTGTCCACCTCGGAGTCCTTGGCAGTCAACATAATGATGGGAACGTTAGAGCTCAGACGAATCTGTTTGCAAACTTGATTGCCGTCCATCTTTGGCATCATCAAGTCCAAAAGGATTAGGTCAGCCCCTTCGGACTCGAACTTCAAAAGCGCGACTTCACCGTTTTCGGCCTCGATTACCTCGTAGCCTTCCTTGGTGAGCATGAACACCAGCGGCTCTCTGAGGGACTGCTCATCCTCAACAACTAGGACCTTGGGCATTAATCGACCTCCGCAATAACTTTTATAGTTCCGGTGACTGGATCAGTGCTCTTAGCCAGTGGGATTCGAAGGGTAAAGGTCGACCCAACCCCCGGTTGTGAGAACAGTTTCACCTCTCCGCGGTGAATCTTGGCAACGTGCTTGACGATGCTAAGGCCAAGGCCGGTTCCCCCAGTTTCTCTGGAGCGTGATGGGTCAACTCTAAAAAATCTCTCAAATACTCTCGACTGGTTCTCGGGAGAAATACCTGCCCCGGAATCAGTCACAGTAACCTCGGCGACATCGCCTATTGATTTGGATCCGACTCCAACTTGGGATCCAGAGGTGGAGTAGTTGATGGCGTTTTCTATCAGGTTCTTGACCGCGGTGGTTAGCATCTCGCGATTTCCATAAACTTCAGGTCCGGAGTCGTTTTGAAACAATACTCGGATGTTTCTACTAACTGCTAGCTGCTCATTTCTATCTACAGCGTCGCTGATTACTTGGTTCAAATCAATTAGCTCAGCGGTCGCTAGCACTTCTTCTGACTGAACTCGTGAAAGTTCAATGATGTCTTGAACTAGATGAGTTAGACGGTTCGACTCTTTTATTAGGTTCCCAGAAAATCTAGCCCTAGTTTCGCTGTCGTCATCGGCACCTTGGATGGCCTCTGCTAACAGTGCAATCGCACCTATTGGGGTTTTTAGTTCGTGGGAGATATTTTCAATAAAATCTCTTCGAGTTTTATCTAGCCTGGACTTTTGAGTTCGGTCTTCTAGGACAAGCACCACATAGTCACCGGCAACCAACGAGGCTTTTGCAGAAACTTCAAGCTGGCTTTTTTTCATCCCGACGTTTATGGTTCCCTCAAACGACTCGACCTGTCTTGTGACTCGCGCTTGCCTTATCAGCTCAAATAGTTCAGGTTGCACAAGTGATCCACGGGAGATGAGACCAAAAGGCTCTGCCCGATTATTCATTCGGATGACCTGATTATTTTGATCAAGCAATATTCCAACTGAGCCAAG
>CAEZVM010000024.1_pt1 | contig 13671 bp, 15 predicted proteins | sample 7264751 | NCBI WGS metagenome assembly CAEZVM01 (sample SAMEA6813857, study PRJEB35770) | uncultured Rhodoluna sp. | biome: Freshwater; feature: Freshwater reservoir; material: water | place: Czech Republic | collected 2017-05-23 | depth 0.5m m | reverse complement strand
GTCAAAGTAATCGAAGTCCCAGCTCACAACGCCGCAGCCAGAAGGTTCTCTGGTTCGTGGAACGAGGAACGCTTTGAATCTGAAGGAAAGGCCCTCCTTGAAGCGGTGGCTGCCGAGGGTCTAGCTAGCAAGGGAAGCCTGTACTTCTCAAGATTTGATCCTCCCTGGAAGCCAGGCTTCCTAAAGCGCAACGAGGTTTTGATTCAAGTCACGAACTAGGGTTGTTACATGGCACACCTTGCAACCGTTTTATTTGTCTGCGTTCATAACGCAGGCCGCTCTCAAATTGCCGCCGGCTACCTAAAGCATCTGGCAGGCGATGAAATCAAAGTGCTCTCAGCCGGCACTGACCCGGGCACCGAGATTAACAAGATGGCCATGGCGGTCATGCTTGAAGAAGGCATTGACCTATCAAGTGCAGCGCCTGAGAAACTCTCAGACGAAAAAGTCCTCGAAAGTGATTACGTCATCACAATGGGTTGCGGAGACGCCTGCCCCTACTTCCCTGGAAAAACATATCTGGATTGGCCACTGACCGATCCCAAGGACCAACCAATTGAAGTGGTTCGGGAAATAAGAGATGAAATAAAAGCGAAGGTGCAGACCTTAATCGAAGAGGTAAGGGCTAGCTCTTAGTTTCCTTTTTCACCTTAGCCACGGTGGCTTTAGCTGCCTTTTGAACTTTCTTAGCTTCCTTCTGAACTTTGTTTTTTACTTGGTCCGCGCTGGTTTTAGCTTGCTTCTGGACTTTCTTAGCTTCGCTCTTAACTTTGTTTTTTACTGCTTCTACGCGGGTCTCGACTTGTTTCTTAGCCTGCTTAGATTCGCTTTGGACTTCACTCTTGATATCCGCAAGAATGCGTCCAAGTTCCTTACCCCAAGCCTTAGGGTCGACATCAACGTTTTTCTTGACCCTGGAAGAAACCCAATCCGATCCATCGGCTATGACCTTGCCTAGTTTGTCCCCAAGATCAACTAGCTGAAGCTCCAATGCTGAAACAGCCTGGGTCTCGGCTACTTTGGCAAGCCATTTGACGTATGGAGCAAAGCCCTTCGCGTTCAACGAGTACTTTTTGCTGGCACCTGAACCGGTTGATTTCACAAGCTTGGCCTCAACAAGAATTGCAAGGGCGGTGGCTGCCTGATCGGACTTGAGTTTCGACAATTCTGCAGTCTTGGCAGCGGTTGAACCTGGTGTGTTGGCCAGTGTTTCAAGGACTAGACGGGCTTTTGAATCTGCTATTGCTTTGAAGATATCGCTCATGATTTAACATTACCTAACTCGATTGCCCGGGCCAAAGCCGCTCCGGTAGCTTCAATGAAGACTTTTTCTAAGTCAGCTTCATCAAATTTTGCAGTTGCCTGCATCGTGGTTCCGTTCGGGGAAGTCACCTGAGCGCGAAGGGTCTCCGGAGAGTCACTGGATGCTGCAAGTAAAGTGGCGGAGCCTAGGAAAGTTGCGCGAACCATCAAGTTCGCCTCCTTTTCGCTAAAGCCGAGCTTCTTAGCAGCAGCCATTAGTTTCTCGGCGAAGTAGAAGACGTAAGCCGGTCCAGAACCTGAAATTGTGCTCAACGCATTGATTTTATTTTCTTCAACGATCAGAACTTGGCCGACCGTCTCGAAAAGTTGTTTGGCTATTTCAAGCTGGGCATCGTTCGCACTAGCACCCTTTGAGATTCCCGTTACACCGTGGCCAACAATTGAAGGGGTATTTGGCATTGCCCGAATCACCGAAGCCTTAGACCCAATTACCTGCTCCATAGCTTCAGTTGTAATTCCGGCGGCAACGGAAATCACAAGCGCGCCATCTTGGATGCTGCTTTTGATTTCGCCAAGAGTCTCTAGAGCCTTGGCTGGCTTTACAGCAATCAGCAAGATATCAGCACCTTCTGCGGCTTCGGTATTGGCAGATTCAGAGGCTTCGATGGCAAAGGCTTGAATAGAAAACTTTTCTGTCAGTGCCTTGGCGCTTTTAGATGTGGCGGTTGAAGCCTTTATCATTTCAGGGGCAGAGCCTGCAGCAATCAGCCCGCTTAGAATTGCGGTCCCCATAGAACCTGAACCTAGGATGGCGATTTGGTGGTTGTCCATACTTAGAAGCTTAACCTCGATTGGTATCGGTGGGTCAGGGTAGTTTTGTAGCTATTGGAGGATCATGGCAAAAACTAGAGCTGAGTACTCGTGTGTCGAGTGTGGCTGGACCGCAGCCAAGTGGGTTGGCCAGTGCGGTGAGTGCCAGTCCTGGGACACTGTCCAGCTAACAGCCCTTGGGAAGGGCCGTGGGATCGGTGTGGTGCGCTCAATCAGGCCCGCATTAATTGGCGAGAGCTTCGCTGCCAAGCCAATTACTGAAGTTTCCACCGACCAGGTCCACTCTCGACCAACCGGAGTTTCAGAATTTGACCGTGTTCTCGGCGGCGGCATTGTGCCAGGAGCAGTTGTGTTGCTTTCTGGGGAACCTGGTGTTGGTAAATCAACTCTACTTTTAGAAGTCGCTGCTAATAGTGCCAAGTCTGGTCTGAAAGTTTTGTATGTAAGTGGCGAGGAATCAACCGGCCAGATAAAACTGCGAGCCGATAGAACTGGAGCTCTCTCAAGCAATCTGTATTTAGCTTCTGAAAATGACTTGGCTACTGTTCTTGGGCAAATCGAGCACCTAAAGCCAGACCTGTTGATTGTGGACTCCGTGCAGACCATACTCGCCGGTGAGATAGATGGCGCGGCCGGTATGCCCTCTCAAGTCAGAGAGGTAGCGGCAAATCTGATCCGCGTCGCCAAGGAATCAAACCTTCCGATAATTCTCGTGGGCCACGTCACAAAAGATGGCACAGTAGCTGGACCCAGAGCGCTTGAGCATCTAGTCGATGTTGTTTGTCACTTCGAAGGAGATCGTCAAACCAGCTTGCGGTTTATCCGCTCATTCAAAAACCGCTTCGGCCCAACCGATGAAGTTGGCTGCTTTGAGATGACCGGAGACGGCATCGTGGAGGTTCCGGACCCAAGTGGACTGTTTTTGTCTAGGTCAGAAACTGAAGTTTCTGGAACCTGCGTGACTGTCACCCTCGAAGGCAAGCGTGCAATGATCTCTGAGATCCAAGCACTAGTTGTTAAAAGCTCAACAGCACAACCAAGAAGAGTGACCAACGGCGTCGATTCTTCAAGAGTTGCCATGCTGTTGGCAGTTCTTGAGCGGCGTGCTGGTCTTCGACTGTCGGAACTAGATGTTTACGTCTCAACGGTAGGTGGAGTAAAGGTATCCGAACCATCGGCTGATTTAGCAATTGCCCTAGCAATTGCATCAGCTATCAAGGACCAACCGATTTCTCACGACGTAGTGGCTTTTGGTGAAATAAGTCTGGCTGGAGAAGTCAGAAAGGTGAATCAATTAGCCATTCGGCAAAATGAGGCCAAGCGTCTTGGCTTTACCAAGGTGATTGACTCTAGTTTCACCCAGCTAAACAAAGCTCTTGCTGCCGGACTAAAGAGTTAGCTCAAAAAGCTAGTTCAAAACAAACTGTTGTGAGTTAGTTGATAGCTCTCCACTTACTTCAACCTTCAGGTGGTAGCTAGCTCCATCGGTAATCACTGGTGCTTGATCGGCTCCACAACCTGAACCACTTGAGAATACCTTCTCCCAAGCCGATGGCGGGCTGGACATAGTCTCGCCGGCAGGCAAGGTTATGTTGCCATCCTCAAGGCCGTCACGGTCACACTGCTCAGAACTCCAGATGTTTTGGTCGCCACTTTGGATGGTGAAGTATTGAGCTTTAGCGCCTGCGTTGAAGGTGCAATCGACAGAGTTAGTGTTGGTCAAAGAAAACCAAATATATGGAGTCTCGTCGGGCGCGAAGGCACTTTGATTTTCTCCACTTGACGAACCAACTTGGGCCTCAACAACCACCGTTCCCGGTGGGCAAGGCTCACCTGCCTCAACAACAACACTTGACTCGGCCATCCCGGTTGGAAGATCGAGTCCGTTAGTTGAAGGACCTGCCAACCAAGAAGAAATAGCACTAACCCCAGCCCAAACTAAACCAACGACAAGCACTAGGGCTACCAGCACAGCAAGACGCCGGCGGCGGTAAACCTCTGGGGACGGTCTTCTGGTTCTAGGCATCTGGGACATGCCTTCAAGTTTAGGTTTGAGACTATCTAGAGCCGCTTAAGCATGCGGGTGTTGCCCAAAGTATTTTGCTTGACCCTTGCAAGATCAAGAAACTCAGCGATACCTTCGTCGTGCGAGCGCAATAGCTCTGCGTAGACTTCGGGCTGGGTCCTTGATTAACCGCATTTGGAAATACTAGGCAGTTTTAGTTAGTGACTCACGCACTTTACTTGTGAAAACAAACTCCCCGTCAGCAAAGTCAACCTTGATATCGCTAGAGTTTTTAAGCTCCCCTTGAAGAATCTGCTCACTGATGCGGTCTTCGATTTCTCGCTGAACAGCACGGCGAAGCGGTCTTGCTCCAAGCGATGGCTCAAAGCCAAGCTCCATCAAGCGCTTCTTGGCAGCATCGGTTAGCTCCAAAGTCAGGTCGCGCTCTTCTAGGCGAACAGCAAGGCGCTTAATGAACAACTCGACAATTTGTAGAAGCTCTACCTGAGATAGCTGTGGGAAGACGATTGTCTCGTCAACACGGTTTAGGAACTCGGGCCTAAAGCTCTTCTTTAATTCTTCGTTGACCTTTGCCTTCATCAACTGGTAATCGTTATCGCTTGAACCCTCAAGGCTAAAGCCCATGGCTCCACGCGAGATGTCCCTGGCTCCAAGGTTTGTGGTCATGATGATCACGGTGTTCTTGAAGTCAATAACGCGGCCCTGACCGTCGGTCAGGCGACCTTCTTCAAGAATCTGCAGCAAAGAATTGAATATGTCCGGGTGAGCTTTTTCAATCTCATCAAACAAGACAACCGAGAACGGCTTGCGACGAACTTTCTCGGTAAGCTGGCCACCTTCTTCGAAGCCAACGAAACCTGGAGGAGCACCGAACAAACGAGACACTGTGTGCTTCTCACCATACTCAGACATGTCTAGAGAAATAAGTGCGTTTTCATCGTCGAATAGGAATTCAGCTAGGGCCTTAGCAAGCTCGGTCTTACCAACACCGGTAGGACCGGCAAAGATGAACGAGCCAGAAGGTCGCTTTGGATCCTTAAGTCCTGCGCGCTGACGGCGAATGGTCTTAGACAAAGCTGCGATGGCTTCTTCTTGACCAATGACGCGCTTGTGTAGCTCGTCTTCCATGAAGATCAGCTTTGCGCTTTCTTCTTCAGTCAGCTTGAACACAGGAATTCCTGTTGCCTGAGCTAGCACTTCAGCAATCAGACCTTCGTCAACGACTCCTTGAGCTGCCACGTTGCCTTTGCGGAACTGCTTCTCAAGCTGTGCTCGTTCAGCGGTGAGTTTTTTCTCCTCATCGCGTTTAGACGCGGCAAGTTCAAAGTCCTGACCCTCGATTGCCTTTTCCTTCGCAACCCTCACTGCCACAATCCGCTCTTCGATTTCACGAAGCTCCGGTGGCGAAGAAAGGATTGATAGACGAAGTCTTGCGCCGGCTTCGTCCAATAGGTCGATGGCCTTGTCCGGTAAGAATCGGTCGGTGACGTAGCGATCAGAAAGCGAGGCTGCTGCAGCGATTGCGCCGTCTGTGATCGAAACTTTGTGGTGAGCTTCGTAGCGGTCGCGAAGGCCCTTCAAGATGTTGATGGTGTGTGGAAGAGACGGTTCGTTGACCTGAACTGACTGGAAACGACGAGCGAGGGCTGCGTCTTTTTCGAAGTGCTTGCGGTACTCGTCCAGAGTTGTTGCACCAATAGTCTGGAGCTCGCCGCGGGCAAGCATCGGCTTCAAAATTGAAGCGGCGTCGATTGCACCCTCAGCTGCACCGGCGCCCACTAGCGTGTGAATCTCGTCAATGAAAGTAATGATGTCGCCACGGGTGCGAATTTCCTTGGTGACTTTCTTTAGTCTTTCTTCGAAGTCTCCGCGGTAGCGGCTACCAGCAATCAAAGAACCAAGGTCCAGTGTGTAAAGCTGCTTGTCCTTTAGGGTCTCTGGGACGTTGCCAGAAACAATTGCCTGAGCAAGTCCTTCAACAACTGCAGTTTTTCCAACTCCTGGTTCACCAATTAGAACCGGGTTGTTTTTTGAGCGTCGAGAAAGAATCTGCATTACGCGCTCAATTTCGCGCTCCCTGCCAATTACTGGATCAAGCTTTCCCTCAGCTGCGGCCTGGGTTAGGTTTTTACCGTACTGATCAAGAATCTGAGAACCCTTTTGCGGAGCAACTTGCTCTCCGCCAACCTGAACGGTCTCTTTGCCTTGGAATCCAGACAGAAGCTGAATCACTTGCTGACGAACTCGGTTGGTGTCAGCACCAAGACGAGTTAGCACCTGGGCGGCAACGCCCTCGCCTTCACGAATAAGACCAAGCAGAAGGTGCTCAGTTCCAATGTATGAGTGGCCAAGCTGAAGTGCTTCGCGAAGCGAAAGCTCAAGAACTTTCTTGGCTCTTGGAGTAAAAGGAATGTGACCAGATGGTGCCTGCTGGCCCTGGCCGATGATTTCTTGAACCTGGTCGCGCACTGCGTCTAGGTTGATGCCCAGGGACTCGAGGGCCTTGGCCGCTACTCCCTCACCTTCGTGGATTAGACCCAGAAGAATGTGTTCAGTTCCGATGTAGTTGTGGTTTAAAAGCTTGGCTTCTTCCTGAGCCAAAACAACGACTCGTCTGGCTTTATCGGTGAACTTTTCAAACATCTTTTGCTCCTTTTGAAAGGGTGAAAAATCACCCTAGATAAAGATGTTAACCAGCTAAAAGGCCCAAGGTAAGGCTTGTTCGCCCTAGGCGTTAGGGGCTTTTTTGCGCTTAGCGCGCTCTTCAGCCTCTATTTGGCTGTAGACCTTGCGCTCGGTGGCGTCAGCTCGGAAGATTCCTCGCATAACCACATAGAAAAGCAGGCCCATCAAAATCGGCGGAATCATGGACATGCCAAAATCAGCCAGCCATTCAAGCGGAGTGAGTTGAACTACTTCGATTTCTTCCATTTCAATTCGAGTTTACTTCACCAGTGGGAACAAAATGGTTTCGCGAATTCCAAGACCAGTCAAGCTCATCAGCAATCGGTCGATGCCCATTCCCATTCCACCCGATGGAGGCATTCCAAACTCTAGAGCTTTCAGGAACTCTTCATCCAGCTTCATCGCCTCTGGATCACCGGATTTGGCTAGAGCCATCTGAGCTACAAATCTCTCGCGCTGGATAACTGGGTCAACTAGCTCCGAGTAACCGGTTGCTTGCTCATAGCCACGAATGTATAGGTCCCACTTTTCAACTACGCCTGCTTTGTCGCGGTGATCCCGAGTTAGCGGTGAGGTATCGACCGGGAAATCCATAACAAAGGTTGGTTTTGTCAATGCTGGCTTTACGAAGTGTTCCCAAAGCTCTTCAACATACTTTCCATGGAGTGGGTGATCGATCTCAATCCCGACCTTGTCGGCCAGTTTCTTCAAATCGGCAATTGGAGTCTCCGGTGTTATTGCAACTCCTGCTGCTTCGGATAGAGACTCGAACATCGAAACCCGATCCCAAGTGCCCGAAAGGTCGTTTGTCTCGCCCTCTTCTAATTCAATAACCTGGGTGCCAAAGACATCCTGAGCGGCATTTTGGATTAGTTTCTGGGTCAGTTCTGCCATGGAGTTGTAGTCGCCATAAGCCTGATATGACTCGAGCATTGCAAACTCGGGGGAATGAGTGGAGTCAGCACCCTCATTTCTAAAGTTCCGGTTGATTTCATAGACCCGCTCAAGTCCTCCGACTAAGGCTCGCTTTAGGAAGAGCTCTGGGGCTATGCGAAGAAAAAGCTCCATGTCGAAGGCGTTCATGTGGGTCTTGAACGGTCTGGCTGACGCGCCACCGTGCATGACCTGAAGCATCGGGGTTTCAACTTCTAGAAAGTTATCTTGCGTAAAGGTATTTCTAAGCGACTGCATTACTTGAGAACGAATCCTAACAACTTCGCGAGCGCGGTCACGCACAATCAAGTCGATATACCTGTGCCGCACTCGGAACTCTTCAGAAAGATCGTTGTGAAGGTTTGGAAGGGGGCGAATTGTTTTTGCGGCCATTTTCCAGCTATCCACCAAGACGCTCAACTCACCGCGCTTAGAGGTTATTACTTCGCCCTCAACAAACAAGTGATCGCCTAGATCAACCAGTTCTTTATATTGCTCAAGAGATTCTTCGCCCACTTTGTCAAGGCTGACCATTGCTTGAATCCGGTCGCCTTCGCCCGACTGCAAAGTTGCAAAACAAAGTTTTCCGGTGTTTCTAGCAAAAACTACCCTTCCGGCAAGGGCAACTTTTTTGCCGGTTGCAACATCAATTTCAAGCTCAGGAAATTCCGCTTTTACTTCTGCGACGGTGTGGGTGATTGGGATCGAAACGGGATAGGCATCGTTTAAGTCATTTAGCTTTTCGCGCTTTGCCATTCGCACGGCGATTTGCTCAGGAAGATCCTCTGAATCGTTTTCTAGATTGTCAGTCATTGCTGCTTAGCTCTCCTAGAAGGTGATCAGCCTGTTATCAATAAGTCTTACCTCGCCCACGGTTGCGGCGACAATCATCAGCGCCTGACCGCTAAAACCTTCTTCGATTGGCTCGAAGCTTGCTGGGTTGACCAGGGCTAGATACTCAAGTTTAGCCTCAGGAGTTGCCGTAAACACGGAGCTTGCGGAGAAGTATGCACTCGACGCCCCACCCCCGCGCTCGGCAGCAAGGCAAGCCTCGTCTAACGCAGTCGGAAGAGTAAGCGCCACTGGAAGCTGGTGCTTCGACAATCTCTTGTTGCGACTAGAAAGCGCAAGGCCGCGTGAGTCTCGAACTGTCGGTGCCTCGAGAAGCTCGATTGGGTCGCGGATTCCGAGTGGGTTTTGTGCTGCCAGCATCTGCCTAATCAAAAACAGCTGCTGAGCATCCTTAGCACCGAAAACGGCAAAATCTGGCTGGACTATGTCAAATAATCTCGACACCACAGTGAGCATGCCATCAAAGTGACCGGGTCTTGCAGCACCTTCAAAGACTGAACCAATTTTGCCTGCGGTATGAGTCACGGAGAATTTGCCGTCGGGATAGATTTCGTCAACCGTGGGCAGAAATAGAATATCGACGCCGGCCTTAGCTAAGGCTTTGGCGTCGGCATCTTCACTTCTTGGGTAAAGTTCAAAATCCGCAGAGCTAGTAAATTGCAGCGGGTTCACAAATATGGAAGAAACCACAAGATCGGCTTGCTTTATTGCTAACGCAATCAAAGATAGGTGACCCTCGTGTATGGCTCCCATGGTCGGAATAAACGCTACTTTTTTTCCAGAGATTTTGGTCCGGGAGACCAGTAGTGCTACATCCGCTACTGTCCTCACGATCTTCATCTAGCTATCCCCTATCAAATCTTCCGGCAATATCTGGCGATGTCCCTTAGACAAAGCCTGATCAACCGAACTTTCTATAACTGGCGCAATAACTAGGGCTGGGTTGGCTACCCCGGCCTGCTCGAGCAGGCCAATTGCCTGATTAACTATCATGGCCGAAAAATTGCTAGCAACAGCGATTGCCTCGGCGTAGCTAGCCCGTGCCGAAGCTTCGATAATGATTGGCTCGGCACCCATCTCGATAACTAATGCCTGAGCTATGGGTAGGGCAACCAACGGTGCGCTAACAGCAAAGAAGCTTTCCTTCATGCGATTGATATCCAAGCTGGTGCCGGTAAAGCGCATCGCAGGGTGAATAGCCAACGGAATTGCTCCGCTGGCTACTGCCGCCTCAAGAATTTCATGATCAAACTCAGCAGCTAAATGAACCACCAGCTGACCTTTCCTCCACGAATCAGAAAGTCTTTCCACGGTAGAAGTTATTTCGGTTGCTGGGACTGATAGCAAAACTAAATCGGCAGCAGCGAGAATTTCTTCGTCGGAAAGCTTTTTGGCAGTTGGCAATAACACATCCAGGTTGTCCTCGTTCTCGAGCGGAGCTTTTGAAACTGCCACCACCATATGCCCTGCCTGGCTGAGAGCTTGAGCCATCGCAATTCCCGAAAGCTCTTGGCCCACCACTCCGATGCTTAGCCTTCCCTGCTTCACCCGGTCACCGCCTGATCTGAATCAGGATTTTCATCCTGCGGTAGGCGACAAATTTGTTCAGTCACAAATGCTGCAATCACCAATACGACGCTGGCGATTATCCCGAGGATGTTTTGTAAAACGAGAGTTTGGGCAACCACGGCTCCAGAAAGTTGGAAGATAACTACACCAATATGCCATCCGGCAAAAAGTGCGCCAGCAATTGCACTTGCTTTAGCTAACAAAAGCACTCGCACTGCATAAAATGGATCCACCCGTTTTGGTCTTTTGGGGCCAGCTGCCTTGAGAGCGTTTCGGTATCGCCAGATTGGGATTGAAAGCCCTAGTAAGACAGTGGCTATGGCCCCAAGTGTGATCAGTAAATTAGCTGGGGAAACTGGCACTTGGAATCCTCGTCCAACCAAAACAGTTGCTCCGAAAAACCCAGTCAGTGCAGCTGAAGCGGCGATCAGAAGTAAGAATGAAATCTTGGTGGGCTTCATGACTGAACAGTCACCTCTCCAGACATGGAGCTAGCCAATTCAGAAACTTTTCCATGCCCTGGCAAAATTGCCGCCTCGTCCATCATGGCCCAGGGCACCAAAACAAAGGCACGCTGATGCGACCAGGGGTGGGGAATGGTCAGGTGTTTTGAGGATTTGAAGACATCCTCGTAAGTGATGATATCGATATCTAAGGTCCTCGAGCCCCATTTATGCAATCGGATACGACCGTGCAGGTTTTCTATTCGGGTAATTTCCTCAAGAAGTTTCTTTGGTCGAAGCTGGGTTGCAATTTTGACAACACCGTTTATGTAACTCGGGATTGACTCATCGAGGCCAGTTGCGGTTAACGCCACCGACTCAACGAGCGGGGAGCGCTCAAGAACACGAATTTTCTTTTGAGCAGCAAGCTGCTCTATTGCTGTTTCGATGGTTTTTTGTCGGTCGCCCAAGTTAGCGCCTAAAGCTAGAACCGCAATTTTCCAGCCCCGCATCAGTTTTGCCTTTTAGCCTTTGCGGTCACCGCTACGGTGTCGAAGTAAAGATCGATTGGAGCATCCGGCTTGGAAACGGTGATTTTTACCTTCTTGGCCCAAGGGCTAGCAGCAAACAAAATCTCATCAGCTAGGCGCCTCGACAGTGTCTCAAGTAAATTCACTGGATTGTTTCGCACGTTCTCTGAAATCAGATGGGCTATCTCCGCATAGCTGACGGTATTAGCTACGTCATCAGTTGCTGTGGCGCGGTCGGCGTCGATTGAGATGCTTGCGTCCACGATAAAGTACTGACCATCAACACGCTCGTGCTCTTGAACACCGTGGTAGCCATAAACCCGAAGGCCTTTTATCTGAATCTTTTGGGTCATGGCTCAACTCTGCCCGTTGGATTCCTTATTCGCAAACGCAAGGGCTTCAACCACCTTGATGGCATCAAGAGTTGTTGAGACATTGTGGACCCTAACTCCCCAGAGCTTGCGCTGGAGCAATAGGGCTGTCAAAACAGCCGTAGCTAAATCGCGGCGCTGGTTGCTAACGCCGGTTGAATCTTCTGGCTCTAAAGCGCCAGCGATGAAGCGCTTCCTAGAAGCACCCACCAAAATCGGAAGTCCAAGTTTTTCCAGTTCATCAAGACGCGCCACCAGGTGCCAGTTTTGGGCAATATCTTTTGCAAAACCAAGACCTGGATCAATAATCAGTCGATCTCTAGAAATTCCTGCAGCAACTGCTTTGGATACTCTTTCGCTGAGTTCATTGGCAACATCAATGGCAACCGATTCATAGTTGTTCATCGAATCCATGGTTTCGCTAAAGCCGCGCCAGTGGCTGACAACGTATTTGCAATCTAGATCCTTTAGTTCTGCAAACATCTGCTCGTCAGCAAGTCCACCTGAAACATCGTTAACAATTTTTGCCCCGGCTGCCACAGCAAGCGCTGCTGTTTGAGCGTTCATGGTGTCAATGCTGATTAAAGCTTTACTGTCAATGAAATGAGGGTTGTTAATCAGGGCCCTAATAACTGGAAGTACTCGTGCTTGCTCGTCTTCGAGCTTGACCCTCAAAGCTCCTGGCCTTGTTGACTCGCCGCCTAAATCAATGATGTTGGCGCCTTCTGCAACCAGGTTAAGTGCGTGCTGGGTGGCCTGGTCTGCATCTAGAAACTCGCCCCCGTCTGAAAAAGAATCGGGGGTGATGTTTAAAACTCCCATGATCAACGGCCTGGTGAAATTCACCATGTTCTCATTTTGCAATCAGGGCCATGATCTCTTGTCGGGCGATGGGTTCGCTAAAGGTTCCAAGAGCTTTCATTGTTACGGTGTTAGCCTCTGGCTGCCTAGCTCCTCTAGAGGCCACGCAGTGGTGTCTGGCTTCAATCACAACAATCACGCCAAGTGCGCCAAGACCTTGTTGAATTGCTTCGGCAATTTGTGAGGTTAGGTTTTCTTGGAGCTGCGGTCTTGCCGACAAAACCTCAACTAGCTTAGGAAGTCTTCCCAGTCCAACCACCTTGTCCTTGGGAAGGTAAGCGATGTGTGCAACACCGGTGAAAGGCAAAAGGTGGTGTTCACAAATCGACACCAGCTCAATGTCTTTGAGAATCACAACGTCGTTTTGTTCAGCTGGAAAGGTATCTGAAAGTATGGCGAGCGGGTCAACCCCGACTCCCTTGAAGAATTCTTGGTAAGCCTCCGCAAATTTCTCCGGGGTTGCTAGAAGCTCGGAGCGATTGGGGTCTTCGCCTATTGCGGTGATTAGCTCAGTCACCGCACTCTTGATGCGATCAATGTCAACCAATTACTTCTTCTTGACTGCCCTTGCAGGCTTTTTAGCGGCAGGTTTCTTCGGAGCCGGCTTTTTCGGAGCTGGCTTTTTAGGGACTGGCTTTTTCGCTGTGAGTTTTTTCGATGCTGATTTTTTGGCAGCTTCTTTGGTGGCTTTGGCGTCGGCTCTTTTCTTAGCTGCAACCTTGGCTGTAGTTGACCCCTTGGCTGGAATCGGAATTGGGCCCTTTCTCGAAACTGGCCGGGATGTCTTCGACAGCCAAAGTTTCCGCTTAGGAACTTTCTTGACAGCCTTAAATATCCTTTTGATGTCGTCCGGGTTCAAAGTTTCCTTTTCCATCAGCTCTTTGGCCATGGCATCTAGCACTTTGCGGTTAGTGTTTAGTGCTCGGTAAGCCTCGTCGTGAGCATTGTCAAGAATCTTTCTGATCTCAACATCAATCTGGTGAGCTACCTCATCGGAATACTCCCTGGCTTGTGCCATATCGCGACCGATAAAGACCTCGCCGCCTCCGCCGTACGAAACAACTCCAACCGAAGATGAGAAACCGTAAAGAGTAACCATTTGTCGAGCAATTTTCGTCGCCTTCTCAAAATCGTTAGATGCGCCAGTTGTTGGATCGTGGAACACGATTTCTTCAGCTGCTCTTCCGCCAAGTGCGTAAGCAATCTGGTCAAGCAATTGATTTCTAGTAACTGAATAGCGATCTTCCATAGGAAGCACCATGGTGTATCCAAGGGCTCTGCCTCTTGGCAAGATGGTGACCTTGGTC
>CAEZVM010000023.1_pt1 | contig 13977 bp, 12 predicted proteins | sample 7264751 | NCBI WGS metagenome assembly CAEZVM01 (sample SAMEA6813857, study PRJEB35770) | uncultured Rhodoluna sp. | biome: Freshwater; feature: Freshwater reservoir; material: water | place: Czech Republic | collected 2017-05-23 | depth 0.5m m | reverse complement strand
TCTGTGGTTGTGGCTGCACAACCTGAAAGAACTAGTGCAGCAGCGGCAGCTACGGCAGCAATTCTTGTGATTTTCTTAAGCAACTGTGTTGTTCCTTTCGATTTGCCGACTGGACCAGCCGAACACTTTTTTCCCAGTAGCGTCCATCTCAACTGAGTTGACCGACCCACTCAAAAAGAACTGGCCGGTCGTCCTCGAACAAATATTGCCTCCACCTAGTTCAGAACTTAGAATCAGGTGAACGCTCACATTTTGAGGGCAGGTCTAGTTTGCCACCTTTTGGGGGCCTAGGTAAGGGGTTTTGGTCCCTGTCCGTAAACGTTTTGGTAACGATTAAATAACCTGTCAATAACCCCCCGGGGGAGCTTTTTAGGCCTTGCAAACCGCATTCCTAAGGTGTTTGCCAGCTGTATGGCCAAAAACGAAGATTTTGCGGCGTCTTCACACATGACCGCAGCCTTCAGGGCTGATTTGGCGTCCTGACCGATAGCAAAGACCCCGTGCTGGGCCATAAGCACAGCTTTCGAACGGTGGCCAGCCAGGGTCTGGACGACTCCACGCCCAATCGAATCGTCGCCAATCTCGGCGAAAGGCCCAACCGGAATCTCCCCTCCAAATTCGTCCGCTATAGCAGTCAAGACGCAGGGGATTGGCTTTTTTACGGCGGCAAAGGCGCAGGCGTAGTTCGAGTGGGTGTGAACCACACCCCCAACCTCAGACATGTTTTTGTAAACGTAAGCATGAGCAGCAGTATCGCTAGATGGGGCAAATTCTCCGTCGAGCACATTGCCGTCTAGATCGCAGTAAACCATAGAGTCTTGAGTTAGCTCCGGATACATCAATCCGCTCGGTTTAATCAAAAAGCCACCCTCAACACGTTGAGAAATGTTGCCGCCTGACCAAACCACCAAGCCTGCATCGAATAATTGCTGATGAAGATTTAGCAGGGAAAATCTAGCTTCTGAAAAGTTATTTGGCACTTGCAGCCTGCCTTCTTAAGCTCTTGAGTCGCTTCATTACATCGTTTGTTCCACGACCGAAGTAATCGTGGAGCAGTTCATATTCCGCATACAGCAGATCGTAGGCCGTGGCGCGCTCTTCGTTGGGTTTATAAAGTGCCGGTGTAACACTACCCATCGCTTCTGACGCATCCAGGACCGAAGAATAGGCACCGGCCGCAACAGCTGCGTGAATTGCTGACCCCAGAGCAGGACCCTGCTCAGAATTGATGACACTCAACGGAAGCCTGGTGACGTCGGAGTAGAGCTGCATCAAGAATTTATTCTTGAGCAATCCTCCGGCAACAATAAACTCGGTCACGGGAATTCCTGAGTCTCGGAAAGTTTCGACAATTTTTCTGGTACCGAAAGCAGTTGACTCCAGAAGTGCTCGATAGCCATCTTCGGCCTTGGTTGTCAAAGTTGCTCCTAACAGAACTCCAGAGAGCTCGTGATCGACCAACACCGAACGGTTCCCCGAATGCCAGTCCAAAGCAACCAGTCCATGCTCTCCAACATTTTGCTCAGCTGATAAATCAGTTAGGTGCTCGTGGATTGATTTGCCAAGCTTGTCGGCTTCCTCGAAGTAGCGTCCTGGTACCTGGTTATTGACATACCAGGCGAAGATATCTCCAACGCCGGACTGGCCAGCTTCGTAACCAAAGTATCCCGAGACAATGCCGCCATCAACGACGCCACACATGCCTGGAACTTCCGCCAGCTTGTCGCCGTTCATAACGTGACAGGTAGACGTACCCATAATTGCCACCATTTGGCCGGGTTTGGTGGCTTTGGCAGCCGGGGCTGTCACGTGAGCGTCAACATTTCCAACCGCCACGGCGATGCCCTCCGGTAGTCCGGTCCAGGAGGCAGCCTGAGCGGTCAGGGTTCCAGCCTTGTCGCCGAGCTGGCCAATTTCGTGATCAATCTTTTTCGCAAAGGAGGCAAAGTCTGGATTGAGTGCCGCGAAGAACTGCTCTGATGGATACTTACCGTCTTGCAAGTTACCCTTGTATCCGGCGGTGCAGGCATTGCGTATATAGTTTCCAGATAACTGCCAAATGATCCAGTCCGCGGCTTCGACAAACCGATACATATGGCTATAGATCTCAGGATCTTCTTCTAGAAGTTGGAGTCCCTTGGCTAGTTCCCACTCCGAGGAAATCTGTCCGCCGTAGCGTGGGAGCCAGTACTCGTTCATTGCTCTTGCAGTTTCGTTAATCCGATCAGCCTGCGGCTGAGCTGCGTGATGCTTCCAGAGCTTTACGTAGGCATGGGGTCTGTCTTTATACTCGGGTACTTGGCTAACCGGTGTGCCGTCTTCGATGACAGGGACCATAGTGCAAGCTGTGAAGTCGGTTGCTATACCTATTACTTGTGTAGGGTCGATGCCTGAAAGCTTCACAGCTTCTGGCACTGCATTTTTCAATACTTCAACATAGTCGTGGGCATCTTGTAGAGCCCAGTCGGGAGGAAGTAGCTCCCCAGAGAAGTTAAGCTTCTCATCCATGACAGCGTTTGGATAATCAAAAGCAGCACTCGCCAACTCCTGACCATCGGAGACCCGAACTACCACCGCTCTTCCGGATAGGGTTCCATAGTCAACCCCGATTACAAACTGCTGGTCTTTCATCGCCTTTTCCTTCTCTTGATAAATCATGTTAGCGATAACAGCTAGCGGACAGAAACCGTTGAATTCTGGCTAGTAAATTGAGGGCGGGGTCGTTGAATCTCTAACGACAAGCTCCGGAATTAGTCTGTCGTGACCGAGGAGCCGCTGACCATTAATCGTGTCCAGCAGCAGTGTCATCGCAAGTGTGCCCAGGGCTTCGAAGTCCTGACGAACAGTAGTTAGGGGTGGAGATAAGTATGGAGTCTCAGGAAGGTCATCAAAGCCCACGATGCTTATTCGTTCCGGAACCAAAATTCCACGCAACCGGAAGGCGTGTAGTAACCCCATGGCTAAGTAGTCATTGGCGGCAAAGATCGCTGTAGTCAGAGGCTGGTCTATGTTCAGCTGCATGCCAATTCGGTATCCGGTGTCTATGTTCCAGTCGCCATCGATGATCTTTGGTACCAATGACGCACTTAGCATGGCGGAGCTATATCCCGAGATTCGGGCATTGGATTCGAACCAAAGTTTTGGCCCACTGATGTGGATGATCTGAGAGTGCCCCAGCTCAATCAGGTGGTTGGTGGCCGCGGTCGCCCCGGCAAAGTTGTCCATGGAAACCGCCTGCTCGTCCATGCGATACATGCTGTCGATGGTAATAACCGGTACCCCACGGAGTCGGTCCCGGGCAATATCGACCGCAGTAGTTTGCGGAGTGACAATCACCAGACCTTCTATACCCAACTTTTGAAGGTAATCAATACCTTCAATGATTGATTCGGGAGAATCTGGATCGATACTGGTTGTAATAGCGAAGAAGCCACCCTTACGGGCAGTCTTCTCAAGTTTGTGAACTACCATTGCGGGTCCTGTGAAATCAGTATCAGATGCCAGGATCCCGACAATGTTGGATTTTGAAGTCACCAGCGCGCGTGCTGCAAGGTTTGGGCGATAGCCCAAGGTTTGCATGGCTTGTTCAACTCGCTCGCGAGTTTCCGGCTTCATTCCCTGATAGTTGTTAATCACTCGTGAGACCGTCTGGTGGGAGACTTCGGCCAGTCTCGCGACGTCGTAGATGTTTGGTTGCTTGGAGTTAGCTGGCATGACTTAATACCTTCTCAAATCTGGAAAAGCAATCTTGAACAAGTTTTTCCCATTCAGGCTTTTCTGCATCCGTCAGGGTCTTTGTACAATTCAAGATAATGTCAGTTCCATTCTGTTTCTCGGTAAGACGAAAATCCAGCTCTCCGTGAAGTTCGGTAAGCAAAATCACTCGCCTTGGAATATCTATCCGAGCATAGGTCCCGCCGTAGTTTTCTTCGTTGACAGTGAATTTCAACCTGGCTCCCAAGCGAGGATCAAACTTGGTAAAGCGAACGAGCCAGCTCTCTACCCCCACTTGGGTAGTCAAAAGCTTCAGAACTTTGGCAATCAAAAGATTGCTTGTAGCTTCAAAACTACGTTTAGCAGTGGGTCTTGAGTTGTCTGGCTTTGGGGAAGGCCTAAAGCCCACCCAGCTATCGGACATCAGGTGGTCCGCTCGGTTGCCTGGAAGGTGTATCCAGAGACTGCGAAGAGCATCGCTAGCGCTGAGTGAGAAAGAAACAGCGGGGTTCCAAACTCGCTGAACCAGTCACCGCCAAGAAGTGGGTTGAGCCAAATCAGAGAAACAGGAACAAACAAACATGCAAGATATGCCTTCGCCTGGATGCCAGTGACCGTCGCCCATACGCTTGCCCCGATAGCAAGAAATGACATGTAACTTGGATAGCCGTCGGTGACGGCAACGAAAGTTTCAAAACCAAGCAAAAATGCAACCACGAGAGCTATCGCGCTCGGTCGTGGTTTAGCCGGTCTCTTTCCCAGCACCGACCAGTTCAGCTTTGCATCCATAGTCAAACTTTAGCCGAGCGAATCAGCTGGCGGGCTTGGACATTAGCGAAGCGGTTCTGCCAAACGGTAGTAGGCGCTTGAAAATGCCAACTCCTTGCGGAATGAGCGAAGACTAGTGTCTTTGTCTATTTGAACTAGCTCAGTTTTTGCAATTCGAGCAAAGTCCTCCAGGGTCTCGTTGGAAACAGAATTAGTCAAAACTGTGTGGTGGCTTCCTCCGGCCAGCATCCAAGCCTCGGCTGATTCGGCAAGCGAGGGCTTTGGTTCCCAAACGGCTCTAGCAACAGGGAGCTTTGGGAGATCTTCGGTTGGCTCAACTATGTCGATTTCATTTGAAATGATTCGGAACCGATCGCCGATATCAACCAGGCAGACCACCCGGCCAGCTGCGGGGGTTGCAGTAAATACCATGCGAACTGGATCTTCTTTGCCACCAATCCCTAGTGGGTGAACCTCAATCTTTGGCTTTGCCTTTGTAATCGTTGGGCAAACTTCGAGCATGTGAGCTCCAAGTACCTTTGGGCTACCGGGCCCGAAGTGGTAGGTGTAGTCCTCCATGAAGGAAGTGCCACCGCCTGACTTGGTCATTGACTTCATAATTGCCAGCAGCGCCGAAGTCTTCCAGTCACCCTCGCCACCAAAGCCGTAGCCATCCGCCATCAGGCGCTGGATTGCAAGTCCCGGGAGCTGACGCAACTGCCCTAAGTCTTCGAAGTTACTGGTGAGCGCGTCAAAGTTTCCAGCTTCTAGAATTTTTCGAAGGGCAAGTTCGATTTTTGCTCCGTAAACCAAGGACTCGTGGCGAGCGCCACCGGCCTTGAGCTCAGCTGCAACCTCGTAAAGCTCCTCATACTTTTTGGTAAGAACTTCAGCGTCTTGATCCGATACCTTGGCAACCTCATCAGCCAAAGTGTTGACGCCAAACTGCTCGATAGACATTCCAAACTGCATCTGTGCTGAAACTTTATCCCCGTCGGTCACGGAGACAAATCTCATATTGTCGCCGAAGCGAGCAAGCTTTAGGTTCTGAGACTTATTCCATCCGATGCAGGCATAAACCCAAGCATCAACGCGGTCCTTGACCGCTTGCTCGCTCGGGTGGCCAACAACAATTTTTCTTGCAATCGCCATACGGGAAACCAGGTGTGCATACTCGCGGTCACCGTGAGCTGCCTGGTTCAAGTTCATGAAGTCCATGTCGATGGTCCCCCATGGAAGGGATTGGCCGGCCTGAGTGTGAAGATGAAGAAGTGGCTTGCCCAGAGCATCAAGGCCAGCAATCCACATCTTGGCGGGAGAGAAAGTGTGCATCCAGGTGATAACTCCGATGCAGTTGTCATCGGCTGTGGCATCAAGCATGGTTCGACGAATGGCGTCGGGAGTCTTTAGCACGGGCTTCCAAACTAGCTTCACCGCAGAGCTGATTCCATTGGCAAGCTCGGAGGAGACCTTCTCGGACTGCTCAGCTACCTCTTTTAAGGTCTGCTCGCCGTAAAGGTTCTGGCTGCCTGTCAAAAACCAAATTTCTTTTGCTGCACTGGCCATGCTATTGATCCTTCTAATATTTGAAATCACTGTCCACCGTTTAGGTTCCCGCCCATACTAACCCCCTGAAGCTGGGAGGCCGAAACCCCAAGGGAAGCGGTCAGCGCAGCCTGGGGATTTGTTGCAGCTAAAAGGTAAATCCAGTATTGTTTTGTCTAACAACTTTCACCCAAGGAGCAACCGCCATGTCAGAACTGCGAATCTCGCAATCTGCTGGTTTTGCTATGGGTATGTCAATGATGTCTATGGAGCGAATGCTCTAGACGCTTAGCTTCTAACGTGTTTTTCAACGGTGAACTAAGCCGCGAGGGTGAAGCCTCGCAAAAACCTTCTAACCCAATTAGGTCACAGATCTTTACAAATGGGCTATCGCTGGCCCGGCAATCCTCCAACTAATAGCGCAACACCTACGAACCAAAAAGGAAAAAGATGAACACAGATCCAGCAAAATGGGGCTTTGAGACTTCACAGATACACGCAGGCGCTCAGTCAGATCCAACCACCAACTCACGAGCTACACCTATCTACCAGACCACTGCTTATACGTTTGATTCAAGTGAGCACGCAGCAAAGCTTTTTGGTCTAGCCGAGTTTGGAAACATCTACACCCGAATCATGAATCCGACTCAGGATGTCGCAGAAAAGCGTATTGCGGCTCTTGAGGGTGGCACAGCAGCTTTGCTTCTTGCTTCTGGTCAGGCTGCTGAAACTTTTGCAATCCTAAACATTGCTCAAGCTGGCGACCACATCGTTTCGTCATCAACTGTTTACGGCGGAACCTACAACCTGTTCAAGTACACACTTCCAAAACTTGGAATCACAACTACTTTCGTAGAGAACCAGGATGACCTGAAGGAATGGGCTGCGGCAGTGCAGCCGAATACCAAGGCTTTCTTTGCCGAGACCATCGGTAACCCAAAGGTTTCAATTTTGGATATTGAAGGTGTAGCCGATGTTGCGCACAAGAACGGCGTGCCACTTTTGGTGGACAACACCGTTGCAACCCCTTACCTGATTCGTCCACTCGAGCACGGAGCCGACATTGTCCTGCACTCTGCCACCAAGTTTCTAGGCGGTCACGGGACCATTGTTGCCGGTGCAATTGTTGACGGTGGAAAATTTGAATGGAGTAAGTCCGATAAATTCCCAGGGCTTACAACACCTGACCCTTCCTACCACGGCGTAAACTACAGCGCGGCTCTGGGAGATTCGATTGCTTACATCATCAAAGCGCGCGTGCAACTACTTCGCGACATTGGTGCAGCAATTGCCCCGGCAAGTGCTTGGCAGCTCATTCAAGGAATCGAGACTCTAAGCCTTCGGATTGAGCGACACGTTGAGAACGCAGAAAAGATTGCGCACTTCCTTGAGAAGCACAAGCAGGTTGAATCAGTGAACTATGCGGGACTTGAGAGTTCACCTTGGTACCAAGCAGCAAAGAAGTACGCACCGAAGGGCGCTGGTGCAATCGTTTCATTCGAGATAAAGGGAGGCGTAAAGTCAGGTTCAAAGTTTGTAGACTCACTCAATCTCTTTAGTCACGTAGCCAACATTGGTGATGTGCGATCTCTTGTAATACACCCGGCATCAACCACCCACTCTCAACTGACTCCTGAACAGCAGCTAACAGCCGGTGTGACTCCTGGGCTCGTTCGTCTGTCTGTTGGGCTAGAGTCTGTGGATGACCTAATTGCAGATCTGGAGACAGCTTTCGCGGCAGCCAATTAAACAGGCGAATTAGGTATGGGCGATGTGTTGATTTCCTAAATGGATTTTCAAACATAATCCCAAGATTTAGTATCGTCACAGTTCATCACTGAGGAGCAGAGCCGCCAACATATTGGCGTCTCTGCTCCTGAGTGGTAATTGGCGCCACGGTGACCAGGCTGAGGATTGTCAATTCGAATCTTTTTGGAACCTTCAGCTGGAACGTTTTTCAGTGTCTAAGTCAATATCTGCTCGCATTTGAAACCTGGAGTACCCAATCAAGCAAAATACGACTGGAGCAACCACCTGGACTTTTTGAAGGCGGGCAATAAGGTCTAGTAGCCGCGCCTAAGCAGGGCCGGTAGGCCAAGTAAGGTAGCCGCGATCCAAATGCTCTTTGGGTTGTAGGCCAGTCTCCATAGACCTCCGTGGATAGCCGAGAAACTTTGGAGTTCGGTTGTGGTGTCCTTGTTTGAATAAGCACTTGCATCTAAGACGTCTCGCACTAGAGCAGCAGCTGATGCTGACTTAGCAACGTCCACCTCAAAAGGCTTCACGCCAAATAGCGGTGCACCTTGGTAGCTAGCCCTAAGAATTTTGTGACTCAGTACGGATTGTGTTCGAGCGGGCGGAGACACCTGATAGGAAACTCTGAATCCGGCAAAGTGTGCAAGATATGCTCGCCAGCGCTGAGTTCTCTTTGAAAACGAGTAACTTGGTCCCTGCTGCTGAACTGAGGCATCTATCAGCACTAGCTTTTCTCCAGACTCTGAATCAAAAAACTTTGGCTTGGCTGGACGAGCGGCATTGAATAGACCGAGGAGACTGTCTCGGATTATTCGACCACTTGAGCGATGAGCAAATCTTTCAACTTGGTTTTGCCCAATTGACGCGGGGCCTGGAGTGGAGTCCGTTGGGGTTGCTAACCAACTAAGGATTAGCTTGTCGTTGGAAAAATTCTTCATTGCTATTTCTGCCAGCGACTCTTGCACGCCTTGAACTCGAACATGGTCTACTTTTGGCGTGTAGGCGTATAGCCCGAGTATGAACTTTGATTTTGCTTTTGCATACAACTGGTTCATCCAACTTGCGATTTCTTGAGAGTGCTCGAGGATGTCAAGACCTGCAATGTTTGCCAGCTGCTCATCGGTTAGTTCTGAAAGCGAGGTTGATCGGTCAGCTCTCATAACCGGAACTAGCATGGAACCGCCCGATGCGCGAGCCATGGCAATAAGTTTTGTCCACGTGGCTGGCTTATTTCTGGCCAGCACAGCAACTTGACCGCCCCAGCTAAGCCAGCTCTCGGTTGGGGCAAATTCAGCCGCCCCGGCAACTGCAAACAGTAAGTTGCCATCGAGAGTGAGATTGGGATTTTGGTCTAAAAAGCGAAAACTCTCCATCAGCCCAGGCTCGGCCCAACCGGCTTTAGCCCAGAACTCGGCCAGCGGCTCAAGTGCGCCGGTGTGCGAAGCAACAGCAATTGGCATGGCCTGTCCAGTGCCGTTGATCACAACTGTTTCAACAAGGTCGGCTGAAAATCCAGTTTCGATCACTTCGGAAAGTTTTGTTCCTGATGAAGTGTGCAGGTGAGATCGGAACACATTGAGCCCGGAAGTTGCTATTAGGGCTAGCTGGGCAGGGCTCTTTCCTTCTTCTATTGCTAGCTGGGCATAAAGCCGCAAATACCACTTGCGCCAGTCCGGGGAGCCAAGGATGTCTTTTGCAAGTTCTGGATTATCAGTGACTGCAGCCGCCATAGTGCGTCGAGCGAACTCGCTCGAGCGGATATCTTTCCCGGTGGCCGGGTCAATAAATCTTATGGACACCGACCAAGCCTATTGTCTTAAGCGGGAATGGCTAAAGCTTAGGTACTGTTGGATAATTCAAGGAGAAAACTCATGTCAGAGCTAAAGTCCAAAAACATCCTCGTTCTAGGGGCATCAGGCGTACTGGGTTCACTAATAGCCACCAAGCTACTTAGTCAAGGCGCCGTGGTGATGGCAACCTCATCCACCCTTGAATCGGCCGAGAAAGTACCTCACGCCTGCAATCCTAGACTTCTGGTTGACTTATCCAATCAAGAATCTATTCAGGTACTAATTGATTACCTGATTGACTCTGAGGTAAAAATTGACGGCATTATTAATGCCACCGGTGTCGTGGCGTTTGGAAATTACACAGAGCTGTCAGCAGATGTTCTTTACAAACTTTTTGCAGTAAACACCACTGGCCCAATTCAGTTGATTCAAGGTCTACTTCCTACGCTCAAGGCATCGGCAGCAAGTGGAAATGATCCTTTCGTCGTGACCATTTCTGGTGTGGTGGCTGAAACGCCTATGGCTGGACTAGCCGCCTACTCAGCAAGCAAGTCTGCCCTGCACTCCTTCTCGCAGGCAATCTCAAGAGAACTGCGCCGGGACGGGATTAGGGTCTTGGACGCTCGGCCAGGACACACCGAAACCGGGCTTGCCGACCGAGCAATTGGTGGAACAGCCCCAGCGTTTCCAACTGGGATGAGCGCCGAACAAGTCGCTGAACGGATCGTCACTGCCATAGTAGAAGGCGAAAAAGACCTCCCGAGTACTACCTTTTAGGCATTTCGAATAGCCGGCATGGCTTGTTAGTAAACTTCTCGAGATGAGCCAAATTAGAAAAGTGACCGCAAAGCTGTTTGACGGTCGCGATATCCACTACTTCGACGACGCTGGCTCCAGCCACCCACAAACTCGCAAGGCGGATCTTCGAGAACCAGCCAAGCGACCAGAGTTAGCTCAGTTGCGCCATGATCCACTTACTGGCGAGTGGATTGCGGTTGCCGCACACCGTCACACCCGGGCCTTTTTTCCCCCCACAAATCAGTGTCCGCTATGTCCCGCAGCGGAGGGAAACCTAAGTGAAATTCCAGACAATTTTGACGTGGCGGTTTTTGAGAATAAAAATCCTGCCTTTGGCGCTTTAGAGCCTGGCCAAAGCTCAGAAGATTGGTCGATTGGTGAAGCTGTTGCCCTTGGCTCCACAAGGCCTGCTGTAGGAAGATGTGAGGTTGTGGTCTTTAGCCCCAAGCACGAGGGCTCTCTGGGACAAATGCCAGTATCTCGAGTTCACACCGTGCTTGAGGCATTGGCTGATCGAACAGATGAACTCCAGCGACTGCCTGGAGTCAAGCAAGTATTTCCATTCGAAAACCGGGGACAAGAAATTGGTGTGACTTTGCATCACCCCCACGGTCAGATCTATAGCTATCCGTATGTCACACCTAAGACTGGGAAACTTTTGGCTGAGGTTTCAAAAAATGCCTCGCTCTTTGATGAAATATTGAAGTTCGAAGCAACCTCCAGCAGAGTGCTTATGGAGTCGGATTCTTTCATCTCCTATGTTCCTTTTGCAGCCAGGTGGCCCATCGAGGCTCACCTTCTGCCAAAACGTAACGTCACAAACCACGCGGAGCTAACCTCAGACGAAAGGCTCGAGTTAGCAAGTTTGTATGCAAGCTTGCTAAACGCTTTCGAAACTGTATACGACACTCCTTCGCCATACATTGCAGCCTGGCACCAGGCCCCAGTGGTAGCTGGTGGACAGAATCTTCGTCTTCAGCTTCAGATCACATCACCACGACGAGCGGCCGACAAATTAAAGTATTTGGCCGGTTCAGAGTCAGCCATGGGTGCCTTTATTGCAGACATCCCAGCTGAGACCATCGCGGATCAGCTAAGGCAAGCCCTTTCTTGAGCGTGGCCTCGACGCAAACGGCTGCCGAAGGATTCAAATCTCGATTTGGAGGAGTCCCCGAGGGAGTGTGGTCGGCACCTGGCCGAGTAAATCTAATCGGTGAGCACACCGACTACAACGAGGGATTTGTCCTCCCTTTTGCAATTGACCGAAGAACATTCGCCGCCGTCTCTCTTCGTGCCGACAGTATTGCGAGGGTTGCTTCCTCGTTTACCGAGCAGGTAATCGAGATATCGGTGGCTGATGTTTCTAATCAAACCGTTTCGGGTTGGTCTGCATATCCCCTAGGAGTGGCCTGGGCTCTAATCCAAGCCGGATCGAATGCTCAAGGCTTTGATTTGTTCGTCGATTCAAACGTTCCGGTCGGTTCGGGTCTTTCATCTTCGGCTGCATTGGAATCATCAGTGGCTATAGCTCTAAATGAGTTATGGGGGGCCGGCCTACACAAAAGCCAGTTAGCAAAAATTGGCCAACGTGCTGAAAACGAAATTGTTGGAGCGCCGACGGGAATTATGGATCAAACCGCTTCGCTGTTTGGTGTGACCGACCACGCCGTTTTCTTAGACTGCCGAACTCTTCACTCCGAAGCAATTGCGCTTGGGCTCAAGCAAAATTCACTGGAAATTGTTGTCATGGACACTAATGTTTCACACCGTCTGGTGGACGGCGGATACGCATCCCGACGGGCTGCCTGTGAATCCGCAGCAAGGGACCTTGGCGTCACATCTCTAAGAGATGTTTCGGTTGAAGACTTAGAAGATGCCAAGCTTAAACTCGATCCACTAGTTTTCAAACGACTCCGTCACGTTGTAACAGAAAACGCCCGCGTGCTTGAGACTGTGAAGCTGCTCAAAAAGGGTGGTCCGCTGGCAATTGGTGGTTTGCTTTTGGCCTCGCATGAATCTATGCGGGACGACTTTGAAATCTCAGTCGACGAACTTGATTGTGCCGTAGAGGTGGCAATAAGAAGCGGTGCCATTGGATCCAGAATGACCGGCGGCGGATTTGGTGGAGCAGCTATTGCATTGATCGATTCATCTAAAATTCCAGAGTTGACCGACGCCGTTGCTAAAGAGTTCGACACTCGAGGTTTTATTGCCCCAACAGTATTTAGTGTTTCGGCCGATGCCGGCGCAAGGCGCGAAATCTAGGCGCTAGCCACCACTTCAATACCACTGTCAATCATTTGATCGATTGCAGCCTCAGTGCTATCCGATGAAACCCCTGCCGTCAGCGAGCTAATAACCCGAACTGAAAGCCCATGATTTTTGGAATCCATCGCCGAGGCTAAAACACAGTGATCCGTTGCGATGCCCACAATATCGACAGCATCGATGTTGTGACCACGAAGCAAGTCTTCGAAGCTCTCTTTTTCTTGAGTGACACCGTCAAAAATGGAGTAGCCGTTTTGCCCCTGACCTTTGAAAATGTGTACGTCAATCTTCTGGGTTCTAAGATTCGGGTGGTAGTTGGCTCCTGGAGTGTTTGATACACAGTGCTTGGGCCAAGTGGTTTTGAAGTTGGGCTCCTGACCCGATTCGGCAAAGTGACCCGAGTTATTGTTATCAGGGTCGTGCCAGTCTCTGGAGGCGACCACCAGGTCATAATCGAAGGATTCGATGAAGTCGCTGATTTTTCCAGCTACCGCCGCACCTCCTGGAACTGCCAGCGCGCCACCTTCACAAAAATCGTTTTGAACATCAATGACTAAAAGTGCCCGAGGCATTTTGATTATCCCTACTCGTTAGATAGGTTGTCGCCGCAACGATAGAACGCGGTGGCAAGGGTGTCAATGGCAGTTCTAACATCGGATCCGACTTTGCCGGTGGAATAAATGGTGAAAGTTAACACAGTTCCATCTTTAGCGTTAATAATTCCATTGAGGGTGTGCACACCCACGATGTATCCGTTCTTCGCCAAAATTTTGCCGGCTGCGTCTGCAATTTTTCCCTTGAAGCGGCCGCCCAAGGTTCCAGACTCCCCAGCTATTGAAAGGGATCGTTTGATTTGTCCGAAGTCGGCAAATTCAGAATTGATAAGTCTCATAAGCTCTGCCATGAACTTGGGACTCACCATATTCAGCTGGGACAATCCAGACGCGTCTCGAATCTGGACATCAGTGAAATCCAGCCCAGTGGTTCCTAGGGCTCTTTTAATTGCTGGGTCCAAAGACTCGAATGAGCCGTCAAATCCAAGATCGTCTGAAACCAACTTGCCGATCATTTCAGTTTCAATGTTCTCTGAGGTCTGCAGAATATGGGTTATCCATCGGCTAATCGGCTGAGACTGGACCGATGCGATTTCGATAAATCCCGCTGGGGTTGCTGTCTCGACGAGAGTTGCTGTTGCAGCAAAATCTCCAAGCTCTTTTTTGAAGGCCTCTCCGGCACTTAGTACGGGCTTCCCAGTTCGCGAGGAAGTGAAATCAGCTGGGCGAACGCGGTCGCCGTCGGTGATCAGTGCGGACACTTCTGAAATCCAACCATCTTTCTG
>CAEZVM010000022.1_pt1 | contig 13983 bp, 13 predicted proteins | sample 7264751 | NCBI WGS metagenome assembly CAEZVM01 (sample SAMEA6813857, study PRJEB35770) | uncultured Rhodoluna sp. | biome: Freshwater; feature: Freshwater reservoir; material: water | place: Czech Republic | collected 2017-05-23 | depth 0.5m m | reverse complement strand
CGCAGAGGCTTACTTAGAAGAGTCCACGGCGGAGCAATCGCCGCTAGCAGATACTCACACGAATTCACCTTTCCAGAGCGCAAGGGAAGAAACCCCGAGCAGAAGCGTCGCATCGCGGAAATCACAGCACAGTACCTTCCGGAGGAAGGTTGCATATTTGTTGACGGAGGAACCACTACCGAATTTCTAGCCGAGTCACTTCGTAACAAACCACAGCTAATGGTTGTTACAAACTCTCTTTCGCTCGCAAGTCGCATCGGCGAAACATCAACTCCAGTGTTTTTCTTAGGCGGTCGCATCCGCTCGACGACACTGAGCGCCGTTGGATCCAAAACAGTTGATGACCTGTTAACTTACAAAGCTCAGATTGCCTTTCTCGGCGCAAATGGAATTGACCTAGAGTCTGGTTTCACAACTGTCGATCCAGACGAGGCTGCTGTGAAGCGAGTGATGATTAAAAACGCGACAGAGACAATTGTTTTGGCGGATAATTCCAAGTTCGGCTCGAGCTACTCTGCTCTGTTTGCAGGGTTTGAAAATATCGACCGACTAGTGACAGACGTTGATGCTGATCCAGCGCATGTAGAGGCGCTTACTGATAAAGGAATTGAGGTTGTTCTCGCATGATAGCAACCGACAAAAAAACTTCGAGTGCGGTTGCACTCGAGGAATCGAAGATGAGAGGCGGAGGATTTTTCATGTTTTCTCTCTGTCTGACGTCTTCAAAGAGTGCAACTCAACCTAAATAGCTACAGAGAGGTAGTCGACTAAATGAGTAGTTACATTCCAAGCGGAGCTGGCACCCACACCGGGTGGCGTGCACAACTCCAGAAGCTGGGTGGAAACCTTGCAGGTATGGTGATTCCAAACATTGGAGCCTTCATCGCCTGGGGTTTGCTAACAGCCCTGTTTATCCCAACCGGATGGTTGCCTAACGAGCAGCTTTCCTCAATGGTTGGTCCAATGATCGTCAACTTGCTTCCAATTCTGATTGCCTACACAGGTGGTCGTATGGTGCATGGTCAGCGCGGTGCCGTAATCGGTGCAGTTGCAACTGTTGGTGTAATCGTTGGTTCCACCATCCCTATGTTCCTTGGTGCCATGCTTATGGGTCCTTTGGCTGCATGGGTTCTAAAGAAGATTGACGCCGTCCTTGACCCAGTAACACCTGCAGGATTCGAGATGCTGATTGGAAACTTCAGCCTTGGAATCTCCGGAATGCTGCTGGCAATTGGTGGATACTATGGAATCGGCCCAGCCGTGACCGCTATCTCAGATGTTTTGGGTGCTGGTGTTCAGTGGCTAATCGATACCTCGGTTCTTCCACTAGCTGCAATTTTGGTAGAGCCTGCGAAGATTCTGTTCCTAAACAACGCAATCAACCACGGTGTACTTGGCCCACTGGGTGTTGTCCAAGCTGAAGAGGCTGGCAAGTCCATCCTGTTCATGCTTGAGACCAACCCTGGTCCTGGACTTGGAATCCTGGTTGCTTTCTGGCTAGCAGGTCCAAGGGTTCTTCGTGGTTCTGTTCCTGGAGCTATCGTTATCCACTTCCTTGGTGGAATTCACGAGATCTACTTCCCTTACGTACTGCTAAAGCCAAAGATGGTCTTGGCTGCAATTGCTGGTGGAGCCACCGGTATCGCAACCTTTATGGTCACCGGAGTTGGACTGGTAGCAACACCATCACCAGGTTCAATTTTTGCTTACATCGCAGTTACTCCGGCAGGAGATCACATCGGAGTGCTTCTTGGCATTTTGCTATCAGCAACAGTTTCATTCCTAGTCGGTTCGTTACTTCTCAAGACCGGCTCGCAGGATGACTACGCTGACCTAGCAGGTGCGAAGGCAGCTTCTTCGAAAATGAAGAAGGGCTAGCACTAGCCATGTCATCAATTTCCGGATCAAAGGTTAAGAAGTTAGTGGTGGCTTGCGAGGCCGGCATGGGCTCGAGTGTGATGATTGCCAAGCAGTTGGCTCGTCAGCTCAAGGCCCAAGGCATCGAGGTCACTCACGCTCCGGTTAACCAGTTGGCCGATTCTCACCCAGACGTGGTGCTTTGTCACCGTGGCTTGGGGGGTCGTGCCAAGCAGGCCATGCCAGACACCCCAGTTGTGGTGTTTGACATGTTCCTGGGTGACCCAAGTATCCAAGCTGTTGTCGATGCCATCTTGAATGGAGACAACATTTCGGATGACTAACTTTTTACAGTTGGCCGGAATTCGTTTAGGCGCCACGGCCTCCTCGCGAGAGGAGGCCGTGCGTCTTTGCGGTGAATTACTTCACACCCTAGGGGCTGTGAATCAGCAGTACATAGATGCCATGTGGGAGAGAGAAAACATCATCTCTTCTTATATGGGCGAGCAAGTGGCATTACCCCACGGAACCGACGACTCGAGGAAACACGTGAACTTTGCACAACTAGTGTTTGTTCGCTTTTCCGAGCCGGTGGACTGGGATGGTGAGGCGGTAAAGCTGTGCATCGGCATAGCCGCCAAGGGGGACGAACACGGGGAGTTGCTGGGAAATCTAGCAGAGAAGCTTCTAGACAAGAACTCTTATAAAACGCTCATGGAAACCACTTCCACAACTGAACTACTTGAACTAATCAACGTCTAGAGAGGCAACAAAAAAGTGAAGGCAGCAATTTACCGCGGACCGCAGGATCTAAAGGTCGAGGAAGTTCCAGAGCCAGAAGCTGGAGCTAATGAAGTAAAACTGCGCATTCACGCCTGTGCCACCTGCGGTACCGACGCCAAGATTTTCAACCACGGACACCCAAGACTTACTCCGCCCCAGATCATCGGGCACGAAATAGCAGGAGAAGTTGTTTTTGTTGGCGAGGGTGTGACGTCAGTCAAGGTTGGTGACCGAGTTCAGGTAATCGCCGCAATTCCTTGCGGAACCTGCTGGGCTTGCCTGGCTGGCAAAATGACGATTTGCCCAAACCAACTTTCGATGGGATACCAGTTCCCCGGTGGCTTTGCCGAGTACATGATTGTTCCTCACGAGGTCATTCGCGTTGACGGCCTCAATCTGATTCCTGAGGGAGTCTCTTACGAAGAGGCTTCAGTTGTTGAGCCTCTTGCCTGCGCGTTGAACGCGCAAGAACTGGTTCGAGTGGGCGAGGGCGACGAGGTTCTGGTTATGGGAGCGGGGCCTATTGGCTGTTTGCACGTGCGCCTTGCTCGCGCTCTTGGGGCCAAGAAAGTATTCCTTGCGGACATCAACGGCGGTCGCCTGCACTTATCGGCTGATGTGGTAAAGCCTGATCGTGCCATTGACATGTCAACCGAAAACTTGGCCGAGATTATCCAATCCGAAACAGACGGTAAAGGCCCGTCAGTGATCATCACCGCAGCTCCCTCCGGTCAGGCTCAGGAGCAAGCTATTGAGATGGCAAGACCCGGTGGAAGAATTAGTTTCTTTGGAGGACTTCCTAAAGATAAGCCAATGATTTCTGCTGATTCCAACTTGGTGCACTACAAAGAGCTCATGCTGATGGGCGCAAACGGTTCTTCTCCGTCACACAACCGTCAGGCACTGGCCCTAATTGCCTCCGGCAAAGTAAAGGTTGCGGACTTAATCACCACCCGCGTAGGCCTTGAGGATGTTCAAAAAGGCATTGAGGCCGTTCTGTCGGGCGAAGCTATCAAAGTAGTGGTGCTTCCAAGCAAGTAAACTTGAAAGCATGTCCAGGCCTCTAAATCCAGCTTCTTTACCTGCGATTTCCAAGGCCCTGAAGCTTTACAAGGTCTCCTCCTTTATAACTGGCGGCTTCTTGCTGCTACTTATGGCGACTTGGGCACTTCGTCGCCTAGAGGTCGTCACCAACGGAGCAACGGTCGGTTATGACCTTTGGGCTTTTGGCCCAAATGGACTTGTTTCTTTAGAGCCTTACCTGAACGAGGGAGCAGGTCTTCCTGAGACCGGACTCAACCTAACGGTTGCTATCTTGGTGCTTCACGGTTGGTTATACGTGTTGTATCTGTTCGCTGATTTTAGAATGTGGACCCTAATGCGTTGGAGCTTCCTAAGATTTTTGATCATCGCATCGGGTGGCATAGTTCCTTTCCTTTCTTTCTACACCGAGAACCGATACGCCAAGATTGCCGAAACCGAGATGCGAGCAGCAGGCTGGGCGGGTAAAAATTAACCGTCCAGTTCTGGTTGTTGACTTTGGGGCGCAGTATGCCCAGCTAATTGCTCGTCGTGTACGTGAAGCGGGAGTTTATTCCGAAATCGTTCACCACAACGTCACCGCCGATGGAGTAAAGTCCAAGGACCCACTGGCAATTATTTTGTCAGGAGGTCCATCGAGTGTTTACGAAGAAGGTTCGCCACAGCTTGATTCGAAGATTCTCGAACTAGGAATTCCGATCCTTGGAATTTGCTACGGTTTCCAAACTCTTGCAAGAGCTTTGGGCGGGCAAGTTGATAAAACCGGCAAGCGTGAGTACGGCGCAACAAATCTAACAGTTTCAGCGGCCGGAGAAATCCTTGCTGGGCAACCAGATTCACAAACTTGTTGGATGAGCCACGGCGACCAGGTAGTAAAAGCACCCGCAGGTTTTGAGGTTCTAGCCTCAACCGAGACCACACCGGTTGCAGCTTTTGCCTCCAGTGAAAAAAAGATTTACGGTGTTCAGTGGCACCCAGAAGTTAAACACTCGGAGTTTGGCCAGAACGTATTAGAAAACTTTCTCCATAACGCCGCCGGCATTCCAGCCGACTGGAATTCTGGAAATGTCATTGCCGAGCAGGTAGAGAAAATCAAACAGCAGGTTGGCTCTGATCGAGTAATTTGTGGCCTTTCTGGCGGAGTGGATTCGGCAGTTGCTGCCGCTCTAGTCCACAAAGCCGTTGGCGACCAGCTAGTTGCAGTTTTTGTTGACCATGGCCTACTTCGCGAAGGAGAAGCCGAGCAGGTTCAGCGCGACTACGTAGCTGCAACCGGTATCCGCCTAGTAACTGTAAATGCCGAGGAGAAGTTCCTTGCTGCTTTGGCCGGGGTCTCAGATCCTGAAACCAAGCGCAAGATTATAGGTCGAGAGTTCATTAGAACCTTCGAGCAGGCTCAGGCTGAGCTAATAGCTGAGGCCAAGGCGGATAACCGACCGATCAAGTTCTTGGTTCAAGGAACTTTATACCCAGACGTTGTTGAGTCAGGAGGTGGGGCAACAGCTGGCATCAAGTCCCATCACAACGTCGGCGGTCTGCCAGAAGATCTGCAGTTCGAGCTTGTTGAACCGCTTCGTGCTCTGTTCAAAGATGAAGTTCGCGCTATCGGAAAAGAGCTAGGGCTTCCAGCTGAGATTGTTCAGCGGCAGCCTTTTCCTGGTCCAGGCCTAGGAATCCGAATTGTTGGCGAAGTCACAAAGCAAAGATTGGATCTGCTTAGAAAAGCAGATGCCATTGTCAGGCATGAGCTTTCTGCTGCTGGACTTGATGGAGAGATTTGGCAGTGCCCAGTGGTGCTACTTGCTGATGTGCGCTCAGTCGGTGTCCAGGGAGACGGCAGAAGCTACGGTCACCCGATTGTGTTACGTCCAGTATCCAGTGAAGACGCTATGACTGCCGACTGGACAAGGCTTGATTATGATCTCCTTGCAAAAATTTCTAACCGCATCACAAACGAGGTTGAAGGTGTCAACCGAGTTGTTTTGGATGTGACCTCAAAGCCTCCCGGCACAATCGAGTGGGAGTAGCCTCTTTGCCGCCTCTAGTACTAGGTCACCGCGGAGCTTCTGGCTACCGTCCAGAAAATACTCTCGAAGCTTTCGAGCTTGCCATTTTGCAAGGTGCCGATGGTGTCGAGTGCGACCTGGTTCCAACCAAGGATGGGCAACTGATTATCCGCCACGAGAACTGGCTAAATGGCACAACCAACATCCAAGCCCATCCCGAATTCAAAGATCGCGAAAGAGCTGGCTACTCGGACGGTATAACCGAAAACGGATTCTTCAGTGAAGATTTTGAACTCTCTGAACTCGATACAGTCCGCGCCCTAGAGCGCCTTCCACAAATACGTTCAGGAAGTGCCAAATTTGACGGCAACTTCAAGATCCCAACTATTGACCAGCTGCTTGCGGCCCCTTTTATGGACGGCAAGACCTTGGTTATTGAGGTCAAGCACGGCATGCACTTCACCCAAAGAGGTATGGACATCTCAGGCATTCTTAGCAAAAAGTTAGCTGAGTCGAGCTGGAAAGACCGTGGTATCAAGCTGGTTATCGAAAGCTTTGACTACCAGATGATGATGCTTCTAAAAAATGCCTGCGGCCAGGATAAGAAGTATGTCTTTTTGACCGAGCAGGTAAGACTTCCTGACAATGAAACCAAGCTCACTCGCAGCTATCTCGAACAGCTAGCAAAGGACTTCGATGGCGTAAGTCTTGATCTCCCGCTACTACTTGATCTCGATAGTTCCGGTACCCACACCGTGTCTAACGGGTCGATTGAACTAGCTCATGAACTCGGCATAGAAATTTATGGGTGGACACTGAAAGCGGAAGATGCCACCGAAAGTGTTGATGAATATTTTGCCAAAGTGGCACAATCTGGCTTAGACGGAATATTTGTTGATCAGCCAGATTTGCTGCGCAGTATTGTCGATGGTACCGCCTAGGCTTGAGCGGTTATGAACCAGAATCTTCTTGAAGGACTAAACCCTCAGCAGGTGGCTGCCGTGACTTATCGCGGGCCAGGCCTATTGATAGTTGCTGGAGCAGGCTCTGGTAAAACTAAAGTTCTAACTCACCGAATCGCCCACCTTCTCAACAACAAAGAAGCCTGGCCTTCACAAATTCTTGCAATTACTTTCACCAATAAAGCAGCTAACGAAATGAAGGAGCGCGTTCACGCTCTTCTTGGAAGTGTTGCCGATGGAATGTGGATAAAGACTTTTCACTCGGCTTGCTTGCAGATTCTTAGAAGAGAAGCAGGACTTTTAGGTCACGACTCGAACTTCACCGTTTATGACAGCGGGGATACCAGAGCACTTATTAAGAGGCTCATACGTGAGTCAGGAAGTGACATCGAGGGTTTGAAACCGCAGAGCGTGGCAGCTCGAATATCAAATGCCAAGAACGAGCTCAAAGACTCGCAAGATTTCTACTCGATGATTGATTCCACCAACCCCAAAGACCGCGCTATCGCTGAAATATTTACTCGATACGCTCAGGAGCTTCGAAAAAACAATGCCTTTGACTTTGACGACCTAATTGCCGAAACCGTTTACCTTTTTAGGTCCTTCCCGGACATAGCCGCGCAGTACCAGAGGCGCTTTCGCCAAATACTGGTCGACGAGTACCAAGACACCAACCACGCCCAGTACTCCCTGATTCGCGAACTCACTAAGCCCATTGCCGATGCTCACAACGAGCCAAATCCTTCAACAGGCGAGCTTCCAGGACCCTCGGCAATTACAGTTGTCGGTGATTCAGACCAGTCAATCTACGCCTTCCGGGGTGCGGATATGCGAAACATTGCCGAGTTTGCCAAGGATTTCCCAGGCTCAACCACGATTCTGCTGGAGCAGAACTATCGTTCGACCCAGAACATCCTGTCTGCTGCAAATGCTGTTATCTCCAAGAACTTTGACCGTCCGGACAAAAACCTTTGGACAGATGCTGGCGACGGTGAGATGATCATCTCCTTCACGGGCCTCGATGAAAAGTCAGAAGCTGCCTACGTGGTGGATCAAATTTCCGAACTACATGATTCGGCAGTGGCCTACCGAGATATCGCAATTCTTTATCGAACTAACGCCCTTTCTCCTTCTTTAGAGGCGGAGCTCAAGAGTCAGCGAGTTCCCTACGCCGTTATTGGAGGACTCAAGTTCTACGAACGCAAGGAAATCAAAGATGCGCTGGCATACCTCACTGCAATTGTAAACCCCAGAGACGACGAGGCAATTAGGCGAATTCTAAATGAGCCTTCTCGCGGCATTGGAGAAAAAACTGAACTAAAAATTGCCGAGCTTGCAAGGCGTGAGGATATTTCTTTTCGACAAGCTATTGGTAGAACTGATCAGCTCGGGCTCGTTCCAAAACTTACAAACTCCCTGATTTCCTTTTCAAAGCTACTTAATGATCTGGACGCAATGACTGTTGATTCAAAAATTGCCGATGTGCTGTCAGCTGCACTTAACCTGTCGGGCTATCGAGGTGCACTAGAAGATAGCCGTGACCCGCAAGACGAGGCAAGAGTTGATAACCTCGACGCTTTGATTGGACAGGTTTTTGAATATCAAAGGCAAAACCCTGATGCCACAATTGCCGAGTATTTGGCCGACATCACTCTGGCTGCTGCCGCCGACGAAATTGATGATGACTCCGGAAGCGTCTCCTTGATGACCCTCCACACCGCAAAAGGCCTGGAATACGATGTGGTGTTCTTGGTAGGTCTTGAGCAAGGCACCTTGCCCCACGTTCGATCCTTTGATGAACCAGGCGGGGTAGCTGAAGAAAGAAGACTTCTTTATGTAGGCATGACCAGAGCAAGAAAACGCCTTTACCTAACCTCAGCCCTACAAAGAACGCTTTTTGGCTCAACCACTGCCTTTTTGCCCTCAAGTTTTCTGGGTGATATTCCACCTGAGCTACTGCAGACCGAGGGAGCTGAGCGCGCATCGAGTGGCTTTATTCCCGGAGGCTTTAGGGGCATGGGCTCATCCACACCCACCCCTTCGCTAAAACCGAAGACCCAGATAGCCGGAGCCATAAGAGAGGTTCGGGATAACAGCTCACTTCAGCTTCAGGTCGGAGATCGCGTCAATCACTCCGATTATGGGGAAGGAACAGTTGCTTCAACCCGAGGTGAGGGTCCAAAGCAAGTAGCCGAGGTCAGATTTGACCAGGGGGCAACCAAGTCTCTGGTGGTCAAAATAGCCCCCATCGAAAAGCTCTAAACTCTCTTTGTAGGGGCAATAGCCATTCGTTCTAATTTGTGAAACGAGAATTCAGTTGGATCTATTTGAGTATCAAGCACGCGATCTTTTCGAAAAATATCAGGTTCCGGTCCTTCAGGGATTAGTGGCAGACACCCCAGAACAAGCCGAGGCAGCCGCTGCCAAAATCGGCGGCACAGTTGTTGTTAAGGCTCAAGTAAAAACTGGGGGTCGCGGTAAAGCTGGAGGAGTAAAGGTCGCCCACTCTCCAGAAGAAGCCAAAGCTGCTGCCGAGAAGATTTTGGGACTGGACATCAAAGGCCACGTCGTAAAGCGCGTGATGATTGCAGAAGGCGCCAAAATTTCCAAAGAGTTTTACTTCTCTATTTTGCTGGATAGGTCTAACCGAACCTTCTTAGCCCTTTGCTCGGTCGAAGGCGGAATGGATATTGAGCAGTTAGCCGAAGAGCGCCCAGAGGCGCTCGCCAAGATTGCCATCGACGCAGTTAAGGGAATCGATCTAGCAAAAGCTTTAGAAATTGCCAAAGCCGGTGGCTTTGACGATGATATGGCGACCAAGGTTGCACCGATTTTTGTAAAGCTCTATGACGTCTTCAAAAAAGAAGACACCACGCTTGTTGAGGTAAACCCACTGGTGCTAACTGAAGACGGCCAGATTCTGGCTCTAGATGGAAAGGTGTCACTAGATGACAACGCTGAGTTCCGTCACGAGCGCGATGACATGGAGCGTGACGCACTAGACCCTCTAGAGGCCAAAGCCAAGGCGATGGATTTGAACTACGTCAAGTTAGACGGAGAAGTTGGAATCATTGGAAATGGTGCTGGTCTTGTTATGTCAACTTTGGATGTTGTGGCATATGCTGGTGAACGTCATGGCGGAGTCAAGCCAGCCAACTTCCTCGACATCGGTGGTGGAGCATCTGCTGAGGTTATGGCCGCGGGCTTGGACGTTATCTTGAACGACCCTCAAGTAAAGAGTGTTTTCGTCAACGTATTCGGTGGCATTACCGCTTGTGATGCAGTTGCCAACGGAATCGTTGGAGCGCTAGACAAACTAGGTGCAAAGGCCACGAAGCCGCTGGTTGTTCGCCTTGATGGCAATAACGTAATTGAGGGACGAAAGATTCTGGCGGATGCAAACCATCCGCTTGTAACAGTTGTTGAGACCATGGACTTAGCAGCCGACAAAGCCGCTGAGTTAGCAAGTAAGTAGGGAAGCATCTAATGGCAATTTTTCTAGATCAGAATTCTAAGATCATCGTTCAGGGTATGACTGGATCAGAAGGCATGAAGCACACCCAGCGCATGCTTAAGGGTGGCTCCAACATCGTTGGTGGAGTAAACCCACGCAAGGCTGGAGAAACGGTAGAGGTTGAAGGCAAAACCCTTCCAGTTTTTGGAACCGTTGCTGAGGCAATGAAGCAGACAGGCGCCAACGTCACGGTTATTTTTGTTCCGCCTGCATTTGCAAAGGCCGCGATGATGGAGGCCATAGACGCAGAGATTGAACTTGCAGTTGCAATCACCGAAGGAATTCCAGTTCATGACTCCGCAGAGGCTTGGGCCTACAACGTCTCCAAGGGCACAAAGACCCGCATCATCGGTCCTAACTGCCCTGGAATTATCAGCCCAGGAAAATCCAATGCCGGCATTACCCCAAGCGACATCACAGGTCCTGGTCCAATCGGTTTGGTCTCAAAATCTGGAACACTTACCTACCAGATGATGTTTGAGCTTAGAGATATCGGTATGTCAACCGCAATTGGCATTGGCGGCGACCCAGTTATTGGAACCACTCACATAGATGCACTCGAGGCTTTCCAAAACGATCCAGAGACCAAGGCAATTGTCTTGATTGGTGAAATTGGTGGCGACTCAGAAGAAAAAGCCGCCGCCTACATCAAGGACAACGTCACAAAGCCTGTGGTTGCATATGTAGCCGGATTCACTGCCCCAGAAGGTAAAACAATGGGTCACGCCGGGGCGATTGTGTCAGGTTCTGCAGGAACTGCTCAAGCCAAAAAGGAAGCTTTCGAAGCGGTCGGCGTAAAGGTCGGGAAGACTCCTAGTGAAACTGCCGCCCTCATGCGCGAGGTAATCAACTCTCTTTAGATGAGGAACTGACTTAGCTGTGAACAGAAGGCAAACTTTTTTTATCGCGGCTTTCGAAGCTGCAATTCTGGTCGCCATCGGATTAGGTATTTCTCTGGTTCCCCTAACCATCCTTTGGATTCTGGAAAACGATCCAAACGTCGACTGGATAGTTGCCTTTCGAGCAGCTTCTGATTTCTGGCTGCTTTCACATGGCACCAGACTCGTGGTTCCAGCCGGTGAGATTCTCGGGGTGCTAACCCCCACCTTTGTTGTCTCACTGATTCCGCTAGGCATGATGATTTGGTTCGCGCGTCTTTACTACAACGCTGGAAAACGATTTCTAGTTGCCACTGCGCTTTGGCCCGGTTGGCTGGGTGGCGTAGTGGTTTTTGGCAACGCATCGCTAATAGTCAGCACACTGGCCTTTGATGAAGCCGTGTATCCAGTGACCTGGCAAGGCGTTGTACTTCCCACCGCATTATTTTTTCTCTTTCAATTTCTAGGATCGGTATTTGGAAGACCAGACATCTTGTTTGATGGAGACGTTCTAAATCAAGCTCCTGAACGCGACAGGATTAGACGAGGCTTGAACAATTTTCGTCTGAGCCTGCACTGGAGTGTTCGGTCATTGGTTGGGCCAGCTCTTCGAGCCGGCACCGCAATCACCGTGATGCTTCTTATGGTCTCTTCTTTCACGGTTGCAGTTTTAGTCGCCATCAACTGGATTGACATCACAAGACTTTATGAGAGCGTGCAGGTCAGTATTCTCGGAGCGGTGGTTCTAACTATTGGGCAGCTCGCCATCTTGCCAAACATAATTGTTTTTGGTGCTTCTTGGTTTACGGGGGTTGGATTCTCAATTGGAACGGGATCACTAATTTCTCCACTGGGATCACAAGTTGGCCCGCTTCCCGCGGTTCCGATTCTCGGTGCCTTACCGGTGGGGAAATTAGATTTTGGAATGGTCGCGATTGTTGTGGTTTTGTTGGCGGCATTTATCGCCACCGTGATGATTCGGAAATCAGCGGATGAGATCAGATTTGAATTTGCAACCGCCTGGACGGCTGCAATTTCCCTGGGGCTCTCAATTGCTCTGGTCACCTCACTGCAGCTTGGGCTTTTGAGCATTCTTGCCTCTGGGGGAGCAGGGCCTGGGAGGCTCTCCTTGATCGGTATAAACCCTTGGCTTCTAATGATCGTGAGCTTCCTTGAGGTGTTCTTGGTTTCGACTCTGGCGGCTTTTTATAGTGCCAGGCCATCCGAGACGGCAACTCCAAAATCCCGAGCGGTAAACTAGCTAGATGCTGTCGGTCGTAGTCCTAATCTCCGGAACCGGTTCCAATTTGTTGGCACTTCTGAAGGCGATCGATAGCCCACTGGTGCCGGTGCGAGTAGTGGCGGTCGGGTCCGATGGACCAGCTCCAGGTTTGGCTCATGCCGATCTTTACGGTGTTCCAACTTTCGTGGTTGAGCGCAGTATGTTCCCGGACCGTGAGAGTTGGGCGAAACGACTTCAGGAAACTATTGAGGGCTACAGCCCAGATCTTGTGGCGCTGGCAGGATTTATGAAGATTCTTCCGCCAGCTTTCATAAAAAGATTTTCTCCAAACCTAATCAACATTCACGCATCCCTCTTGCCTCTTTTCCCTGGAGCGCATGCTGTGCGAGACACCCTGGATGCTGGTGTTACTGAAACTGGTGCAACTATTCATGTAGTTGACGAGGGAATCGATACCGGTCCAGTCATTTTCCAGCGCACCGTGCAAGTTATGCCGGGGGACGATGTAGCGACCCTGCATGAGCGCATCAAAGTACACGAACGAGAGCTTCTGATTGAAACCATAATCGGTGTCGCTGAAAATCGCATCGACTTAGCCAGCATTTAGCGAGCGAAAACATGGAAAGTAAATACCAGTCAGCCGACTATAGGCACCTCGACAAGGTTCCCATCAAGCGAGCCTTAATTTCAGTTTCGAATAAAACCGGTTTGTTGGAGTTAGCACAAGCACTATCCGATGCTGGCGTTGAGATTGTTTCAACCGGCTCCACAGCAAAAACAATTTCCGATGCTGGGATGAAAGTCACCGAGGTAGCTTCAGTGACTGGCTTCCAAGAGACCCTAGATGGCAGAGTCAAAACCCTTCACCCCGCAATTCATGCTGGCTTACTGGCAGATCTTCGCCTAGTCGACCATAAGACCCAGCTTAAGGAACTCGGGGTTGAGCCGTTTCAGCTTGTAGTAGTGAACCTATACCCGTTTGTGGAGGCAATTTCCAAGGGAGCGACTGGAGAGGCGGCTATCGATCAAATAGACATTGGGGGACCGGCTATGGTTCGAGCCTCTGCTAAAAACCACGCCAATGTTGCAGTGGTGGTTGACCCGAGTAAGTACTCCGAAATTATTAGTGCAGTTGCTACGGGCGGTACAAAGCTGAGCCAGCGAAAGGAATTAGCGCTGGAGGCTTTTTCTCACACCGCTAATTACGACACAGCCGTTTCTAATTGGATGGCAAACTCTCTAGACCAGGCCTGGAAAACCGATGCCGGAAGAACTGACTATGACGCTAGCAAGAACCCCGGTTTCGCAACGAGCTTGGATATAAAAGCTTCGCTGGCCGCAGTTCTTCGCTATGGCGAAAACTCTCACCAGGCCGCAGCGCTTTACACAACGCAAGGACTCGAGGCTACGCAAGGAATTGCTCAGGCCAAGCAGTTCGGTGGTAAAGAAATGTCTTTTAACAACTTCGTCGATGCTGACGCAGCGCTGCGCGCTGCCTACGACTTCAATGAACCAGCTGTTGCCATTATCAAACACGCTAATCCTTGCGGAATTGCCATTGGCTCGGCCGGGGCAGCCGATCCAATCGCTGATGCTCACGCTAAGGCACACTTCTGCGATTCTGTCTCGGCCTACGGTGGAGTAATCGCAGCAAACCGAACCGTAACACTTGAAATGGCTAAGCAGGTTGCCGACATAT
>CAEZVM010000021.1_pt1 | contig 14023 bp, 10 predicted proteins | sample 7264751 | NCBI WGS metagenome assembly CAEZVM01 (sample SAMEA6813857, study PRJEB35770) | uncultured Rhodoluna sp. | biome: Freshwater; feature: Freshwater reservoir; material: water | place: Czech Republic | collected 2017-05-23 | depth 0.5m m | reverse complement strand
CCGGTGAAGCTACCGGTTGGGTTGGAACTGACTGGATGGAAGACCTAATGCTTCGCTTCCAGGACGCAGCTACCTACGACAAGTGGGTATCCAACGAGATGAAGTTCAACGACCCTAAGGTTGCTGAAGTTCTAGCTGAAGCTGGAAAGATCCTGAAGAACCCTGACTACGTAGGCGACGTTGCAGCTATTGCAACCACAACCTTCCAGGATGGTGGCGCAGGCATCGTTGATGGTTCATGTGCAATGCACCGTCAGGCATCATTCATCGGTGGAATTCTTGCTGGTGACTACGGAGCCGAGATCGTGACTCCTGCTGACACTGACGTTGAAGGTGGAATCACAACCTTCTACTTCCCAGGTGTTTCTGCTGACAACAAGCCAGCTTTGGGTGGTGGAGAGTTCGTAGGAGCTTTCTCTGACCGTCCAGAAGTTCAGGCTGTTCAGCTTTACCTAACAACTGCTGACTGGAACAACAAGAAGGCGTCTCTAGGTGGTTGGTTCTCCGCTCACCTAGGTCTAGACACTGCAAACGTTGCTGACCCAGTTAACGCTGTTGCTGTTGAAATCCTTCAGAACGCAACAACCTTCCGCTTCGACGCATCTGACTTGATGCCAGCAGCTGTCGGTGCCGGTTCATTCTGGAAAGAAATGACCGCATGGGTTGCTGAAGACAAAGCTGACAAGGCTGTTCTAGACGCCATTCAGGCATCTTGGCCAGCTAGCTAGTCCAAGCGCAATTGATTGAATTGTGTGGGCCCAGATAAATCTGGGCCCACACTTTTCTTCTAAGGACTTAGGCCCACATCTGCCAGAGTCCGCGATCTGCCCAAATTCGAATTGGAACAGAAATAAAAAGCAACTAGCATCAAAACAGCAACGATTTATCCATAAGAGCAGGCAAGGGAGTAACAATGCACGTTATCGACTTGGTCACTAGAAAAACCACTTGGGACATTATTGCTCCCAACCTGATCACGTTGGTAATTGGCCTAGTAGCTTTCGCTGCAATTGTCATCTTGCTATTTGTCCTCGCTGAGCGAACCTCAGTCAAAGCCCAAGAGTGGGTCAAATACTTAGTCTTTTTAGTTCCGGCCCTAGCCCTGTTGCTTATCGGACTTATCTATCCGGCGATTAGAACTTTGATCTTGTCGTTTATGAACGACACCAGCGAAAAATTCATTGGTCTAGATAACTACATTTGGGCATTCACCAGACCTGAAATTCTCCAGGTTCTCACCAACACTGCTATTTGGGTGTTTGTGGCTCCAACCGCCTCCACATTTATCGGCCTAGTGATTGCTTACCTCACCGATCGAATGAAGACAGCCTCAGTTGTTAAGTCCTTAATATTCATGCCGATGGCAATTTCCATGGTTGGAGCTTCGATTATTTGGAAGTTTGTATACGACTACGAACCAAGCCCAAAAAAGGTAGACATTGGACTGCTAAGCGCAATCTCCAAGGGTCTAGGCATTGACCCCCCGAACTGGCTACTAGAAAACCCCCTCAACACCTTCTTACTCATTGTTGTAATGATTTGGATTCAAACCGGTTTTGCGATGGTTGTGCTCTCAGCTGCCATGAAGAACATTCCTGATGAAGTAGTCGAGGCATCGATGCTTGATGGCGCGAGCCAGCTCAAAAGATTTGTTCAGATAACAATTCCGATGATTCGCGCCTCCATAGTGGTGGTACTAACAACCATCACAATTGGAACCTTGAAAGTGTTCGACATAGTTCGAACCATGACCGGTGGAAACTTCCAGACCAACGTCATTGCTAACGAGATGTATTCACAAACTTTTCGGGCACTTAACTATGGAACCGGTTCGGCACTCGCCATCATCTTGTTCTTGGGAGTTGTTCCAATCATCTGGTACAACATCCGCCAACTTCGCCTCGAGAGGACTGAGCGCTAATGAGCATTCAAGCTAACAAGCCAGCCAAGGCCGTCAATAAGGCAACTAAAGCAGAAGCAACATCCTCAGGTCGTCAGAAAATGAGGGACGCTTTTAGTTCCCCCTGGGCCTCATTCGCGGCAATAGTGATCGCAGTTTTCTGGACAATTCCAACTTTCGGTCTTTTTGTTTCCTCATTCCGACCAGAAGCCGACATAAACGCAACCGGTTGGTGGACATTCTTTGCCAATCCAAACGTGACCCTTGAGAACTACGAAAGCGCGCTATTCCAAGGAACAGCTGTGACACCGCCGCTTAGCCAGTACTTCTTTAACAGCTTTGCAATTACATTGCCTGCTGCAATCTTCCCGCTGACCCTGGCTGTCTTTGCAGCCTATGCACTGGCTTGGTTTGACTTCAAGGGAAGAGACCTTATTTTCTTTGGAATCTTCGCTCTGCAGGTTATTCCACTTCAAATGTCCCTAGTTCCTCTGCTTCAACTTTTTGCCAAGGGATTAGTGATCGGTGACAGCGTGCTAATTTCACCGCTTGGAATTACAGGAACCTACATCCCAATCTGGATAGCTCACACCATTTTTGCTCTGCCGCTGGCTATCTTTCTGATGCATAACTTCTTGCGGCAAATTCCGCGTGAGCTTATCGAAGCTGCCCGCGTGGATGGAGCTGGTTGGTTCACACTTTTCCGTCAGGTAGTTTTCCCACTAAGCATCCCGGCGATCGCCTCCTTCGCAATCTTCCAGTTCCTATGGGTATGGAATGACCTGTTGGTTGGACTTACCTTCGGTGGAGGAGTTAAGGACATCGCCCCTCTAACAGTGCGCCTTGCCGAGATGGTTGGTACCCGCGGTTCTAACTGGGAAGTGCTCACAGCAGGAGCTTTTATCTCGATGGTTGTGCCACTGATTGTCTTTTTTGCCCTACAGCGATACTTCGTGAGAGGCCTGTTAGCTGGCTCAGTAAAGGGCTAACCAAAAAAGCTCGATAGTTTTTAGTTTCTCTCTCCAAAAACTTTCCTGAGAAACTCAAAGCTTCGTTTTGGAATGCGAGCTAGGTCATCCTCGGACACTCTTACAATCCCAAACCGCTTCGTCCAACCCTCGGCCCACTCCAGGTTATCCATCAGTGACCAGGCGTAGTAGCCGCGAAGGTCAACCCCTGCTTCAATGGCGTCCATGGCAGCTAGCAGGTGAGTGGCGAAGTATTCGATACGGTCCTGGTCATCCACTACCCCGTCAATCAGCTTGTCAGGGAAGGCACCCCCGTTTTCTGTAATGTATTGCGGGACTCCTGGCAGGTCTCGAGAAATTCTGGTCAAGGTGGAAGTTAGTGATGGAGCGTGCATCTCCCAGCCCATGTCAGTTTGTGGCTCGCGTGGAACAAAGTGAACCGGAGGGCACCCCGGGAAAAGCGCTGGAGATTGACCAACGATGTGATCGGGACCCTTGGTGGGCCTCGAGGCGACTCTCATCGGGAAGTAGTAATTCAGCCCAAGCCAGTCGATTTTGTTTGAAGCGGCCTGTAGCCCAGATTCGTCGACGAAGCTCCAGTCCGTAAACTCCGCGGTGCCTTCGATGATCTCTTGGTGGATACCTCGACCAGCAAGAAGATCCAGCCAGAACTTGTTTTGTAGATTGTCAATGTGCCTCGCAGCCGAAGTAATTTCCTCATCGTCGGCGATGATGGTCGTCAGGTTAAGAACAATCCCCGGATTGTTGGCCTTGTTGGCGCGAAGCACTTCCATGGCCCTACCGCTTGCGACCATCAAGTTGTAGGCCACTTCTAGAGAAACAGCTGGATTCTTCAGTCCGGGAGCGTGAATGCCGGCAGCATTGCCTAGGTAAGCAACCACCCAAGGTTCATTTAGGGTTGCCCAGCTAAAGACACGATCTGCAAATTTGCTCGATACAACATCGGCGTAGTTTTCAAAGTGCTCATAGATTTCTTTGTTTGCCCAACCACCCTTGGCCTGAAGTGCACTTGGTAGATCCCAGTGGTACAAAGTAAGTGCTGGCTTTATGTTTCTTTCTAGGAGTCCATCAATCAATCGGTCATAGAATTCGACACCTTTCGGGTCAACTGAGCCTTGTCCTAAGTGCTTAATACGTGGCCAAGAAACTGAAAAGCGGTAAGAGTCAACTCCAAGGTTGGCTAGAAGATCTAAGTCCTCTTCTAATCGGTTGACATGATCGGTTGCCGGATCTGCTCCTGACCCATCAAGAATCTTTCCTGGGGTCTCAGCAAAGTCCTCCCAGATTGACCTACCTCTGGTCTGGCTTGATCCCTCAATTTGCCAGGATGACGTGGCGGCACCAAAGACAAAGTCTTGGGGTATGCGGGAGGTGATTTCCTTGGACCTGTCTAACCAATTTGTCATTGCTTCAGCCTAGTCGGAGCAATCTTTGGAAAGCCTTGAGCAAATCCAGCCTTGGAAAAACGAGTTATTTACTTCCTGCGAGAATCAAGCCGAAGCGGCTTAGCAAAATCTAACGCCACCGCGTTGTATTCAGGCCTTGATCCAATATGGATTCTGGCGTTTGCCCTGACTCCAGTCGAGTGAGCTAATAGGTACTTGTGCATCTCAGCCGCTTCTTTGGTTGGGACGTATCCTAGGAGCTTTGAATCGACCGTTACTGCGACCCCCAGCTTGCGCTCGAAGTTGCCAGGCTCTGGAATCAGCAGAACCTCAATATCGGTGGGTTCAATAAAGTGGATTCGCTTGGCTATTGCAATCGAATTGAAGTTTTCAGTAAATGACGTACAGCCAACACTTTGGAATGCATATTGCCCATCCCCTTTTAGCCGAGGTGCGTCTTTGAGAATCGCCTCAAGCTCGGCAGGAACAGTGGATTTAAATTTCACACCAGATAATCGCTCTTTGTTGTCAATGAGACGCCTTTCAAATAGGCGACGCCGAGCTAGAACCACAATCAAAATAGCGATACCGGCTGCAATAAAAAGAAATTCAATTCCCATGACACCTCAACGCTAACAGCTAAAGGACCAATCTGTCAGGCGATCAAATACCCTTAGATTCCCAACACCGCATCCCACCCTCGGATGTCTAATTGTCAGCCTAGAACATCTAGAAGCAATCGCTCGTGAACTTTTACAAAGCTCCATGAACCCCAGGTAAATGGTGAGCGCTATAGTTGCCTGGCAAACCCCAAAAGGCCGTTGATTCGCGAGATTGACTTTAGCTCCTCAATGTCTCTGAATCGAGATTTAGTAAGCCTAGGCGAGTAAATGAGATAACAATTCGCCTTCGCGCGTGAAATTGCAACATTCAATCGGTTTCGATCAAGTAAGAAATCTAAACCACGCGGTGCATCTAATGCACTAGATGCAGCAAGGGTCACAACAACAACCATGGCCTCACGGCCCTGAAACTTATCTACCGTTCCAACCGCAACTTCTTCCAAGCCCGACGCATCAAGCAGCTCCCGAATCAAATCCACCTGAGCGTTGTAAGGGGCAACCACTAGGACTTCAGCTGGACCAACAAGCAACACTTGCTGCCTGACTATTTCCAAAACCACGGCAGCTTCCTCAACGGAGCTTGAGGAGTTGGCAAGGTGTGCTACTGGAACCGCAATTAGGCCGGGTGCAATCCCTTGAACGACGTTCGAAGCAGTGTCAGGGTGTGACTTCAACTTGTTCTGGTAAGACAGCGAACTAACTGGAGCGTTGATTTCAGGATGCATGCGTCTTGTGACATCTAGGAAGTAGCCAGTGCCTTGGTCCAGAATGGCAGTCTCGCCCATGTAGTGACCAAGGGCTGAGTTGTCAACACCACCTGGGTGAATGGCTTGAACCACTTGAGTTAGCTGTCTAGGGTCGCCTAGTAGAACTAAATTTTTGGCATTGGCGCTAACGGCGATTGCATCGACCAGTGAGAACTGGGCAGCCTCGTCAACGAAGATGTAGTCAAACTGATCTTCGAACATTTCCTTGGCGCAGAAGTTCCAAGAAGTTCCACCAACCACGTAGCCCAGGTTCCCTGCTCTCCAGTTTCCCATAACTTTGTTGGTGGTTGGAGTGACCCAACCTTTGGCTTGTTTGTCTCCAGCTTGAGTTTTTTTGGCCATGGCATCAGGCAACACTCCAGCTTCTAGGCATGCCCACAGCAGGTTTTCGATTGCGGAGTGAGAGTTGGCAACAACTCCCACCTTCATTCCCTTATCAACTAACTTCTTGATAACCCTGGATCCAACAAAAGTCTTACCCGATCCAGGAGGACCTTGAATAGCTAGAACGGAATGATCAAGATCGAATACTGCCTCGTTTATTGCCGAGAGCCAATCGCCAACTTTTGGAATAGGTAAACCAGGCATAGTTTTTAGTCTTGGGGGATTGCGGAGTAGCAGATCCATGGCCGGGTGTTCAATGTCTGGCTCTTTCAAGGGTGATTGCCAAAGCCCAACGAGTTCTTGAACCAAGTTTCCAACTACTTCGGGCTTCTGGCCAGGCGGCACCCACTCATACTCAAAGATTGCATTGGGCTCAAGCGTCATGGTTTGGTAGGTGGCATCACGTTCAAAAACCAGTTCGTCCCCAGAGACCGATAGCACCTTGCCATAATCAGTGTCTTGTTGGTTGGCTCCGAGGCTAAAGCGAACAAAAATCTTTTGATCTTGTTTCATAAAACTTGTTTGTCCTGGTTCGAGAATGTACCGGTAAACCAGTTTTACTTTGGTTTCGGGATCAACTCCAAAAAAATCAGAGACATCGGACTCAGCAATCGCACCTTGAACCACCAATGCTTTTCTGTCTCGGTGCAATTGGTCGTAGGTAGCGTCCTTCCGGATCGCCCAGTCTCGCCAGCGAATCACATCTTCACGGTTGTAATAAAGCATCGAATGTGTGAGGGCAAGCCAGATCTTTGCCAGGTAATCCGCTTTTAGATCTTTACCCCAACTCCAACGCTCGATAGCTTTTTGCATTCGAGAGGTCTTTTGAATGAGTCTTTCGAGCTCAAACTCTGCTTTACGGGCTCTTGCTGACTCGGGGGAATCCTCACGTTCGGATTGAGCCCTAGCCTCGCGGGCTTTTTTTATATCTTTGGCCCGCTCAAATTCTTGATACCTTGTGTGAGCCCCTGGCATGGACGATAGCCAGTTGTAAAGCGCCATGGTTGAAACACAGTCGTCTTCGTTGTAATCAGTGATTTGCTGCAGGGTCTCCGCCGCACCTTCTTCGCCGAGCTCAACTTGCTGGCGGTAGTAGTCATACTCGTCAATTGAAGAGCCAGCATCTAGGACTTTGCTTTTTCGCTCAAACTCGTAAAAAGCCTCAAGTTTCTTGATTGAGTAGCTGGGCTGGGAAACCATGACAGAGCCCTTTACTACTTTGTATAGATCAACCATCCGGCCGGACGCCACAAGCTCAGAAACTTCCTTTTCCATTACTCCGTGCCTTGCGGCCAAGCGATTGAGGGCAGTGACTTCATAATTTGCGTAGTGATAAACATGGGCGGTCTTGTCGCTTTCAAGTTTTTTGGTGAGAAATCCCATGAAGTCCTGAAAGGCCGCTTTTTCTTGCTCACGGTCGTGAGCAAAGAAAGGAACAAACTCACCGGTTCGCAGGGTATTTCCAAAAAGGTATTCAAGCCCACCTTTTTCGGGGAAGTAAGGAAAGCCCTCCATGTCAAAAAAGATGTCATTTTCTGAAGCCGGAGGCAGCACTGCGATTTCCGGGTCTGGAAGGATTATGTAGCTAACCTTGTTGGTTTTTCTGTAGTCAGTTTGGAGTTTTGCCTGCTGGCGAATCTTGTCGAAGGTGTGAACAGGAATTTCACTTGGTCGCTCGGAGTCTTTGGCCTCACCTAAAGCTTCCATCGTTGTGATTCCGACACTTGTAAGTTTTTCAATCTGGTTTCGGTTTATGCCAGCTACCTGCACCAGGTGATCCACGTCAAGCCTCGACTGCTCGCACAGAGCCGGGTACTCGCAAACACTGCAGGAATCTTTGGTGTCGCAGTAAAGAGTAAGGTCCTTCACAGAACTTGACTCATCGAAAGCCTTGATTGCTAGCCCAAGCTCTTGTCTTGCTAGCTTCATAGCTGGAACAATCTCGGATTCTTCGAAACTAACTAAGGACCTAGAACCCAAAATGATTCCTGGTTCGCCCCCTGATTTCATTCCAAGGGCTAGAAGCGCATCGGCGTAGAGTGCAATCTGCAGAAGGTAGTTTGGTTTCGCGGTGGAGGCAAGCTTTGCGTCCCACGCCACGTACTTATCACTTTCGCCAGATATGTCTTGTTTTGCTGTGAGCTTTCCGTCGGCAAACTCGAGCTTGTAGTCACCACGAACTAGAAAGTCGGGCTTACCGTTGAACTGCAAGTTTCCAACTTGATGCTTTAGGTAACCCTGGTAGATAACAGGTACTTGGTTTCGCATTAGCGCAACTGTGGCATCGAAGGAATCTCTACCCTCTGGTCTTTGAAAGCCTTCTGGACCTAGGGACTCTTTTAGCTCTTGCTCGAGAGCCTCCTCGTAAGCCATACCGTAGGTGATTGCCAGACCCTCTGGCTCTTCGAAGTATTGCTCGACTAGCTCCCGAACCCCAGGGATGTCCAGTTCGCGGGCAATAGCTAGCTGGGAGCAGTGCTCACAGCCGCTAGAGCGCATCAGGTCTCTAGTGTTAAAGGACCAAAGCTCAGAATCAAGTTTTCTCATCGTCTATAAGTTTGGCAGGGTCCTCAGACAAAGCCGCTTCCAAGGCCTAGCCCAAAAAACGGACTTGGAAGGCCCACTCCAAGCAACCATAATGAAGTAATAGAAACTCGTTTCCCACTAAATCGGAGCCTGCCTTGCCTCTAGCCAGAACCATCGTGGTGGTTGAAAACGAGTCCCTGCTTAGAGATCTGATTGCCAGAAGCCTGGAGTCGGCAGGTTTTAGCGTCTCAACGGCAGCCAATGCAGCCGATGCCAAAAGAGCGGTGAAGGCTGCCGACCCGGATGTTTGCGTTGTGGACATCGAGCTAGGTTCTGGCCCAAATGGCTTTGACTTTGCCGATTACTTGGGAAGAGAAGCCCCTGACGTTGGTGTGGTGTTTCTAACAAACCTTCCGGACCCTCGCTTTGCCGATCGAGACGCAAAGACTGTGAAGCAGAACCAGGCATATCTTCGTAAATCCCAGATGGTTGATTCCAAAGAACTAGTCGGGGCGGTCAACGCTGTCCTAAAGGAGGAACAAGTCGATGATTTCCGCCACGACCGAAGCAGCAAACGCCCCCTTGCATCGCTGTCGAAACGACAGCTGACGGTATTGAAGCTGGTTGCCGAAGGTTTGTCTAACGCGCAGATCGCACAAGCGCGCGGCACTACAGTTCGTGCGGTGGAGGGGATGGTGTCAAGGATTTTTCAGTCCCTTGGCGTAGATTCTCAAAGTGAAGGCAATGCGAGGGTTGAAGTCACGAAATTGTATTTGATTGCATCGGGAGCAGTAGCGGTCGAAGAATGAGCGAAAGCTACAAGCCTCACCGACCTAGCCTCAAACGACTTCTAAATCAAGTTGGATCCCGCTATGCGCTATCCAATCAATTGCTTCTGCTATTCCTTATACCCGCCTTCGGCACAGGGTTAGTTTTTGACTCTCTCAGGCTAGAAACCACGTTTCTGGAGCGTTTCTTGGTGGCGACGGTCGGGTACCTGGTAACTATTTCCCCGCTCATTGTTGCAAGAATTGTTTTGACGGGCAAACTGGAAAAAAGTAGACCACTGCTTATTGCGTCCTTATTCCTACTGGCGGGATTTATCCGGGGCATTACCCTACTGAATGTCGAAATGATAACTGGGCAACACCAACCTGGAGAAGAGTTCTTCAGGTTGCTCGGTGGACCTATCTTCACTTTCACAAGCTTGACAGTCTTAGCCGTTTTGGTATCGAACTACCAAAGACACCGAGAGTCCCTAGCAGCCCTTGCTGACGAGCGCTATCGGTTGCAGATTAGATCGGCTGGCATAAAAACTAAAGTCAAAATCCAGCGTGAAGAGCTGCTGAGTAAAGTCAGTTCCCTCCTAGACCCAGCCATTGCAAAAATTCAAGCTAAGCTAACCGGGAAATCTTCGACTGAAGCAATCGAATCCTTAAGATCAACTGTTGAGGATGTGGTTCGTCCGCTCAGTGTTGAAGTTGCAGAAGCCAACGACGAAATCGAAGCCGAATCCGGGCGGGCAGTAATTGCAGAAAAAGCACCCATGCCAAGGCGAATAATGCTTGGGGAGTTTTTATTGCCACTTTGGGCAGCAATCATTTGTTCAGTTGCGATTGTTCCAGGGGCATTTCTACTGGAGGATCCGTTGGATTCGATTGTTATTGTCTTATTTGCTTTTTTGTGTGTGGTCAGTGGAATCGGGATGATTCAGAAGCTAACCTTCAAGTTGCCAATTCACCCAGTGTTAGCCGCAACTATAATTCCAGCTTTATACGCAGCATCGCTGACGCCAATCTACATTATTGCTGTGGCTCTAAATTGGCGGGTTAGTACTGAGCAAATTGGTGCCTTCCTCATATATGCTGCGGTAGTTGGAGGGGCAATATTTGCCGCACAGTTTGCTCAGCTGCAACGTAAAACAACTACAGAATCGATGGCTGCTGTTAACCAACAACTTGAGATACTGAACGCCGCTCTAAGGCAGGAACTATGGCTTAACCGAAGACGAACAGCTGCGGTGTTGCATGGACCAGTGCAAGCGGCCTTGTTTGCTTCGGCGATGAGACTTTCGCAAACCACGGTGCCAACCCCAGAACTTATTGAAGAGGTCAGCCAAGACATCCAGGCCTCACTAGAAAAACTCAATAGCCCAAGCAACTTACAAGGAGAAACAATCTCATCACTGTTAGGTCAGGTTGTTGAAATCTGGTCCGATGTTGCCACGATTTCTGTTGAAATATCCGAGCAGCTTGAACCAGAAATTGCCGGGCAACCTTTAGCTAGCGAAGCACTTATCGAAATTTCTCGTGAGTTCATCACTAACGCCATCAAACACGGTAAGGCAACAGACGCCAGTCTAAAAGTCTCGAGGCTTGATAAATTTCGGCTCATAGTTGAGTTGGTCGACGATGGTCAAGGTGTCCCACCGGGAGCAAAGCCAGGCTTCGGGTCAAAGCTGTTATCCGAGCTAAGTATTAGCTGGCGTCAGGATCGCATTGTCGACAAAACAGTCTCCTACGCGGAGATTGTTCTAAGCCACGAAAACTAGCTGAGCAGCCAGCTCGTCTTGAGTTGGAGGCTCGGCACCAGTTTTCTCGCACGCCATACTCGCAGCAATCCCAGCAATTCTGGCAATTTCAATTAGCTGCAAATCTGAGATTTGTTCCAAGCGAGAAAGTGGGCTGGTTCCAAGAAAGCCCATCCTTTGAAGTTGAGCCAACGTGTTGGCACAAAAAGTATCTCCGGCACCGACGGTGTCTTGAACTTCCACTTTTCTGGCGGGAACATCCAACCTCACGCCGGCTTTTCGATAAATGCTTACACCGTCGCTACCGCGGGTAACAAAAACAATCTTTGCTGTTTCACCAATCCAATCCCAAACGATTTTGTCCACGCTGGCACCAGATTCCAACCCGTAAAGCCAGTTGATGTCATCGTCGGAGGCTTTGATTAGGTGAGAAATGGTGTTCACGCGCTCGACACGAGAACGCTCTTGAATCGAATCAAAGCCCAGAGCGGGACGAACATTAACATCGTGCGAGATGGTCAAAAGTTCTTGATTAAAGAAATCTTTGGCCCAGGCCTCAATCACTAAATTCCCCGGGGCCATTGCCATTGTTAGACAGCCGAATTGCAGAGCGGTTGCACTCATGTTTTTCATTGTCTCAATAGAAGGAAGTTCCTTCGGTGCCCAACCCCAGTCGGCAGTATTTTCTACATAAAAAGCGTAGCTGGCGCCACCGGATTCACCAATCGATGCGATGGCAACACTAGATGGTTCTTCAGCGGCAACCGCATAGTCAAGGCCGACGTTGTTCTCAACCAGCCTCTGGCGGATTTTTTGTCCAAAAGCGTCGGAAGAAATTCGAGCCAGAAGTTGCTGTTTTGTGCCGGCGCGGGCTAAGGCAACTGCAACGTTAGCGTTGGCTCCGCCTACCACCGCTTGGTAAAGCCCGGTTTTGGCTTTGTCCTCAATCAGGTCAATTAGGGCCTCACCAATAACAACAATCATGGGCCAAGTATATGGGCAGGTCTAGGCTAGGGATATGGATATCAAACTTTCGAAACTAGCAATTCTCACTCCTCTTATTGGGCTAGCGGTCGCCTGGAAGCTTTTCATGTTTGCCATTTACGCGAACCTATTTGTTTATCCGATTTATGACTCCCAGGGCATGTACCAAGGGGAGCAGCAGATTGTTCGCCCCTCCACTTATTTGTTCCTTGCCGGAATTGTGGTGTTTGGACTTGCAGCTTTATATGGTCAACGTTTAGCCCTTCGGGCCAGGGAGCTAGCAGGTATCGACAATTCACTTGCCCGAGCAGCTCACCGTTTTGGAACTTTAGCTGTCATCGTTTCGCTGGTTGCGGGAGCTATCTATGCCATTGGCAATTTCCTTGGTGCCTTCAATCAATACATCGACCGTGAAGAGAATTTACTGATTCGCCTCTTCGATGTTTACATCCCAATTCTTTTGGCAACTGGGCTCGTGGTTTATATCCTGCTTCGGGCATTTGTGTTCCGGAAGCAAGTAGCCAAGGGTTCAAAAAAGACGGGAATGTCTGATTCTGAAAAGGCTCTTGGCTTGGGCTACGCCGTGCCAATCATCTTCACAGCCATTGCAATCATCTTTGGTCTTGTGGTTTATGACATCACCAGAACCAATCTCCAGGTCTGGGTTTGGGTCATTATCCAGGTCATCATCGCTTCTGGAATTTTGCTTGGAACTAGGTTCTCAACTAGAGCAAAGTCGGCCGTTGCTGCGCCAGCAAGACCCCGCGCAACTCTGGCAGCTGGTGCTGCCAATTTGAACTTTGTCCTTTCAATTATTTTTGGAAGCTTTGTTTCAATCATGGCTTTTGCTTTTGGAGCAGACGCAATAGAGAAACTACGAATTTATCCCCCATACGTCGAGCCTTTACCTGGAGAAGAGGCTGTCTATGACTGGAGCTGGCAAGTTGCTCCATTTACCGTGAGCTGGTTTATCGAGCAGATGATCCCAGCGTTGATATTGCTTTTCCTAGCAGCCGCCGGAACCTACCTTTCCATAACCGAGCGCAATAAAGCCGCAGCGATAAAATCGGCCAAATCCAAGGCCAAGTGATCATTGAAGCCAAGGCGTTGTTGTTTGATAACGACGGGGTTTTAGTTGATTCGCACCAGAGCGTTGATGACTGTTGGGCGATCTGGGCCATCGAATACGGTATCGAAGGCTTTAGTATCTCGAATCACTACGGCACTCGCGCGCAGGATTTAGTTCTTTTTCTGGTGGGTCAAGACAAATTTGAAGCGGCAAACAATCGCATCAATGAACTAGAGCAAGAATCGGCCCATGAGACCGTTCCGCTCCCCGGGGCGGTTGACCTGCTATTTTCCCTGCCAGCTAACAGCTGGACCATCTGCACGTCGGCTAACCCGAAACTTGGTCTGGCAAGAGTTCAGGCAGCCGGTCTTCCGGTGCCAGAGCACTTTGTGACCGGTGGCGACGTGACCCAAGGCAAACCTGCCCCTGATCCATATTTGCTTGGAGCCCAAAGATTAGGTTTTGACCCAGCCGATTGTGTGGTGTTTGAGGATGCTCAAGCTGGGGTGGAATCAGCCAAAGCGGCTGGGGTCAAGCTGGTTATTGGGGTATCGGTTAGAGCCCTGGATACCGATGCTGACTTTGTTGTTGAAGATTTGGCGGGAATCAGCTTTGATGGGATGAAGTTAGTAATACCGGAAGACAAAATTCTAAGGAGATAGAAATGGCTGAAGTAACTTTTTACGGAGCTGAATGGTGTGGGGATTGCCGCAGATCAAAGGCTCTTTTGAACACCACCGGTGTTGAGTTTGAAATGAAGGACGTTGAGGGAAGTGCTGAGTTCACCGAAGAGGCTAGAGCTATCTCGGGTAGGACCAACATCCCGGTTGTTGTCTTTGCAGATGGCAAGTTCCTGGTTGAGCCTT
>CAEZVM010000020.1_pt1 | contig 14656 bp, 14 predicted proteins | sample 7264751 | NCBI WGS metagenome assembly CAEZVM01 (sample SAMEA6813857, study PRJEB35770) | uncultured Rhodoluna sp. | biome: Freshwater; feature: Freshwater reservoir; material: water | place: Czech Republic | collected 2017-05-23 | depth 0.5m m | reverse complement strand
GCCGTTTTCAATGCTCTTTACCAAAGTGATTGGAGCGGCCTTCCACTGTGAGCGACGAGCGCGAGTGTTGGAACGCGACATGCGTCTTTTAGGTACTGGCATTTCTTACTCTTTCCTAAAGCTTTCTAATTCACTCCAGCGAGAGTCAATCTGCGCCTGGTGAACGTGGTCCGGGTCTTCGGCCATTTTCACGCCACATTCAGAGCACAGACCTAAACAGTCTTCGCTACAAACGGGATTGAACGGAAGGCTTAAAACTACCGCATCGGTGATGGCCTGTTCAAGGTCGATTTTCTCGTCCTGAACCAGGAAATCATCTTCCTGCTCTAAAGAATAGGCGAAAAGCTCCTGGAAATCCACTTTAATCTCCAGTCTCAAGGGCTCAAGGCATCTAGAGCAATCAGACTTGGCAGTGGTATCTACTTCGCCGGTAGCCAAAATGCCCTCGTGGACCGATTCCAATCGCAGATTTAGTTCTATAACTTCTCCGACGGGTATTGTCGCAGCCCCTTTCCCCATTTCAGTCAAAACATCAATGTCGATCTCTAGTTCACTCATCTGGCCAGGTCTTCTAGTCAAGTCGTTTACTGGGACCAAGAAGTTGCTCATTTTGATCCCCGTAGAGCCTTGGCAACTACCTTGGAGACGTAGTTTTCAACTGGTCCGCCCAGTTCGGCAACTTGTCTAACAAGCGAAGATGCAACTAAGCCATACTGCGGATCGGCGGCAATGAACACTGTCTCGATGCCGCTCAGGTCCCTGTTGACCTTGGCCATAGGAAGTTCGTAATCCAAGTCGACGTTGTTTCTAAAACCCTTTAGTAACACCTTGGCATTTACCTGCCTTAGATAGTCAACTAGCAACCCAGAAGATAGCTCAGTGACTTTTATGTTGGGTTCTTGAATCCCAGCCTCTGTAAGAGAGTCCTTGATCAATTGCACTCGCTCAGAACTGGTAAACGTAGGAGCTTTGTCGGGATTATGAACTACAAGTACCTCAACCTCGTCAAACAATGAAGCAGCCCGAGCGATGATATCGACGTGGCCAAGAGTTATCGGGTCAAATGATCCCGGGTAAACGGCGAGTTTTGCCATAGGACTAAGGTTAGCAAGGATTTAGCAACTAGCCTTTGGCTAGATTCTCTGCGCTGTTTATTTGCTCCAGAGCAGCTTTTAGGGTTGGGGAACTGTCAAGGCCACGGTCGCGCGCAAAAATCTGCTCCACTTCTTCGCGGACTTTTTTGATCAAATTCGCATCCTGGATAACCCTGAGCAATCTCAGGCTCGACCTGCCACCGGATTGCGAAGCCCCAAGCACATCCCCCTCCCGGCGCAGTTCTAAATCAATTTCGCTTAGTTTGAAGCCGTCACTTTCCCCCGCCACGGCCTCTATGCGCTCAAGCGCTATCGAGCCATCCTCAGCTGCGGTCAAAAGTAAACAAAGCCCTTTGGCCGAGCCGCGCCCAACGCGTCCGCGAAGCTGGTGTAGTTGAGAAATGCCGAAGTTATCGGCGTCCAAAATGACCATAACCGTGGCATTTGGAACATCAACCCCTACCTCAATAACCGTTGTTGACACCAGCAGGTCAATTTCTTTGGAACTGAAGGCCTGCATTATTTGAGCCTTTTGCTCAGCATCCATTCGGCCATGAAGTTCTTGGATACGAAGTCCTTTAAGCGCTGAATTTTGGCGAAGTGAGGAAACCGTCTTCTCTACCGAGGCGCCCGATTGCTCTTTTTCACTTTCGTCAATTTTGGGACAGACCACAAACGCCTGATGCCCCTTTGCAATCTCCTCAGCAACTCTTCCCCAAACTCTGGCAACCAACGATTTATCCCCTGCTCGAACCACGTGGGAATCAATTTCTTTTCTACCAGCAGGTAGCTCAGTAAGAGAAGATACCGCCATATCCCCAAACACCGTCACGGCTAGAGTTCTTGGAATTGGAGTTGCGGTCATAGTTAGCACGTGTGGCGATAGCTTGCCTTTAAGGCGGAGCTTTTCTCTTTGCTCCACACCGAATCTGTGCTGTTCGTCTATAACAACAAGTCCAAGATCATAAAACTCGACTTTTTCGGAAAACAATGCGTGAGTTCCAATGACGATTCGAGCCTTTCCGGAAACCACTTGAAGCATGGCCTTCTTGCGTTCGTCCGTTGGTAGCTGACCGGTCAAAAGAGTAAGCCCTACTTCTTTTGCTAGATCCTCGCCCAAGCTTTTTTGGATCGAACGAAAATGCTGTGAAGCAAGCACTTCGGTTGGCGCCAGAAGTACAGACTGGCCATCGCTATCGGCAATCGTGAGCATGCCCCGAAGCGCGACCAAGGTCTTTCCAGATCCAACTTCGCCCTGTAAAAGTCGATTCATGGGATAGGTCTTTGCCAAGTCTGCTGTTATCTCCCTGCCCACTTCTTTTTGGCCAGCAGTTAGCTTGAATGGTAGCGATGCATCAAATCGCGTTAAGAAGCCAGAGGCTTTACTGAGTCTTGCCGTCGCCGGAGCTTGCTCGTTATCTATTCGCCTTTGAATAAGTGTTGACTGGAGTAAGAAAGCCTCTCGATAAACCAAAGTCTTTTTCGCGGCATTTATTTCGGCCTTAGTGGTGGGCCGATGAATTTTTTCCAAGGCCTGGTTGACCGAAAGTAGTTTGTGCTCTTTTTGTAATCCTTCTGGGACCTCGTCTGGAATGCTCTCCAAGGTATCAAGCACGATACCTAAAGCTTTTTGAATCATCCAGGTGGTGACGTTGGCTGAGGCGGGGTAGATCGGAATCGGCTGGTCTGCCCAGGCTTTGGCATCAAACTGCGAGAGTTCTTCTGGGAATAGCTCATAATCCGGATGGGCAAGTTGAAGCTTCCCCTGATACTCACCAATCTTTCCGGCGAACAATCCTCGAACTCCAGGCCTTAGGTCTTTTTGACGCCAGGCCTGATTAAAAAAAGTCAAAGATAGGAAACCGCTACCGTCAGTGATTCGCACCTCAAGGATGCTACTCACGCGACCTTTAGTTCGTCGCTCTCTGGCATCGACTACTTCCGCAACTATCGAAAGGCTCTCCCCGATTGGGAGATTTGCAATCGGGGTAAGCTCTCCGCGGTTGGAGTAACGCCTCGGGTAGTGCTGCAGTAGGTCGGACACCGTCACCAAACCTAAGTTTTTGGCAAAGCTCTTGGCGGTTTTATCGCCAAGGACTCGGTCTAGCAAGGTGGGAGGAAGCAGCATGGTTCAATCTTCCATGAGAGCAAGGTCAAATACGGTTAGGCTTTGCCAGACATGACAAGAATTATCGGTGGCCTAGTTGGCTCAAGAAAACTAGCTTCTCCCGCCAAGAGCACTCGCCCAACGTCAGATCGAATCCGTGAAAGCATCTTCGGTTCGCTGGAATCAAGAAATGCTCTGGATAAAGCTGCAGTCTTAGATTTGTATGCTGGCACAGGTGCGCTAGGGCTTGAGGCATTGAGTCGAGGTGCAAGTCTTGCCCTGCTAGTGGAAAACAATAAACAAGCAGCAGCGGTCTGTATTAAAAATGCTCGTCTAATTCAAGACGCCCTCGAAGACGAGGACCATCTGGTGGCCGCAAAAGTCCAGATTCAACCAGTGCAGAAATTCCTCGACGCCAACACTTACGCCTTTAACTTGGTATTCATCGACCCGCCGTACGAGATCACAAATGCAGAAGTTGAGCAAAATCTAGAGAGTCTTTTGGAATCTCTCGCCAAGGATGCCCTGGTGTTGGTTGAAAGATCAGCTCGAGCTGAGCCAATTTCGCATGACGGCTACGAATTGCTTGAAACAAAAAACTTTGGAGACACTGCCGTTTACTGGCTAAAAAAGAACTAGACGCTTCTTTCGCTCTCACCGGTGTAAATCTGCTGTGGTCGACCAATTCGGTTGTTTGGATCCTGCATCATTTCGCGCCAATGGGAGATCCAGCCCGGTAGTCTGCCCATCGCAAATAGGGGTGTGAACATTCTTGGAGGGAAGCCCATTGCCTTGTATATAACTCCCGTATAGAAATCAACGTTTGGATAAAGCTTGCGCTCGGCAAAGTATGGATCCGCAAGAGCAGTAGCCTCGAGCTCTTTGGCGATATTCAGCAATGGGTCAGAAATTCCTAAGTCGGTTAGCACCTTGTCTGCGGTTGCCTTGACAATCGTTGCTCGAGGGTCAAAGTTTTTGTAGATTCGGTGACCAAAGCCCATAAGACGTATTCCATCTTCTTTATTCTTGACTCGCTCAACAAAACGCTGGACCGATTCACCAGATTCACGAATCTCAGTAAGCATCGTAAGTACCGCTTCGTTAGCACCACCGTGAAGGGGGCCGAAAAGTGCGTTAATTCCTGCCGAGACCGAAGCAAACAAGTTCGCTTGGGCGGACCCGACTAGGCGAACAGTGGAGGTCGAGCAGTTTTGCTCGTGGTCGGCGTGCAAAATCAACAGCGTGTCCAGTGCCTTTGTGACAATTGGGTTCTGGGCGTAGTTTTCTGCCTGAGTTCCAAAGTTCAACCGCAGAAAGTTCTCAACCATTGAAAGTGAGTTATCCGGATAAAGCAGGGCCTGTCCCAAGCTCTTTTTATGAGCGTAAGCGGCCATAACCGGAAGCTTGGCCAGTAGCCGTCGCGTGGAAAGCTCTACCTGTTCTGGGTCATGCGGGTCCAGAGAGTCTTGGTAAAACGTTGACAGAGCAGATACCCCGGCAGCCAACACCGACATCGGGTGAGCGTTCTGTGGGAACGCGTCAAAAAATCTCTTTAGATCTTCGTGAATCAAAGTGTGACGGCGCAGACTCTGATCAAAATTTTCGAGCTCAGACTTGTTCGGTAGCTCACCGTAAATCAAGAGATGGCTAACGTCAAGGAAAGACTTCGTTGCAGCCAACTGCTCAATTGGGTAGCCGCGGTATCGAAGAATTCCCGCTTCACCATCAATGAAAGTGATGGCGGACTTGGTCGAGGCTGTGTTCACAAAACCTTGGTCGTAGGAATGAAGTCCGAGTGTTGAGTGAAGTTTGCTGATATCCATGGCGTCGGAACCCACGGTGGCGGCTACAACCGGTAACTCGGCGGTCTTGTCTTTGTAGCTGATAACTACTTTTTCGTTGTCAGTCAAAGCACTCCTAGATGTGAGAAAATTTCCATTGTCAGCCTAGAGCATTTTCTAGTCTCGACGCTGCCCGCGAAATATCACTGTCTGTGGCAGTCAGTGAAAAGCGAACATGGTCAGTGGCAAATTCGCCGTAGAAGCTGCCTGGCACTACAACTATGCCAAGCTGGGCCATCTTCTTGACGGTTTTCCAGCAGTCCTCCCCAAGAGTGGCCCATAGGTAGAGCCCTGCCTCGCTGTCGGAAACCTCAAACCCATAATGCTTCACAGCTGCTAGCAAGACGTCACGACGGCTTCGGTATAGTTCCTTTTCTGTCTGAACATGCTCACTGTCGCCCAAAGCGGCGATAACAGCTTGCTGAGTAGGTAGCGGCATCATCATGCCAGCGTGCATCCGAAGATTTACTAGCTCTCGAATCAGCTGCTTGGATCCAACGGCAAAGGCTGCTCGATAGCCGGCCATGTTGGACTGCTTAGACAGCGAGTAGACAGAAAGAATTCCATCATGGCTGTCGCCACAGACCCTTGGGTCCAAAACGCTTGGTATAACTTCCTTGTCCCAAGGAGAGCTCCAGCCCATTTCCGCATAACATTCATCCGATGCCAAAAGTGCGCCAAGTTCTCGTGCCCTCTTGACCGCTTTAGCAAAATCATCAACTGCTAAGACTTTTCCGTCTGGGTTTCCAGGTGAGTTAATCCACACCAATCTAGTAGTGGTTGGCCACTTCTCCGGGTCGTCTTCAGACACCAAGGTTGCCCCCGCAAAAGCTGCGCCTACGGCATAGGCGGTGTAGGCCACTTTTGGTTGGACGACAACGTCACCTTTACCTAGTCCCAATAAAACCGGAAGCCAGCTAATTAGTTCTTTGGATCCAATTGTCGGCATCACTTGATCGGGGTCGAGGGCCAATACATTCCTCCTAGAGGCAAACCACTTAACCACCGACTCGCGAAATTGCGTGGTTCCGCCAGTTGAGGGGTAGCCCGGTGCATTTGAAAAACTCCGGAGTGCTTCTTGAACTACCTGTGGAGTTTCGTCAATGGGAGAACCGATCGATAAATCTATTGCTCCGTCTTTGTATTGAGAAGCCTTTTCGCGGAATGGTTTTAGGGATTGCCAGGGATACTCCGGCAGATCGGTAAACATTAGGCCGGTTGGGCTTGTGGTGGAAGTGCTGCAACAATCGGGTGGTCGCCAGCGATTGCTCCTACCTTTGCAGCTCCACCCGGTGACCCTACGGTTTCAAAAAACTCAACGTTGGCCTTGTAATAATCCGCCCACTGCTCCGGAACGTCATCCTCGTAATATATTGCCTCGACTGGACAAACTGGCTCGCAAGCACCGCAATCAACGCATTCGTCCGGGTGGATGTACAGCATTCGGTCCCCCTCGTAGATGCAATCTACTGGGCACTCTTCGATGCAGGCCTTGTCCTTAAGATCGACGCAGGGCAACGCAATTATGTAAGTCATTGGAAAATCCTTCCTGGTGCTATTTTACTAGCGATGTCCGGAAGCGTTTTTAGCCCAAGTGCCGGGTCTTATCTTGGGAAACAAGATTACAACTGCGCAGATGATCAAGGATCCATAAACCCAGAAGTTGCCCGTTTGGTTGTTTATGATCAAGGCATCACCTTCTGCTGTTTTCCGGGATAGCCAGAAAACAGTTGCCGCCAGCGTGAGGCTCATTAGATACAACGCGCCGCGAGAGTTTCTAAGAATCCTCAGGGCTACAGACAGCGCGAAAGTCATAACCAGTGCAACAACTAGCCCAATGGGTGTGCGGGCATCATCCGAGGCAGTGACCGAGTGCAGCAAAGTTCCAGCAAATCCCATCAAGATACCAAGCGGCAAAGCCCAGAGAGCTATGAACACCGGTTTTAGCCAAAGCAACGGTCGCGTGGAGGCCTTGCGAAGTCTTTCAGGAGTGTCATATCGGAAATCTCTGCCTGGAACCAGCGAATAAGTCTCCGCAGCGATAGAAACTTGGCTGGCGTGCTGCTCGAGTGCGGCTTTTTTCTTGGCGGCAGTTTTTCGTCCGCCAACCTCAACATCAAATCTTTCGCGAGGTTCGGCAATCACCCAAAACTGTGGAGTGCGAGATCGTGAGTTCTTGGCAAAACGCCGAAGCGCCATAGCTGTTGCTTCGTGTGCTTTTTTGTGGTCTGGGTGACCAAAGCCGCCCTTGCGGTTGTATGTCACAACCGCGTCGGGCTTGAACTCCTGCAGCACTTGATAAATGTCATCGGCGATTACCGCGGTTGATACCGAAGCAAGAGACATTTCGTCGGTTCGACGAGTCTTAACTGGCTTGCCAAAAGCATTCAGTCGCATTCCTGAATCAAGATAGGCACGGGTTCCGGCAAATTTATGCTTCACATTTCCAAGCTGCGCTAAAGCGTTTCTAAGTTCATTGGATCGAAACTCTCCCATTGAGGCAAGGTTTCCCTCGAGGGGCTTTAGGTCCTCTAGCTTGACTCGACCACGCTCACCGCGAGTCAAAGTAAAAACCATAACTTCAGCATTTGCGGCTACGCGGTCAGCTATTACATGCCCTGTGAAAAGCGACTCATCGTCTGGATGCGCGTGCACCAGAAGTACCTTTTTTGGGTTAAAAGTCGCTTTAGCCATAGTCACAACTCTAGGTGTTTTAGCTGTCGCTAGCTCGTTTTCGTGCCGATGCCGCCCTAGCTCTGAGGTTTGGGTCTAGTTCAAGCTTGCGAATACGGGTTCCTTCTGGGGTCACTTCGACACACTCATCTTCACGAGCAAACTCAAGACATTCTTCCAGTGACAGTTTCCTAGAAGGAGTTAGCTTCTCAAATTCTTCGCTCGACGACGCTCTCATGTTGGTGAGCTTCTTTTCCTTGGTGATGTTTACTTCCATGTCATCGGCACGAGCGTTTTCTCCAACTACTTGACCGGCATAAACCTCGTCAGTTGGCTCAACAAAGAATGTTCCACGCTCCTGCAACCCAATAAGTGCAAAGGGCGTCACTGCCCCAGCTCGGTCAGAAATGAGCGAGCCATTGGTGCGGGTGACGATTTCACCAAACCAGGGCTCGTATCCTGCTGAAATTGCGTTAGCAATTCCCGTTCCTCTGGTAGTTGTTAAAAACTCGGTCCGGAAACCAATCAGTCCGCGTGATGGAACCATGAACTCCATGCGAACCCAGCCGGTTCCGTGGTTCACCATGTTCTTCATTCGTCCCTTGCGGGAAGCCAATAGCTGAGTTATTGAGCCTAAAAACTCCTCTGGAACATCAATTGTTAGATCTTCAACTGGCTCATGGAGTTTGCCGTCAACTTTCTTGGTGACTACCTGTGGCTTACCTACTGTTAGCTCATAGCCTTCGCGCCGCATTTGCTCAACGAGAATAGCTAGTGCTAGTTCGCCACGGCCCTGAACTTCCCAAGCGTCAGGACGCTCGGTTGGCAAAACCTTGATAGAAACGTTTCCAATAAGTTCGCGGTCTAGGCGATCTTTTACCAAGCGTGCGGTGACTTTTGCTCCCTTGACGCGGCCGGCCATGGGCGAGGTATTGATTCCAACAGTCATCGAGATGGCTGGGTCATCAACTGAGATAAGTGGTAGTGGTCTGATGTCGTTCGGGTCAGCAAGGGTCTCACCAATGGTGATTTCTTCGATTCCGGCAACGGCAACGATGTCGCCGGGTCCTGCCTCTTCAGTTGGGAATCGCTCCAGAGCCTTAGTAATTAGTAGCTCAGTGATTTTGACGGTTTGGGTCTCACCGTTTTGTCTTACCCAAGCAACCTGCTGACCTTTTTTGATGGTTCCGTTGAAAATTCGAAGTAAAGCCAGACGGCCAAGAAATGGAGAAGCATCCAGGTTTGTGACGTGAGCCTGCAAAGGGGCTTCAGGGTCATACTTGGGCGCAGGAATGTACTTCAGGATTGCTGCAAACAATGGCTCAAGATCTGCATTGTCTGGAAGAGAACCGTTTTCTGGTTTATTAAGTGATGCAGCTCCAGCTCGACCCGATGCGTAAATCACTGGAAGGTTCAAAATTGCGTCGACATCCAACTCTGGAACGTCATCGGACAGATCGCTTGCAAGGCCCAAGAGAAGGTCGTGAGTTTCTTCTACGACTTCGTCGATACGGGCGTCGGGTCGGTCGGTCTTGTTTACAAGGAGAATCACCGGCAGGTTTGACTCCATGGCCTTGCGAAGTACGAAGCGAGTCTGAGGCAAAGGACCTTCGCTGGCGTCAACCAGCAAAACTACGCCATCAACCATGGAAAGACCGCGCTCAACTTCGCCACCAAAGTCAGCGTGCCCTGGGGTGTCAATGACATTGATGGTGATGGTTTTGCCGTCAGCGGCCTTGCCTGAATAGGCAATGGCAGTGTTCTTGGCAAGGATGGTAATTCCCTTTTCCTTTTCAAGATCGCCTGAGTCCATTAGACGTTCACCCATGTTGGAGTGCTCGCCGAAAGCGCCAGTTTGACGAAGCATTGCGTCCACTAATGTGGTCTTACCGTGGTCTACGTGGGCCACGATAGCAACGTTTCTGAGATCATCTCTGATTGCCAGAGTCATAAAAAACTTCCTTTAAATATGCGCAACAAAGCGCCTTCGCTTGCAGCAATAGATTTTTGCCTGGACCTGAGCCAAAGCGTCAATACCTGCTCAACTGGCCTCAAGAGTTCTCAGTTTAGCTGGGACGCTCGGCCTTTATGTGGTTTAGCCTGATTTGCCCCCCCGAGCTGAGACTCAGCAAGGCATTGAAGGGGCGAAAACTGCACACTTTCAACCGCTTATCCTTAGACAGTGAGCGATTCGAGGGTGCTTATTTATGATGGTGACTGCCAGTTCTGCCGATTGAGCCTTGAATTTGGTATCAAGAACCTGCCAATATTTCCAAAATATGTGGCCTTTCAGCGCATAACACCGGAAGATTTCGGACTTACCCAAGCCCAGGTTAGGTCTCGGATTTGGCTTGTTCAGAAAATTCCAGCCGGTTCAAAGCAATTGGGAGGACATCTAGCAGCCGGGGCCGTCCTCAAGATGCAGCCCAGCTTGGCGCTTCGAGTTATGGGGTGGCTTATTTCCACTCCCCCAACCGCCTGGATTGCGGATCTGAGCTACCGATTGATTGCAGCCAATCGGCACCGGCTTCCTGGAGGCACAAGGCAGTGCAAGCTCGAGGATGACTATTTTGAAAAATAGCGCAAAATTTAGAATTAAGACTGAGTTGGCGATAGTTTTCGCTCTAAGTCTTGGCGCCAGCGCCGTCTACTCCATCGTTTCAATCATTTCTAGACTCACCGCTGAAACTCAGCTCGCCGAGCAAACCGCTACCATCAACAGGCAGCTTTCAGATCGCGAATGGCTTGACTTTGCTTATCAATTCCTTGGACTAGCTTTTGGTTTAGCGCCGGTGGCGCTGGTGTTGTTTCTACTTTGGGAAAAATCAAAATCTCCATTTACCGAGCTCGGTTTGAACTTCAAGCAGCCCTTTACCGACCTGATTCGTGGAACTTGGCTTGCTTTGCTTATTGGAATTCCAGGGCTTGGTTTATACCTGGCTGCAAGGGAACTTGGAATATCAGCTGAGGTAATTCCAGCCGCACTTGGGCAGTATTGGTGGACTGTGCCAATACTTATTTTGGCCGCCGTCAAGGCGTCGCTCTTAGAAGAAGTTGTAGTGGTTGGCTACATGTTTAATAGGTTAGGCCAGCTTGGTATTTCAAAAGATGGCCAGCTTTTTCTCAGTTCCATTCTTCGGGCAACTTATCACTTATATCAAGGCTTCGGAGGTTTCATTGGAAACTTTGTAATGGGATTAGCGTTTGGCTACTTATATCAGCGATGGGGTCGGGTAATGCCCCTTGTGATTGCTCACTTCTTACTTGATGCTGCAGTTTTCATTGGCTACGCCTTGCTTAAGGACGCCCTGACCTTTCCGTAGTTCTGGCCTCAAACTTTCCAAATTGGCAATCGCCAACCTAGAAGTAATGCCATGACCCGAAGCCCGATTGTGAAAACGGCCGCCACTGCCACTGCCACAAATGCCTCGGCGCCAAGGGCGTCTAAGCCCACTACCACCCACGCTCCTGAAAATGCAATTACAGAATATGGAATGTGATCACTAAAGGCTTTGGGGATTTCATTCACAACTATGTCTCTTAGCACTCCTCCGAAAATGGCGGAAAGCACTCCCATGATTACCGCGATGATTGGTTGCACACCAGCGTTGAGCGCAAGCTGTGTTCCTCCTGCAGTAAACGCCCCTAGCCCAATGGCGTCTGGCCACTGCATTGCACGGGCTGTGGGCTCGAGGTGCCTAGAGCGCATGAAGGCTAGTGCCCCGAAGCAGATGAAAAGTAGAACCCAAACCCAGATGTCGTTCTCAATCCAAAAAAAGGGCCTGCGGTCTAACAGAATGTCCCTGAGAGTTCCTCCGCCAAAGGCCGCTAGTCCAGAGACCATGGCCATACCAACCAAATCAAGTTTTTTTCGGGCTGCCTCAATGAGCCCCGAAAGTGCAAAGGCGAGAGTGCCAATAATCTCGAACAGGATTGTTCCATTGAGAACTAGCCAGCTGGTATCAAGCATTTCTAACGGACATGCTTCACTAGGCGATAACCCTCGCCCTCGGTGATAACTTGGTGCGGGAATTTAATTCCAATGTTTCCGAGCATCACCACGTAATCGGTATCAACGACATTCTCTGGAGTAATTACGCTGCCGTCACCCACAAGTAGGTCTTTGATGTTAGCTTCGTCAATCCAGAACTTGACAGTGAAGACCTGCGCGCGGGTTTGGCCGATTACCATAATTCGGTCACCGGGAACGTCCTGAAGATAACTCCTTGAATCCCAACCGGCTTGGTCGAAGTAAGCAGGGGTGCCATTGACTTCAATCAATTTGCTCTGAGACATAACTAAAGCCAGAATCAAGACGGACGGAATTATGACACGTCCGATTATCAGGTTTCCACGCTCTGGATTAACTATCCAGAATACTACTGCACAGCTAACAAACAGTCCTACGAAGATAAAGAGGCCTTGGCTGTTTCCCATTCCAGGCATTGTCGAGGAGTCCGTGAATAGCTTCGCGAACGTGAGTGGATAGTAAATCGTGAAGAGCATCGATGCCGCAACAATCAGCGACCCCTGGAGAATTCTGAAAAGTCTTTTTGAGTCAGTAAAGCGGGGAAGCAATAAACCCATAATCAAAAACTGAGGAATTAGGAACTCGTAGTACCGTAGGATTAATCGGCCGCTGTGGTCGTCACCGGTCGCGGTTACATAAGCTTCGAATAATGCAACTACTCCCAACATCGAAACAGTGATCAAGGAAACCAATACAAACAAAGAGCTGACTTCGCTAATTGGCTGCTTAGTCCTTGAGACTGAGTACGTCACCCTTAGGGAAAGAACGATTGGAATGCCAGCTAGCAGAAGGATGGCGGCAGCGTGTGCGATTAAATGAGTTGACGCGACAGTGGCAAAAACTTCTAACCCAGACTTAGCAGCTTCCTGACCACCAACCGCCCCTTGCGTTACCTCATCTGCCGAAACAGCCCTGGTTAGAGCACCGATTGGTGAACCGTACCCACCAAAGAACTTCAATCCCTCAGATCCGGCAAAAGCGAAGCCAAGTCCTAACTTGGTGGTTAGGAAGCCAACCGAAACTGCAACAGCTGCCTTTACACTTTGAACCCAGCTGCTATCAAACTTCTTGTAGGCAAAAATGAAAGCAAATAGCGCAAAGGCTGGGAGCATAAAAATCGCGTGAGGTTTCACCAGCGCTGTTGCCCCAAGACTAATTCCTGGAATCAGCCACAACAGCCAGCTTTCTCGCCTAGACACTACCAGAGTCGCCAAGATTGTCAGTGTCATCATGAAAAAGTACATAGTCTCTGGCATAAAGAAAGAAACAGGTATCGCTATCGGGCTAACTGCGGTAACCGAGGCTACAAATACTGACCATCGGAAACTTAGGAATCGGACGGCGATGAGAAAAGTTAAGAGAACTGTGCCCATAAAAAAGACTGCGTTGATGCTCTTAGTGCAGGTGTAAAACTCAATTCCACAGTTATTGGTTAGCCCCATTACCCAAGAAAAAATGTAGTTGGAAAAAAACTGCTCCGCGAAAGGCATGTTTCTCGCTTGACTGGAATAGATGTACTCGTCCTGCATAATCGAAGGCAAAATAGTCCAGACTCGACTAATTGACCACAGCGCAAGGGCAAATGGAGCCAGTATCCAAGCGTGTTCTGCTCTGAGTTTGGTTACCATGGTAGATCTCCTCTGTGGCGTGGTCGGGATGGTACTGCTGAAACGTCGTGGCTAACAAAGGCAAGTAGTAGCTGGAATCCTAAAATCAACGGCACAACTGAAATCATTACCGTACCAGTAGTTGCTGCAACACCGGTTGTGATGGACTGACTGTAGGAGGCTAGTCCAAAGATTAAACCAAACCACCAAAGAATAAACCCCAGCGGCAACTCAATCGAGGCTGCGGAAACATCCCGAAGATAGTAGTTGTAAAAAAGTCGCTTGTGGAAGTTTTTGAAATGCTTCCATGGAAACTCCCAAAGCGTCTTGATTATGCTCAAGTTGCTTTTTTCGGTTCCGTATCTAGCCTTCATTGGCACATCCCAAACAACGGCCCTGTAAAGACTAAGGCGGAACAACATGTCGGATTCAAAAAAGTATCGCTTGCTCAACATGTTTAGCGGAATAACCTTTAAGACATCGCGGTGAATGGCGGTGTAGCCATTGGTTGGATCAGTTATGTTCCAGTAGCCGGTAGAAATCTTTGTGAGAAGCGATAGACCAGCGTTTCCAATCAAGCGGACGCTCGGCATTTGCCTTAGACCCGTGAGGTTATCCAGTCGATTGCCTTTTGTGTAGTCGGCTCTGCCGTAAACAATTGGTGCAATTAGCTCTGCAATTTGAGCCGGGTCCATTTGTCCGTCGCCGTCTAACTTAACGATGATGTCTGAACCCGCTTCTAATGCGGCCTTGTAGCCGGTAACCATTGCTCCACCAACGCCCTGGTTTGCTGCGTGGAAGATTACCTTGACGCGCTTGTCTGAAACCTCCTCCCGGACAAGTTTTCCAGAACTGTCAGGGCAGGCATCGTCAACAACAAAAATATGTGAGACCTCTTTGCCGATTTCACCAAGAGTCTTAACAATGTGGTTTGTGACCTTATACGCGGGTACGACAACGGCAATTACTGGGGTAGTCAACAAAACCCCCAAAGATTGACTCGACTAAGGTGCGAGAACTTACCTATGTATTGTTCCATGGTATGCGTTTGGCTTGCTTCCGACTCGAAAAGATGTTGCTTCAAGTTAATTTACTTGAAAAGGAGCCAATTCGTGACTTAAGCCGCAAAGCCCAAGGGTGTCCTTGGGCTTTGCTCACATGGTGGAGATGGGGGGAATTGAACCCCCGTCCGATATTTGGATTCTGACTCTTCTACGGGTGTAGCTTCAATGCTGTTTTACTCGACTCCGGTCAAAGCTTGAAGCGACCTAACCGACGAGCCCAGCCTGAGTAAAAGTCCCAAG
>CAEZVM010000019.1_pt1 | contig 15175 bp, 17 predicted proteins | sample 7264751 | NCBI WGS metagenome assembly CAEZVM01 (sample SAMEA6813857, study PRJEB35770) | uncultured Rhodoluna sp. | biome: Freshwater; feature: Freshwater reservoir; material: water | place: Czech Republic | collected 2017-05-23 | depth 0.5m m | reverse complement strand
GAATTACTTGAGAAGACCCCAGAGAAGGCTGTTGAAAAGGCCATCCGCGGAATGATTCCAAAGAACTCTCTTGGTCGCGACCAGCTTGCAAAGCTAAAGGTTTACCGCGGAGCAGAGCACCCGCACGCGGCACAGAAGCCAGCCAAATTTATTATTGATCAGGTTGCCCAGTAACAACTGGGACAAAAAAAGAAACTAGAGGAATACCTTGCCTAAGAACGAAACCGAAGCAGAAGTTTCTAGCTACTCCACAGAGTCACCCGCGGAGTCAGTAAAGACTGAAGCCAAGAAAGCGCGCGGCCCACTAACCGTTCCAGGCAACGGCCTAGGTCGTCGCAAGGAAGCTATCGCCCAGGTGCGCATGGTCCCAGGCACTGGCAAGATAAAGGTAAATGGTCGCGAGCTAGCCGACTACTTCCCAAACAAGTTGCACCAGCAGCTAATCCAGGACCCTTTCACAGTTCTTGAACTATCCGGTAGCTACGATGTAGTTGCAAAGATCACCGGTGGTGGCTCCGCAGGTCAGGCCGGAGCACTTCGCCTAGGCATTTCCCGCGCGCTGAATCTAATAGACGAAGACAACAATCGCGCAACTCTAAAGAAGAACGGTTTTCTTTCCCGCGACTCCCGTATCAAGGAGCGTAAGAAGGCTGGACTTAAGAAGGCTCGAAAGGCTTCTCAGTTCTCCAAGCGCTAATCCCGGAGGGATTTCGCTAACCTTTTTATCATGGCTCGCCTATTCGGCACCGACGGGGTAAGAGGTCTCGCTAACCGAGACATCACGGTCGAATCCGCACTCAAACTAGCTCAAGCTGCTGCCATCGTGCTCGGCGAAGAAGCTAGAAGTCGAGGACAAAAACCAATAGCTGTTATTGGCAGGGACCCTCGAATCTCAGGCGAATTTTTGGCGGCTGCAATTTCAGCCGGACTTGCCTCAAGCGGAGTTGATGTTTTTGACGCGGGTGTAATTCCAACCCCGGCTACTGCCTTTTTGACTGCCGATCTAGATGCTGACTTCGGCGTGATGATTTCGGCGTCTCATAACCCAGCGCCTGATAACGGCATCAAGTTTTTTTCGCGCGGCGGACACAAACTCCCAGACGATATCGAAGACCAGATCGAAGCCGCCCTCAAAACAAAACCGCTGTCACCGGTAGGTACCGAAATCGGTCATGTGCAGCGCTTTGCGGACGCGGAGGACCGGTACTTAGTTCACTTACTTGGAACATTACCGAACAGCTTGCAGGGCATCAAAGTTGTGGTGGACTGCGCCAATGGCGCAGCCAGTGGCGTGTCACCTGACGCGTTTAGAAACGCTGGAGCAACAGTATTTGTGATTGGGAATGAGCCGGACGGTCACAACATCAATTTAGGTTGTGGCTCGACTCACCTAAGCGCGCTTCAGGCGGCAGTTTTGGACCACAAAGCAGACATCGGAATCGCCCACGACGGAGATGCCGACAGGTCTCTGGCAGTGGATCACACCGGAGCCATAGTTGACGGCGACCAGATAATGGCAATCTTGGCCCTGGCTGCCAAAGAGCGTGGCGATCTTGCTCGAGATACTTTGGTCGCCACCGTAATGAGCAATCTAGGACTTCGCCTTGCCATGAAGCAAGCCGGTATTTCCATGATTGAAACTAAAGTTGGCGACCGATACGTGCTAGAACAAATCCGCGAAGGGGGCTACACCCTCGGTGGCGAGCAATCCGGCCACCTAATCTTTTCTCGTTTTGCAACAACCGGAGATGGCATATTGACCGGTTTGCAGCTGGCAGCCCAGCTTGCCTCTACCGGCAAGAGCCTCAAAGAGCTTGCCTCAGCCATGAAGGTTTATCCTCAGGTACTCATCAACGTTCCAGGCGTCGACAAGTTAGGCGTTGAAACCAACCAGGAATTACACAAAGTAGTCATCGAGTCGCAAAATGACCTTGGTGAAAACGGCAGGGTGCTACTTCGAGCTTCCGGCACTGAGCCGTTGGTGCGGGTGATGGTTGAGGCAATGGACTCAGGGACTGCGCAGAGCTGGGCCGAGCGCATCGCGCGAGTAGTTGAGCGCGAGCTAAAGCTTTCTAAGTAGCACAGATTCCACGGTGTGGTTATCGCTCTTTTTTAGAACCAGCGTTGCCCGAGATCGTGTTGGCAATATATTCTCAGTCAGGTTTGGCAAGTTGATGGAATTCCAAATTTCTTTTGCCTTGTCCAGAGCCTGATCTAGTGGCATCTCGGCGTAGCGGTGGAAGTAGCTTGCTGGGTTGGTAAAAGCTGATTCTCGGAGCTGATGAAATCTATTTAGAAACCACTCTGAGATGTTCTCAGTTTCAGCGTCAACGTAAATCTTGAAGTCAAAGTAATCGCTCAGGGTAGTGTCTTGGTCAGCCCCTGGAGATTGCAAAACGTTAAGTCCTTCGATTATTACTACATCCGGTGAGCTAACTGTTTCAAATTTGCCCGGAACAATGTCGTAGGTCAGATGCGAGTACACCGGAGCCTTAACTTCTTGCTTGCCACTTTTTATGTCGGCCACAAAGCTTAGAAGGGCAAGCCGGTCGTAGGACTCCGGAAATCCTTTGCGCTGCATAATCAAGCGCTTCTCAAGCTCAGCATTTGGGTACAAGAATCCATCGGTAGTGACCAGCGCAACTTTTGGCGTTCCTTCCCAGCGGGCAAGGAGCTCCAGAAGCAATCTTGAGACCGTTGATTTGCCAACTGCGACAGACCCTGCGATTCCAATAATGAATGGAACCTTCGCGCTTCTTTCCCCTAGAAAAGCGCTGGTGGCTTTGTGGAGTTTGGAGTACTCCGAGACGTAGATGTTCAAAAACTTTGAAAGCGGAAGGAAGACCTCTTTAACCTCTTTTATGTCGAGGAAATCACCAAGGCCTCGGATCTGAGAAATTTCAGCTTCGGTCAGAGGCTGCTCGGTAGCATTTCCAAGTTCGGCCCAATCGGCACGCAAAATCTCAACAAAAGGCGTTGGGTTGGCGGTTTGTTTAGCTGAGCTGGAGCCGGAAATGTTCACAACAAGCCATTCTGCCGTAAATTAGTAGGGTGTGCGGAATCGTTGGCTACGTAGGACCGAAATCAACCCAGGAAGTTCTCCTGGGTGGTTTGCGTCGTCTGGAGTATCGAGGCTATGACTCAGCCGGCATCTCAGTAATAAGCGATACCGGTCTAGCCACTCGCAAAAAAGCCGGCAAGCTAGACAACCTGGTAGCGGACATAGCAGCGCATCCACTAGCTGACTCCAGAATCGGGATTGGTCACACTCGCTGGGCAACCCACGGGGCTCCAACAGACCAAAACGCTCACCCGCACTTGGGTGGATCGGGACACAAGCTTGCTCTAATTCATAACGGCATCATCGAGAATTTCTCGGAGCTGAAGCAAGAACTTCTCGATGTTGGGACCAACTTTGCCAGCGAGACCGACTCCGAAGTCGCTGCCCACTTGATTGCCAAGGAGTTCGAGGCCTCGAATGATCTGGTGGATGCCTTTGGGAAAGTCGTGAATCGTCTGCACGGAGCATTCACCATTTTGGTTATTCACGAGGACTTCCCTGATTTGATCCTTGCGGCAAGAAAAAATGCGCCTCTGGTAGTTGGAATTGGGGAAGGAGAAAACTTTCTGGGCTCAGATGTTGCAGCGTTTGTTGAATACACCAAGCGAGCAATTTCTGTTGGCCAAGACGAGATAGTTATTCTTAGGCCCAGTGGAGTTGAAATTCAAGGCTTCGATGGTCACAAAGTCGAGGCTAAAGAATTCACCATCGACTGGGATGCTTCCCAGGCATCCAAGGGCGGTTGGCCGTCATTTATGGCGAAGGAAATTGCCGACCAACCGCAAGCTGTTGCTGACACTTTGATGGGACGAGTCAATTCCGAAGGCATTGTCACACTTCCGGAAATCGACGGGTTGGATTCGAAAGACTTAATGTCGATTGACCGAATCATTGTGGTGGCTTGTGGAACGGCCAGCTACGCTGGCGAAATTGCAAAGTATGCAATTGAGAAGTGGGCAAAGATTCCAGTATCTGTTGAGCTAGCCCACGAGTTTCGCTACCGCGACCCGATTCTCACCGAGAACACTTTGATAGTGGCAATCAGCCAGTCAGGTGAAACCATGGACACCCTGATGGCAACTCGATTTGCGAAAGAACAGGGTGCAAAAGTCATGGCAATCTGCAACACTCAAGGTGCCACTTTGGCCCGAGAATCAGATGCGGTTGTTTACACTCACGCCGGTCCTGAGGTTGCAGTTGCCTCCACTAAAGCACTGACGGCTCAAATGACAGCCGTGTACCTTCTTGCTCTGTTCCTCGCCGCAGGACGAAAGTCACTTCCAGCTAGCGAACTATCTGAGCTCGGCAAAGAGCTACTAAAGCTTCCAGCCAAAGTCACAGAGGTGCTTGCAACCCTTGATCAAGTCACCGCGTTGGCCAAGAAGATGTCTGATGCCAAAACAGTTCTGTTTTTAGGAAGAAACGTAGGTTTCCCAGTTGCCATGGAGGGTGCTCTAAAGCTCAAGGAGCTGGCTTACATCCACGCCGAGGGTTTTGCCGCAGGGGAGCTAAAACACGGACCGATTGCGTTGATAGAACAAGACCAGCCAGTGATTGTGATTTTGCCATCGCCCAATGACCCTTTGCACCCAAAGGTAATCTCCAATATTCAGGAGATCAAGGCTCGAGGCGCAACTGTTATTGCAATTGCCGAAGTTGGCGACAAGGAAGCGGCCAAGTATGCCAAGAACGTCTGGTTTGTTCCGGCAACTAACTGGCTGATGGCCCCTGTTCTGACAGTCATCCCACTCCAAGCTTTTGCAATGGAATTGGCTAACGCCAAGGGGTTAGATGTTGACCAGCCTCGAAACCTGGCTAAGTCGGTTACGGTCGAGTAATGATTGTTGGAATCGGGGTCGATTTAGTCGATGTCGCCAGATTCGAAACGGCGATTACCAACACCCCCAAACTAAAAGACCGACTATTTACCGAGGGTGAGAAAAACCTAAACAGTTATTCCTTGGCTGCCCGCTTTGCCGCGAAAGAAGCCCTGATGAAGGCCGTTGGCCAAGCCCAAGGACTTTCCTTTCAAGAAGTTCAAGTAGTTAAGGACGAATTCGGTAAGCCAAGCTTTGAACTGAGCGGCGAAAGTTCTGAAACTGTGTCAAAAAAAGGAATTGCAACTTTGCATCTGTCGCTTAGTCACGATGGCAACATGGCTATTGCTTATGTGATTGCTGAGAGTTCATGATGCGAACAATCGAAATCAACCTAGAGGCAATTGCTGCAAATTACGAGACTTTGAAGAAACTTACTGAAGCTAAAGTAATGGCAATCGTAAAAGCGGACGCCTTTGGTCACGGCATGATTGAGGTTTCGAAAAAGCTCGAGTCAATCGGTGTTGACATGTTGGCAACTGCAGATCTTGAAGAGGCGCAGAATATTCGTGCAGCGGGAATTGCCTCGCCACTGCTGGCCTGGCTACACGGCGAAGGTGCCGATTTCGAGTCAGCAATCAAAAATGATATTCAAATTGGCTTTTCAAGCGTCGCTGGATTAGAACAGGTCGCAGCAGCCGCAAGAAAGATTTCTTCGGTGGCAAAACTTCACCTAAAGGTCGACACCGGTCTTGGTCGAAATGGAGCAACGCTTGCTGAGTGGCCGAGCGTGATTGGCAAGGCAATCGAACTAAGAAACCAGGGTTTAGTAGAGCTGGTTGGAGTCTTTAGCCACCTGTCCGGAACCAGTGAAAAAGACGACATGGTGCAGCTCGCTGAATTTGAGACCGCAGTTGAAGCTGCCCGAAAGCTCGGAGCAGAGTTTGAGTATCGCCACCTTGCCGCATCAGCGGCCACTTTGAATTACAAAAATACTCACCTGGATATGGTTCGAGTTGGTATAGCACTTTACGGTCTGGATCCAAACCCAGAAACTGTGGCCGCAAGCTTTGGGCTGATTCCGGCGATGCGAGTGAGCGCAGAGGTAGTTTCGGTAAAGCAGGTGCCAGCTGGTCATGGGGTTAGTTATGGCTACCTGCATAAAACTAGTGAGCCAACAACTTTGGCTTTAGTGCCCTTCGGGTATGCCGAGGGACTGCCAAGAATTGCTACTGGCAAAGCAAGAGTTTTGCTAAATGGAAAGCGCTACTTGCTTTCTTCTCGGATTGCTATGGACCAGTTTGTTTTGGATGTTGGAAATGACAAAGTCAGCATTGGCGATGAGGTTGTAATCTTCGGGGATGCCAAAAAGGGTGAACCAACCGCCGAGGAGTTAGCTGACGCTTCAGAGACGATTAATTACGAGATTGTGACCCGAATTGGTGGACGGGCAAAGCGGGTATTCAAGTGATGAGCGAGCAAGCCCCGCTCGTCATTGAAATAGCAACCGAAGACAAAATGCATCAGCTGGGTGTTCGACTGGGCTCCCTCTTGGTTGCAGGGGACGTGCTTTCCTTAAATGGGCCACTCGGAGCCGGTAAGACAACGTTGACAAGGGGCATAGGTCAGGGAGTTGGTGCCGAAGGAAATGTTTCATCGCCGACTTTTTTAATTGCCAGGACTCATGCCACTGTATCAAAGACCCCTTTCCATCACATCGACGCCTATCGCCTATCATCGCCTGCTGAGCTGCATGATTTGGACATCGACTTTGCCGAATGTATTTCTGTCATTGAATGGGGACGAGGCTTTGCCGAGGGTGTTGCGGAGTCAATCCTAGACATCAGCATCGAACGAGATTTAGAAACGGATCTTCGAACCATGACTGCCACCGGCACCGGCAGGTTTGCAAACCCTTCGGAGTTTCTGGGGGAAGCTAGGTGACTAGGACAATTTTGGCAATCGACACCAGTCAAGGAACAGCCGTTTCGGTGTTGGTTGATGGGGTCGTTGAAAGTGATCTTTACGAAGCCGATTCCATGCAGCACGCTGAGCAAATCGGTTTACTGATTGCAAGCGCTTTGCAGTCAGCTAACAAAAGATCTTCAGAGGTGACGGTAGTTGCAGTTGGAGTTGGGCCAGCGCCGTTCACGGGCCTACGAGTTGGCATAGCAGCAGCTAAGTTGTTCGCCGAAGGAGTTTCAGCTGAGCTGATTGGAGTTTCTCCTCTTGCAGCCATAGCTTTTGGTGAGAGCCTGGATGAAAAAACACTAGTTCTTACAGACGCTCGAAGATCAGAGGTCTATTTCGGTTTGTATGAAGGCAAGACTACAGCTGGTGTTCCAAAGCTTCTATTGGGACCTGGGGTAAGAAAACAAGCTGAGCTACTTGCCGAATTGGACGCTGCGGGAATTAGCTACCGAGTCGTAAGCTCACAAATCAAAGCCTCGAACATCGGGCTCTTAGCACTTGCCCAGTTGAGTGAAGGCAGTGCGGATAGCTCTGTGGTGGCTAACTACCTGCGGGCTCCGGACGCTGTTCCGGCAAAAGGCAAGAAGGTCAGCGGATGAGCCATCAGTTGAGGCCTGCCACCGAAGCCGACTTGAACTCAATCATGGAACTTGAAAAGGCGAGCTTTGGAAACGATTCTTGGTCCAGGCCCGTTATGAAAGCTGAATTGTTAGCAACGCACACATATTATTTGGTGGCTTACGAGGATGAGAAAATTCTGGGCTATGCGGGCCTGAGCAAGTTAGCGAGTGCAAGCTCAGCGGATATCCAAACCATTGCGGTAATTGATTTGTACCGTAAAAAAGGTATCGGTCGCGACCTGATGGAGAGGCTAATTTCTCAGGCCAGAACCCTTGGAGCCACCTTGCTGTTCTTGGAAGTTCGGGAAGACAAGACAGCCCCACAGGCGCTCTATAAATCGCTTGGCTTCGAATCAATTGATCGACGAGAGAACTACTACCAACCCGACGGAATCGCGGCCATTGTCATGAGACTGGAGCTGCAATGATTTCTAAACATGAACCTGTGGTTCTTGGTATCGAAACAAGTTGCGATGAAACTGGAATCGGTATCGTTCGTGGCACAACCTTGCTTGCTAACGTGATTTCTTCCTCAATGGATCAGCACGTCAGGTTCGGCGGCGTGGTTCCAGAAATCGCTGCCCGTGCGCACTTAGAAGCACTTGAATCGACACTTCAGAAAGCATTAGCGGATGCTGGAATATCTCTAAAGGAAGTTGATGCCGTGGCAGTGACCAACGGCCCAGGCCTTGCAGGAGCTTTGATGGTTGGAGTCGGAGCAGCCAAAGCTCTCGCAATTGCAATTGATAAACCAATCTACGCGGTGAATCACTTAGTGGCTCACGTTGCAGTAGATATCCTCGAGCGAGGAAGACTTGAAACCCCAACTGTTGCACTACTGGTTAGCGGTGGACATACCTCCTTGCTTTTGGTAAGAGATCTTTTGCATGCCGTTGAATTACTCGGTGAAACAATCGATGATGCCGCAGGCGAAGCCTTCGACAAAATTGCCAGGGTGCTAGGACTTAGCTACCCTGGAGGACCCGAGATAGACCGGGTTGCCAAAGAAGGCGACCCCAAGGCAATCAGGTTCCCAAGGGGACTTACCCTTCCCAAGGACCAGGAAAAGAACCGCTATAACTTCAGTTTCTCAGGACTAAAAACTGCCGTGGCAAGGCACGTTGAGCTAGCCGAATCCAAGGGTGAAGAAATTTCCATCCCGGATGTTGCAGCTTCCTTCCGCGAAGCGGTGGTTGATGCCTTAGTGACCAAGGCAATCCATGCCTGCCTAGATAAAGGCGTTCCGAGGCTAATTCTTGGTGGCGGGGTGGTGGCTAATGCGAGACTGCGCGAGGTGGCAGCGGAGCGCTGCCAGAAAGAAGGCATTGAACTTCGAATTCCAGCCTTTAGCCTCTGCACAGACAACGGTGCCATGATTGCTTCGCTCGGAGCTCAAAAGATCATGGCTGGCTTGTCACCTAGCGATTTAGGCTTTGGGGTCTACTCAACCCTCCCGGTTTAGCCGCGAAGGGGAAGTGCAACGCCAATCACCATAAAGATTCCGCCAAAAACTCTATTTACTCTTTTCCCAAACTTGGCCAGCAGCGGTTTGATTTTGTTTGCAAGGCTGGCCACCACGTACTCGTAGATGAACTCAATAACCACAAAAGTTGATGCCATGACGATGAACTGGGTCATTAGTGAAATAGCAGGATCGATAAATTGTGGCAGGAAAGCCACAAAAAACAATATGCCTTTTGGGTTCGTAAGGGCAGCAAGGGCTCCTTGCCTAAACAAAGAAAAGCTCGAAACATTAATCTTCACTGAAGCCTGGGTTTCACCAATGGCAGGTGATCGCCAAACTTGAATTCCTAACCAAATCAAGTAAGCACCGCCGACGAACTTCATAACGATAAGCAGTTGAGAAGAAGCAGCAAGTAGCGCACCGATTCCAAACATCGAAAGACCAACAACGGTTGCAAATCCAACTGAGCCTCCCAAAATGGTGGCTATAGTTTTTCTACGCCCGTAAATTGCCCCGTGGCTTAGAGCCAGCAGACCATTTGGCCCAGGCGTAAAGGTAAGACCTAGTACGGCTGCAAAATAAACTAGCCAGTTGGAAAATTCCATGGGTTAGCGATTTGCAATTTCTCGAAGTGCTGTTGCCTTAGCAGCTTCGGCTGTTGTTTCATTCAGTACCGCTTTGGCAATTTGCTTGGCATCAGCAAGTGAGAGCGAAGAAAGTGCGTTGTGCACTGCCGTGACCTGGGACCTTGAGACGCTAACTGATTCAATACCAAGTCCTGCTAGCACCACGGCAAAGGCTGGGTCGGATGCACTCTCGCCACAAACCCCGGAAGAAATTCCAGCGGCTTTAGCGCCTGAGGCTATGCTGGCAAGCGATTTTATCAAAGCCGGTTGCCAGTGGTTCAAAAGTGCCCCGAGTGACGGGTTCATCCGGTCAGCCGCAAAAAGGTACTGCGATAGATCGTTGGTGCCAACAGAGATGAAGTCGAGAACGCCTTTGAGTTGCTCAACAATTAGTGCGATTGATGGCGTCTCCACCATAATTCCAACTTTGTATGACCCGATTGAACGGGCCAAATCTGCAAACGCCTTGGCTTCTTCGGCGGTTGCAATCATCGGAGCCATAACCCAAACCTCACGCCCCGAAGCTAAACGGGCTTGCTCAAGGGCTTTTAGTTGGCCTTCGATAAAGCTCCGGTGCTCGGCAATTAGGCGGTAGCCGCGGACTCCAAGCGAGGGGTTTTCTTCCTCGGGCATGTTCAAAAACGGCACTGGCTTGTCGCTTCCGGCGTCAATGGTCCGAACCACGATTGGCCCCTCGGGCGAAGCCTTTAGGATTTCGGTGTAGCTGGCTACCTGCTGCTCAAGACTTGGCTCGGTCTTTGCCGAAAGATACAAAAGCTCTGTTCTAAATAACCCAACTCCGTTGGCCCTGGTCTCATGGGCAGCCTTGGCATCTTCGAGAGAGCCGATGTTGGCTCTTACTGGAATAAGTGGTTCTGCGTTTATAACTACGAACGCAATTGCCTTAGTGGCTAGTGACTCATCATCGCTAACTAGCACTCGGTCACCAACCGGATCAACTAGTACCCGCTCACCTGTTTCAAGACCAGCAGCGTCAGGGCAAGAAACAACAGCTGCAATTGATTTTGATCGACAAATGATTGCGGTGTGTGAAGTCGGGCCGCCTTTTAGAGTAATAACACCGACGACTGCATCCGTGAACTGGGCGGTGTCGGCGGGGGAGAAGTCTTCGCCAACTAAAACAATTCGACCTTTTTCGGGAATCGAAAGGGCCGTCTCTATACCGGCAAGTCTCGCTTGGACTCTTTTCGAAAGGTCCTGAAAATCAGCCACCCGCTCGTCAAAGGTTGGATCCCCACCTAGCAGCTCGGAAAACTCATCAACGGCTTTCCCTATTGCTGCTGCTGCTGACCAGCCGTCTTCAATATGCGCCGAGGCGACCTCAAATAGCTCGTCATCTTCCAAGAGCATTTTTAGGGCATCAAATATCTCGGCACTGGTGCCGCCAGCTTTGATGCCAAGCTCATCAAGGTGAGAACTAACAAACTCGATGGCAGATTTCAGATCTGCTAGTTCTTCCTCTTTGGTCTTGGTGGACTTTTTCCATTCGGGAAGTGGCTGAGACTGTTTGATAACCAGCACATCGCCGACCGCTGAAACGAGCCCCACCCCAAGGCCGTTTAGGATTGCGCCGGGAACTGGAGCCAACTTAGTCAGCCTTCAGGAATTCTTGAATTTGAGCAATAATGCCTTCGGCCAGCGCCTGGTCGTCAGTTTCGACCTCAACAGTGAGAGCCTCACCGGAGGAGATCTTTAGTGCCATCAATCTAAGGGCAGAGTTGGCCTTGGCAAACTCTTGGCCTGGACGACCAATTGTGATTTCCAATCCAGACTCTTTTACCAACTTGACTATCTGGCTGGCGGGTCTGGCGTGGAGTCCGATTGGGTCGAGGACTTGGACTTGGCCTTGAATCGAAGACATCTGGGCTCCTGGGGCTTGAGTGGGGAGTAGAACCTCTAATTATGGTGCTTTCGTCCAGTATTGACCAAAACCTTGAGTTTGTCAGAGTCATACAAATAGTCGTGCCGATTTTGTAGACCACCAGCAGAAGTCATAACCGTCTTACCCCTTCGAGAGCCGTACTGCTTTAACAGCCAGCTCACAGCTAAACCTCAAGGATTAGCCAGCTCAGCATGCTGGACTGGAAGCAGTTTAAAACAACTAGAAGGAGCCAAATCATGGCTGATGCAAAGACCCAAAAGTTTGATTTCACCAAGCTCAACACTCTGGCGGTAGTTTCTATCGCTTCCGCACTAACTTCCATTGGAGCGGTGGCTGCAATCATTACCGGTCACGTTGCGTTGACCCAGATTAAAAAGTCAGGCGAGAACGGCCGCGGTTTAGCTCTTGCAGGAACAATCCTCGGCTACGTCACTGTCGGGTTCTGGATTTTAGTAAGCATTGCATTCACCATTGCAGGCGCTTACCTCCAGGGTAAGTACGGCATGGGTCCAGGAATGGGAATGGAGAACTTCCGTATGGGCTGGGACTACTAGCACCAAGCGGATTAGTCACCAATAGGTTGAGTGACTAGCACTCGGTGGGCGTCGCCCACTCTGGTTACAATCAGAGTGGCGGCGCCTTCCCCTTTGGGTGCTAACTGCTTTCGCAGCTCCTCGGGAGAAATGTCACTGCCGCGCTTTTTAATTTCAAGAATTCCAATGTTGTGTTCGCGAACGTAAGCCTTGAGCTTCTTGCGATCAAAAACCAAGTTGTCGATTACTTGGTAGCCCTTTAGCCAGGGCGAAGAGATTTTCTCATTTGAGCTTAGGTAAGCAATCTCTGGACTAATCAAGGTAAGCCCAAGGGGCTTAGCAAAATCAGCCATCAAACTTGATCTAATCAGCGAGTTATCTGGTTCGTAGACGTAGCTACCGATTTCCGCTAGCTCGGCGTTCGGACTATCTGACTCAGTGGAGGTTATTTCGTGCTGGCCACTTGAGTCAATCAACAGGGCAGATCGGGCAATGTTCTCCCGTGCTACTTTTCCAAACCACAAACCAAGCTCAACTAGATCGCCATTGACCGATACCCACTGCGCCTCGCACTCGGTTGGGATTTGTCTTTTATCGTGACCTGGACCCAACTTGATCCCGGTTGGTTTTGTGACTGCATGCTCCAAGCAGAAGCTGTAGTTCGGGGAGAAGTTAGCTGGGTCGAAGTGTCTTTGGGCAGAAGCTTTTTTAGGACCGTGGAGTTCTCTTCTGGCTGGATCAAAAAACAGTGCTTCAAACTTAGATAGGTCCAGTTGCTCAACATCGGCAATCTCAACTATGACGTTGTCAAAAGGAGCCAGGTTATAGGTTGCAACTGCCGCTGTGACCTCGTCGATTTCGAAGGCGCTGACCTGAATTCCAAGCGATGCCATCGCCATTGCCTCGGCACCAATGCCGCAACCAAGGTCAGCAACTTGCTTGATACCGGCTGCACGAAACCGGCCAGCGTGCAGGGCTGCCACTTTGAGCCTTGATGCCTGCTCAAGGCCAGCCTCGGTAAAGAGCATTTGGTCGGCAAATTCACCGAATTTGACCTTGGCACGTTTTCGAAGCTTGGCCTGGGTCAAAACCGCGGCCACAGTGGCAGGGTCGTGGCCCTGGGATCTGAGTCTTGAAACCAGAGCCACCACGTCTGCTTCGGAAGAGTAGTCATTTTGGGCCAGCAGGGTTTGCCCGGCCTGGCCGGCAAGCCTAATAAAGTCCTCGCGCTCCACCCCTAGAGGCTACCAAGCCTTGGCTTCGGGCTAGAAGCCGTGCTAATGTTGTGGTTAGCACTCTCACCTCGAGTCTGCTAATCACCTAAAACTTACAAAAACGAAGAAGAGGTCATAATGTCGGTTTCAATCAAGCCGCTTGAAGATCGTATTGTTGTACGCCCAATGGCCGCCGAGCAGGTCACTGCTTCTGGACTGGTTATTCCTGACACCGCTCAGGAAAAGCCTCAAGAAGCCGAGGTTGTTGCAGTGGGCCCAGGTCGTGTTGATGACAAGGGAACTCGTATTCCGGTTGATGTTTCAGTTGGCGATACGGTCATCTTCTCAAAGTATGGCGGCACCGAGCTAAAGTACGACGGCCAGGAGTACCTAGTGCTATCTGCCCGGGACGTGCTAGCAATCGTCACCAAGTAGGTCATCTGCTTGAGAGCAAATCCCAGCGACCTCTCGGTTGCTGGGATTTGTCATTTAAGCCCTAGATTTGACCTGTGAACGAAAAGACTAAAGGTATTGGCTACGGTCTTTCGGCCTATCTAATCTGGGGCAGCTTTCCGGTAATAATCGCGATGTTGTCTTTCGCGGACCCCTTCGAGATTGTGGTCTGGCGAGTAATTTTTGGTTTTGCCTTCGGCCTTGCTGTGATTCTGGTAACAAGAAAGTTTTCCGAGTATCTCTCGGTGTTTAGGCAGCCAAAACAGTTGCTTTGGATTTCGCTGGCGGCAGTGGTTATTTACATAAACTGGCAAGTCTACGTCTATGCGGTTGCAGAGAACCACGTCCTAGAAGCATCGCTTGGTTACTTCATTAATCCACTTGTGACTATTGCTCTGGCAACAATTTTCTTGAAAGAGAAACTCAATGTTTTGCAGTGGGTGGCAGTTGGTCTTGGAGCAGTAGCTGTACTGGTTCTCACCTTCAACTACGGCCAGCCTCCAGTAATTGCACTGACCCTTGCGTTCTCGTTTGGAATATACGGCCTGGCCAAAAATCGACTGGGTGGAAAAGTATCAGCACTTAATAGCTTTACCGTCGAAACTACTTTGCTACTACCACTGGGAATTGTTCAGTTGGTGGTGCTTTCAGGAATGATGCAGATCCAGTTTGGGTATGCCGGCATTTTCCCATCCCTGGGGCTTGCCGCCTACGGTGTCCTCACTGCAATACCGCTGTTACTTTTTGGCGCAGCTGCTAGGCGAGTGCCCCTTAGTTACATAGGCTTCATGCAGTATCTAACTCCCACTCTTCAGTTTTTACTTGGACTGTTTTTATTCCAAGAGCCAATGCCGGTAGCTCGATGGCTGGGGTTTGCGATGGTGTGGTTCGCACTTTCGATTCTGTCCTTGGATGCCCTTCGGCAGCTTCGGAATAGATCAAAGCTGGTTGCACCGATTGCCTAAAGCGACACTGGAGTTTTATCCGAAACCCAATTGTTACATAGTTCTCATTAAGGCTTTTAGACAACTGATTTCGCAGTAAAGTCCCTGTTTTAGGTCGAAATCCATGGTTTATCTGAATAAAGCTGCGGATTCATTTGACCGCAAGATCCAGGTTTGGCTGGTGGGCGCTAATTGATTGGGCTTTTAAGCGAAGAGGCAAAGTAAACTTGTAAAAGTGGGGCCTTGTACTTTTTTAAGGGCCTCCGAACCCCATATAAATAAGGAGCAAAATGAGTTCATTTTCATTCTCTCGCCGTAACAGAAAGACCGCTGCTGCAGTTGCAACACTAGCTGCTGTTGCTCTAGTTCTTTCTGGCTGCGCAGCTACCGACGGTGGCGCTGCAGGTGGCGACTTGACACTAAAGATCGGTACTGCACTTCCGCAGACCGGTAGCCTTGCATTCCTAGGCCCACCTGAGGAAGCTGGTGTTGCCCTTGCTGTCAAGGACATCAACGAGGCTAACAAAGGTATCCAGATTGAAGTTGAGTTGGGTGACTCAGGTGACCT
>CAEZVM010000018.1_pt1 | contig 16851 bp, 13 predicted proteins | sample 7264751 | NCBI WGS metagenome assembly CAEZVM01 (sample SAMEA6813857, study PRJEB35770) | uncultured Rhodoluna sp. | biome: Freshwater; feature: Freshwater reservoir; material: water | place: Czech Republic | collected 2017-05-23 | depth 0.5m m | reverse complement strand
ATATTGCCAAGGCTTGGGCCAGCCTAAAGTGAGTAAGATTCTGGTTATCGGAGATGTCATCGAAGATGTCATCGTTATTCCAAGTTCTGAAATTCGCCCAAACACTGACACTGAATCAACTATTCACAAATCAACCGGTGGCCAAGCCGCAAATGTTGCCTCCTGGCTTTCATACTTAGGTATTGCTACTAGCTTCGTTGGCTGTGTCGGATTAACGGATCTAAAGAGGCTCTCAGACCAGCTCTCTCAGCATGGAGTTGAAACTAAACTGCAAACGAGTCTAAAACCCACCGGTTCACTGGTTGTGCTTGTCCAGGGCGAGTCTCGCTCTATGCTCACCGACCGTGGAGCAAATCTTGATCTGAAACTTTCCGATATTGATTCAAATGGCTTTTCAGTTGTTTACCTGTCTGGTTATTCACTCTTGGGGCGGAGCTTTGAGGAGCTCGCCGCATTTGCAGTTTCCGTTAAGTCCTCAGGGGCGCTTCTTGCGATAGACCCTGGCTCTTATGGCTTCATAAAGGACCATGGAGTAGCTGGCTTCAGGAAACTACTAATGTTGGCGGATCTGGTCTTTCCAAACGAGGAAGAAGAGGAACTACTTAAGCTCTCAACTCACGTGCCATTGGCTTTAGTCACACGCGGAAGCTTCGGGGCAAAAGCCATCTGGGCGGCGGGTGCCGCGCTTGAAGTTCCGGGTAAATCCGCAGCCCTAACTGACCCAACTGGGGCAGGCGATGCCTTCTGTGCCGGTTTTTTGGCTCGATTATTGGGCGACCCGAGCTTCCAGAAACTTAGCTCAGAGGCGGTCCAAAAAGCCTTGGAATCGGGCGTAGAGGCCGGTTCTAGGGCTGTCCAGCTGGTGGGAGCCAGCCCTTCCTTCAAGTCTTGAGTCTAGGTTTAGAGTTCTCCCCAGCTAAAAGCCCTAACCTTCAACCAAACCTTCAAGTTATCCACAGGGTTATGCACCTTCAAAAAACCTGAAACTAGCGGACTATTCCCCGCTGGCCCGCTGAATTACTAGCTCCCGCACCCTGGCTGCATCTGCGGACCCGCCCATTGCCTTCATGACCGCCCCAATAACAGCTCCGGCTGCCTGAAGCTTCCCTTCGCGAATCTTTTCTAGGACGTCGGGCTGTTCGGCAAGAACTTTATCGATGGCCTCTAAAAGCGCGCCGTCATCTGAGACAACTTCGAGGCCACGCTTCGAAACAATTTCGGCAGGATCGCCCTCGCCAGCGAGAACTCCAGTCAATACTTCTCGTGCGAGGCGATCAGTTAGCTTTCCGGAATCAATCAAGCCAGCAATTTCTGCAACTTGCTTTGGCGTAATTGGCATTTCCGAAATTTCTTTATCTTCGCTGTTGGCAATTCGAGCAATTTCACCCGTCCACCACTTTCTTGCGGCTTGGGGTGTGGCTCCGGCTTTTACAGTGTCGTCAATTTCATCGAGCAAATCGGAGTTCACTACATCTCTAAACTCAAGTTCGCTAAAGCCCCATAGCTCTTGTAGACGCTTGCGTCTGATGGCTGGCTTTTCTGGAAGAGTGGCTCGCAGCTGCTCAATCCATTCTTTCGAAGGCTGAATTGGAACCAAATCTGGCTCTGGGAAGTAGCGGTAGTCGTCAGCGTCTGATTTCGGTCGACCCGAAGATGTCGCTCCTCGATCTTCGTGCCAGTGACGTGTCTCTTGAATGATTGCAGTGCCTTGACTAAGAAGATGTGCCTGGCGCTGAATTTCATACTTGACTGCTTTTTCAATCGATCGAAGTGAGTTAACGTTCTTGGTCTCGGTACGGGTACCGAGCTTTTCTTGACCCTTTGGGCGGATCGAAACGTTGGCATCGCAGCGAACGTTTCCTCTTTCCATTCGAGCATCGGAAACGCCAAGGTTTTTGACAATCTCGCGAATGGAACGAACGTAGGCAGCTGCTAGCTCCGGGGCTTCGTCGCCTGCGCCGTAAATCGGCTTAGTTACAATTTCAACCAAGGGAACTCCGGCTCTATTGAAGTCCACCAGCGAATACTCTGCGCCTTGAATACGGCCCGTGGATCCTCCAACGTGAGTTAGCTTTCCAGCGTCTTCTTCCATGTGAGCTCGTTCGATGTCCACGGTGAAAACCTTGCCCGAGGGTCCCTCAATGTCAATCTTGCCCTCAAAGGCTATTGGTTCGTCGTACTGGGAGGTCTGGAAGTTTTTGGCTAAGTCTGGGTAAAAGTAATTCTTTCTAGCGAAGCGTCCGGTCGCTGCAATTTCGCAATCCAGTGCAAGACCAATCTTGATTGAGTTCTCAATGGCCTTGCCATTAACTGCAGGCATGGCACCTGGGAATCCAAGACAGTTTGGGCAAACGTTGGTGTTTGGCTCATCGCCAAAGACGTTGGCACAACCGCAAAACATCTTTGTGTTGGTATTTAGCTCGACGTGAACCTCCAGGCCGATTACAACTTCGTATGTTTCAAGGGCCTTTTGGTAATCCATCAGCTGTTCCTTAGCCATTAGTTCACCTTCAGCTCTGGAGCAAAATCCATCATTGACTTAGTCCATTTGTTCTCAAGTAACTTCTCAAGCACTGCTCCGACTTTATACAACGTTGCGTCTTCGCGAGCAGGAGCTAAGAACTGAATGCCGACCGGAAGGTTGTCTTCTTTGGCAAGACCTACCGGAAGACTCATCCCTGGTATTCCGGCGAGGTTTGCTGGAATGGTTGCAATGTCGTTTAGGTACATCGCCAATGGATCTTCTTGCTTCTCCCCTAACTTGAATGCTGTGGTCGGAGCAGTTGGTGAAACCAACACATCGGCTTTTTCAAAAGCTTTTGCAAGGTCTACCTGGATAAGGGTTCGAACCTTCTGCGCACTTCCGTAGTAAGCGTCGTAGTAGCCAGAGGAAAGTGCGTAGGTTCCAAGAATGATTCGGCGCTTGACCTCCGGACCAAAACCTGCCTCGCGGGTAGCTGCCATTACCTTTTCAACCGTTGCAGGTCCTTCTGGCATTACCCGAAGACCAAATCGCACCGAATCGAATCTGGCCAAGTTTGAAGATGCCTCAGCTGGCTGAATCAAATAGTAGGCAGCGATTGCGTATTGAAAGCTCGGGCAGGAAACTTCAACAACTTCGGCCCCTGCGGCAACCAGCAAGTCAAGCGCCTCTTGAAATCTCTCGGACACTCCAGCCTGGAACCCCTCGCCAGTGAGTTCCTTGATGATGCCGATTTTGAGGCCTTTTACGGAGTCGTTCTTGGCAGCTTCGGTCATTGACCCTAAAGACTCTGGAAGTGAGGTTGCGTCCATGTCGTCGTGACCTGCGATAGCATCTTGCAGCATTGCTGCATCCATGACGTTTCTGGCTACCGGTCCAATTTGGTCTAGTGATGACCCAAGAGCAATCAGACCGTACCTCGAGACCGCACCGTAGGTGGGCTTTACTCCAACAGTCCCCGTTACGGCAGCAGGAAAACGGATTGACCCACCGGTGTCGGAACCAATGGCAATAGGGGCCTGCATTGAGGAAACCGCTGAAGAAGACCCACCGCCTGATCCACCCGGGGTTCTTGATAGGTCCCAGGGGTTCAAAGATGGCCCGTAAGCCGAATTTTCGGTAGATGATCCCATCGCGAATTCATCCATGTTGGTTTTTCCAAGAATTGGCATTCGGTTGGCAAGAATCTTTTCAACAACAGTTGCGTTATATGGAGGTATCCATCCCTTCAGAATCTTGGATCCTGCCGTAGTTTCAATTGCAATTGTTGTCAGGTTGTCCTTGACGGCAATTGGAATGCCCGCGAGCGCCGACAGCTTCTCACCTTTGGCGCGAAGTTCGTCAACTTGCTTGGCCTGAGCTAGGGCAATTTCGTGCGTGACGGTCAGGTAGCTATTGATCTTGGGGTTTAGCTTGTCTATATTGGCTAGCTGTTGCGAAGTTAGCTCGACCGAAGAAATTTCTTTAGATTGAAGCATCGCGGCAAGTTCGCTTGCAGGCCTACTTATAAGTGACATTCTGGGGGTCTAATCCTCGTCCAGGATTGCAGAAACCTTGAAGCGGCCAGAGTCGCTGTCCGCAGCTCCGGAAAGGGCCTGCTTTTGGGTAAGTGACGGCCGAACCACGTCCTCCCGGAATACGTTGGACATCGGGATTGGGTGGCTGGTGGCCTGAATTTCTGAGCCGACAGCCGCCTTTACGGTTGCCACCGAATCCACAATTACCGCTAGCTGGCTGGCAAACTGGGCCACCTCGGCATCCGTCACCTCAATGCGGGCTAGGCCAGCTAGGTGTCTAACTAGCTCGGGGGTAATTTCAGACATGGAAACCTTCGGTTTGGACAAGCTTTGGTTTGGGGAAGTTAAACGACTCCAATCTACTAGTCTAGCAATAAAGAAATACCTTGATTTTGGGACGAAATTCCCCGCTAAAGTAGTTATCTAGCTATCAAACTGGACCCTAACTATGCATTAAGGATTATTTACGTGGACAACTCAGAATTTAACACCGCTTTTAGAGGCTATGACAAAGATGAAGTCGACATTGCTGTCTCTTCATTGAGAGAAGAACTTGCCCACGTCCGAGACTTCAACCTCAAGGCAGCCAGTGAGGCGGAATTTCTCAAGTCTGAGATTGCAAGTCTAAAGCAGCGACTAAAGCGCGATGCCGGAACCGGGTATGCAGAGCTAGGTGCCCAATTCGAGCAGACCCTTCGTGTTGCAGAGGAGCAGGCCAGAAAACTTATGACCGACGCCGGTCAAGACGCACTCAGAATTCGTGAAACTGCAAAAGCGGAATCTGAGCAGCTCACCCGAAAAGCCGAGGCTTCGGTTCAAAAGATACTTACCGACGCCGAATCCAAGGCAAAGGAGATGCGCTTGGATGCCGAACGCACCAGCGCTGAAATAGTGGCTCAGGCAAAGACCCAAGAAGCAGAAGCTTCTGAGAAAACTGTTCACGCTCAGCGTGAAGCTGCAGCAATTCGTTCCGAGGGGGAAAGATATGCAGCTGAACTTCGCGCATCAGTGCACCGTGAGACTGAAGAAGCCCGTGCGCTTGCAACTGAGCTGGCTCAGAGAACGGCACAGTCGCGAGTTGAGCTCGAGGCGGAACTAAAGGCCAAGAGGGACGAAGGTGAGAAGGAAGCATTACAGATATATGAAACTGCCATTAGACAGGCCCAAACGGCCACGGACGAAGCTAACAAAGCAGTTGCAGAAGCATCGCGACTCGCGGCAGAGCTGAACGCTGAAGCGGAAAGAACTCTTCGTGAGGCCAATATTGCAGCGGCTCAAGTCACCGACGATGCTCAGCTCAATGCCGGAAACCTCATAAACCAATCGCGTCGACGGGCCGAGCTTCTCGCTCGCAAGGCAGAAACATTCGCAAATGCGGTGATTGTGGATGGACAAGAACGACTATCGCGCTGGGAGTCAGAAGCCCATGAGATTGAAGACTTCCTCAACACTCTGAAGTCCTTGATGTCTACCGAGTCAATGGTTGCAGCCGATGAAACTCTGGCTCAAAGTCAGCTTGAGGGATCTACCGGTTCAATCACAGATGGCTTTGAGACCAAATCCGATTATTCAGAGCCACGCGAGGGCTCATACGACGCAATCGAAGTTGAATCATACGAGGACAAGAAAGACTAGTTCTTTAACCTCTTCGAAAACTCCGATTCATCAATTACCTCAACACCGAGCGATTCTGCCTTGGCGAGTTTCGATCCCGCACTCGCGCCTGCTACAACAAATGCTGTGTTTTTTGAAACTGATGACGCTGCCTTACCGCCGCGCGAAATTACTGCCTCCTCCGCCTGCTCCCGGGTGAAGGTGTCTAACGTGCCGGTGATGACAATGCTCATTCCCTGAAAGCTACCCTCTCGCGCAGCCAACCGCTCTTGATTGAAATTGACTCCCGCCTTTTTCCAAGCCTGGACTATCTCCAGATGCCAGTCCACCGCAATCCACTCCTTGATTGTTGTAGCGACAACTTCCCCGACTCCGTCCACCTTGGCAAGCTCATCTTCACTAGCTCCAAAAATTTCCTCGATGGATCCAAAAGAGTTCATCAGTGACCTAGCAGCTACGGGACCCACGTGGCGAATAGACAGTGCAACCAGCACCCGCCAGGCGGGTTGAGCTTTGGCTTTTTGTAATTCCTCGAGTAGCTTGGTTGCGACAGTGGCTGGAGAACCATCTTTTTTCCTGAAGTATTCAACTACCTTTTTCTTACCGTCAGAATCAAGCTTTGCAACACCGGTGTCAGAGTCGACAACCTGTGACTTGATTGGTAAAAGATCATCCAGAGTCAAGGTGAAAAGATCTGCTTCACTTTGCACGGGAGGTGTTTTGGGCTCGAGTGGCTGAGTTAGCGCAACTGCTGTCACAAAACCAAGCGCTTCGATGTCAAGTGCCGAGCGTGAGCCAATGTAAGCCACTCGCTCACGAAGCTGAGCAGGGCAAGACTTAGCATTTGGGCAGCGAAGGTCCACATCACCTTCTTGGGCTGGAGAAAGTTTAGAACCGCAATCGGGACAGTTTTTGGGCATCGAAAACTTTTTCTCGCTACCATCTCGAAGTGCTACCACTGGACCCAAGATCTCAGGGATGACGTCGCCGGCTTTTCTAAGAACCACAGTGTCACCAATTAGGATTCCCTTGGCAGCCACTACATCCTGGTTATGCAAAGTTGCAAACTCCACCTCGCTGCCAGCGACTCGGATTGGCTCTAGAACGGCAAAGGGTGTAGCGCGACCAGTTCTTCCAATCGATACTCGGATGTCAACTAGCTTGGTGTTGACTTGTTCTGGTGGGTATTTGTAGGCAATCGCCCAACGCGGGGCACGCGAAGTAAATCCGAGCGATTGCTGGCGAGCTAGCTCGTCAACTTTCACTACCACTCCATCTATCTCATGTTCGAGACTGTGACGTTTGGCTTCAAAATCTACTATGTACTTTTTGACTTCCCCTGAAGTTTGTAGAACTTTATAGCGATCTGAAGTTGGAAGCCCCCATTGCTTTAGGTGACCGTAGAGCTCGGACTGGCTCACAACAGTTTGATCAACCCAGGCACCAATACCATGAACAATCATTTGAAGGGGCCGTGAGGCGGTGACGCTTGAGTCTTTTTGACGAAGCGAACCGGAAGCTGAGTTCCTGGGGTTAGCAAAAGGTGCCTTACCGGCGTCAATCAGTGACTGATTGAGCGTGGCAAAATCTTCCAAAGAATAAAACACTTCACCCCGGACTTCAACTACGTCCGGGTGGTTTTTGCCAGCCAAGGTGTGAGGAATGCCTTTTACGGTCATAACGTTTCTAGTGACATCCTCACCAACAGATCCATCACCTCTGGTAGCAGCCGATACCAGCTTGCCTCTTTCGTACCTCAAATTGATAGCTAAGCCATCGATTTTCAACTCACATAAAAAAGGACCGCCGCCAGCTTTGTCCAACCAAGACTCGAGTTCCTCCTCGGAAAAAACGTTATCGAGGCTCATCATTTTCTCAAGGTGCTCCACTGGCGTGAAGGTCTGGCTGGCTTCTCCCCCGACGGTTTGGGTTGGCGAGTCGCCGGTGATTAGCTCCGGATACTTAGCCTCTAGCTGCTCCAGCTCGCGCATCAACTTGTCATAGTCGGCATCAGAAATCAAAGAGGTATTGGACTGGTAATAGGCCGCTCGGTGAGTATTGATTTGATCGACTAGCTCTGAAACCCGCTGTCTAGTCTGTTCGTTCTGACTCAAACCGGCTCCATCACTGCAGAAAGTGTCTTGTCAATGGTGGTTTGGCCCAGCACCCGTGAGCCAAGATAAACAACAGCTGTTTGGCCAGGAGACACGCCAATAATCGGCTCGTTAGGTTTGATCTGCAACACATTCTCAAAAAGTCTAACCTTGCAAGCATGCGACTGACCATGAGCCCTGACTTGGACCGCAGCATCGAACCAATCTGCGACATTGGGTGGCTCCTTGCCGCACCAGGAATACTTTTCTCCCGACAGCTCGGCGATGGCGAGGGCAGCCTGAGGACCTACCACGACAACGTTCTCTTTCGGTCTAATCTCAAGAACATACCTTGGCTTGCCGTCTTTAGCTGGACGACCGATGTTTAGGCCCTTTCGTTGACCGACGGTGTAGCCGACGGCTCCATCGTGACTTGCCAACTGGTTGCCTTCAGCGTCAATGATTGCCCCGGGGGTAAGTTCAACTTTGTCCGATAACCAAGCTCTGGTGTCCCCTTCGGGAATAAAACAAATGTCGTAGCTATCTGGTTTATTGGCAACTGAGAGGCCGCGTACGCTGGCTTCCTTGCGGATGTCTTGCTTGTTTGCCGCCTTGCCCATTGGGAAATATGAGTGCCTGAGCTGCTCCTCGGTGAGCACTCCCAAAACATATGACTGGTCCTTGGCCATGGCAACAGATCGGTGTAGTTCTAAGTTGCCCTCTGAATCCTTTTCGATACTCGCGTAGTGTCCTGTGCACAGTGCGTCAAAGCCAAGTGCTAAAGCTTTTTCCAAAAGCGCGGCGAATTTGATTCGTTCGTTACAGCGCATACAAGGATTTGGTGTCCTTCCAGCTGAGTATTCAGCAATGAAGTCATCAACGACATCCTGCTTGAACCGTTCAGAAAAGTCCCAGACATAGAAAGGTATTCCAATCAAGTTGGCTGCCCGCTGAGCGTCCATTGAGTCTTCAATTGTGCAGCACCCCCTAGAACCGGTTCTTAAGGTCCCGGGCATCCTAGAGAGGGCTAGGTGAACACCTACGACTTCGTGACCTGCGTCAACAGCTCGCGCAGCTGCTACTGCCGAGTCAACTCCGCCGCTCATGGCTGCCAAAATCTTCATCGCCTAGTTAACCCCGCTAGCTTGGCACCCTCGTAGGCCTTTGGGAAAGCTTCCAGAAATGCATCAACATCAGTGTGTGTGGAGTTGTGACCGAATGTGATCCGCATTGTGCCCATGGCCTCATCCACGCCGGCACCCAGAGATAGAACTACGTGGGAAGGGCTGCTGACTCCCGCAGCGCAGGCAGAACCGGTTGAAATCGATACGCCATTCTGATCCATCAGAAATAGCAAGCTGTCTCCTAGGCAACCTGGAAATCTAAAGTGAACATTATTCGAAAGTCTTTCAACTTTCTCCGAAGACACCTTTACATCTGGAACCATCTGCTTGACTGCCTCAATTAGCCTGCCTGATAGTTCGGCGTGCAGTTGTTGCTTGGAAGGTTGTTCTCTAACTGCCTCATGGACTGCGATTGCAAAGGCCGAAGCTGCTGCTGCATCGGGAGTTCCTGATCTGAGGTTTCTTTCCTGGCCGCCGCCGTGAACTACCGGGGTGAGTTTTTGGTTTCTGGACAGAATAAGTGCGCCAACCCCAACTGGACTTCCCACTTTGTGCCCGGTGATAGTCATGGCGGCCAACCCTGAACCTGCAAAACTAACTGGGATGTGTCCAAGGGCCGCGATGGCATCAGAGTGAACAGGAATTGAATATTTAGATGCCAGATCCGTGATTTGCATTATTGGGTTCACAACCCCAATTTCATTATTTGCCCACATTAAACTTATAAGCGCAACCTGGTCGGACCTCTCAGCTAAGACCCTCGCTAGGTCTTCTAGGTCTAGTAGACCCTCATCGTCTAAGGGGACAAAGTATGCTTCAGCGCCTTGCTCAGCCACCAAATAGTTCACCGAATCTAGGACGGCAGCATGCTCAGCATTTGAGGTGATTACGAGATTCCGGTTTAGGTCTTGCCCGCGCCGATGCCAGTAAAGGCCCTTGACAGCCAAGTTATCGGACTCGGTCCCGCCCGAAGTAAAGATAACCTCATTGCGATCGCAGCCTAAGTCCTTGGCGATGGACTCCCTGGCTTCCTCAAGCATTTGGCGCGAGGTCTGCCCGAATGAGTGCACCGAGGAGGGGTTGCCTATTTGCTCAAGCGCTTTGGTGTATCGCACTAGGACACTTGGCCGAATCGGCGAAGTGGCGGCGTGATCCAAGTAGACGTGCATACCTTTAAGCCTAGTTTCAAAAGCTCGGGCAAACTGCTTCTGAGATAAGGACCCTATGCGGGGCTGGATTCTCGACATTTGACCGCTCTGTAGGGGGCTTCAAGCTGGCTCAGGCGGTCCAGGAGCAGGCATTTTGCAGGCTTGGCCTCAGGCGCCAGCACATTTACGGTCTAGAGCATTCCGGGCTATCTGGAGGGCATTCCCTTGGTAAAAACTTATGTCAATCTAGAAAAGCAGCAGACTGAGCGTCTTTCTCGCTGAAACAACATCGGGGTTATCGTTTCCAACAACCAGAAATAGTTCAACCATCCGCAGTCTGATTGGTTCCCTTGCGTCCCTGGGAGTTTCTCCAAATAAATCCAGCAGCACAGTAAATCCAGCCGCGGCCATTCCAGTTGCAACAAGCGCATCGGCTTTTGCAAGCTTTGATTCATTATCGGTCAGGACTGACACAGCCAGTTCAGCAAGGTCTTTGCCCTCTAGCCGAACAAGCAGCTTAACTTGAGCCAGACCAGCTTCGGCTAAAGAATCATTCGGGTTTTCAATAAGTGCCTTCTCGTAAAGAGAAACAGCACCGGAATAGTCACCAGAATCTATTGCGCTGTAGGCTGCTTGCACAGTAGGGCTCAGTTCTGGTTCCTTAGCATCTTCTTTCACGACTGCTTTAGCGGTTAATCCATTTTCCTTCGCAACATCAAGCACTTTTGTAATTACTAGCTGAACTTGCTCCATAGCCTGATCGCCAACGAAAAGTGGTGCGGGTTGGCCTTTTAGAATTCCGTAAGCGCTTGGTATCTGGTTTAAATCAAACGCTTGAGCAAGCTCGGGTGAGGCCGCGGCGTCCACCACTAATGCCAATAATGACCCCGCAGCTTTTTGAACCAAAGCTGTCACTGAGCGCTGCAAGCTTTCAGAGGCTTGATCGCCAGCTTGGACAAACAACATCAGGACTGGAAGTTTTTCTGACAGCGCCAGATAGTCTCGGATGGATGCTGCATCGACTTTCAAGACCAGCGCTGGAACGCTTATGAGCTCTTGGTCCTGCCTTGGGGTGCCGAATTCGATTGTCATTTAGAGCGCCCTGATGCTAAGCAGTGACTGAGTGGCCCCGAGCAAAACAATCTTTCCATTGTTGGTTGATGCAGGTACATAAAACAGCAGCATGCCACCGTACTGGGTTCGAACCCCCTTGGCGCTTCCCTCAACCCCAAGAAGCAACAACTCGTTGCCCGACACCGTCACAGCCGCATTGTCTCGAGTTGGACGGATCAGATAGCTGTCAGTCATCATCACTGCAACCAACGCTCCAGAATCCGATGTTGAGAGTGAAATTACGTTACTATCACCAAGCCCATGACTGAAAGTAATTTCGGCACGACGGAGCTTGTCTTGCTGTTCTTTCTGGCTTGTTGATATCTGCTGGTAGTACTCATCACCTTCAAGGTCGAAAAGATTAAAGAACTTACTGGCTTCTCCGTTATCAATCACATCGCCAAAGGCATCAGGTAGTTGACTTGGCGACAGTCTCAAAAACAACGAGTCCTTCTCAATCGGTATAGACCCGACCTCGGCAGCAGGAACGGCTGGGATTTCAGAACCAGGAAGTAAAGGTATGTTGTAAAAGAGTTTGTACTGTTCCCTTGGCGAGCTCTGCTGCATAACAAGCATTTGGGGAAGCTGTCCGTCGCCCTCGCCGGCAGTCACGATCATGAAAGACCGCGGCCAGGCATTTGAGCTAGCTGGAAGCGTTATTGAAATTGCTGATCCCGAAATTGGTGGAAGTGGCTCTATCTCCGGAGACTTGGTCATGAGTAAATAGTGAGCCTGCCGAAACAGTAGCGCAGGTCCTGCTACGCGAGACTCGAGAAGATTCACATCACCTGACTGATCAGCCTCGAAAACCACTTGCTGCAGTTCGCGAAGAATTTTTCTAACCTGAGACATCCCAACAACGGGCGGGATTTCCTCAACCACTGACTCCGTTGGGGAATCACTGGGAGTAGGCAAAACTGGGAGAGCTGGTGCCATCGAACAGCCTGTCAGTGAAGCTATCAACACCAGCCCGACGGGGATTGATGCAACCTTGGATCTTGCCGAACGGCGGCCCTTCTTTGGAATCACCAACTGAGCTTTTTTGGGTCGATACTTAGGTCCTTGGGGTGCCCTTGGTAGCTTCCTGCGAGGGCCCCGGTTCACTAACATCCTCCGAAGAGCAAGCAGGTTCAACAAGATTGCGACCAGCAGTAAGCCCGAACCCACGGCCAAAAAGATATCAGAAACGACGTTTGAATTGACAATCGGCCATGAAATACGGATCTGCCCCGGGGCGGGCTTAAACCCGTCGTTGGCCACCAGCACTGCATACTTGCCGTCGGTTGGAACCTGGATTTCGGCAAAAGTCTCCCCTTCGCTCTCACTTACCCAAAGATCGGAGCCCACTGGGCTGGCAAAATCGGTAGTCCCCACTACTTCTCGAATCCCAAGAGCTATTCCATCGTCGGAAGTCACAGTCTGAAAGTGGCTTGCCAGGCCAACCCAAGATCTGACGTCGTTTTCTAGACCTACGGCCAGGAAAACTTCCTCATCGCCAGATACGCTCACCTTTGATTCACCCGGCATCAGGGCCAGCTCCTCGGCAGGAATAACAACATAGGGCTGGTCCCCTGAAACCGCTAGATTTACAGAGAAGCTGTCTGGTGCTGCCCAAATCGTGCGTTGGGCCAAACCTAGCAAAAGCAGTGAAACGGCAAGGATAAACAGCAATGCGGCAAGCAAAAAACGCATGATTATCCAATCCAGCTAAACTTGTAGTCGGGCAACTGGGCCCCCATTATTCTACCGAAACCACACTGGAGGCTCGATTTGTCAGGTGATGCGACCCCATTCCCAAGTGCGATGCGCGGATATCAAAAGTCCTCAGTCGATGCCGCTTTTTTGGAAGTCAATCGCGACCTGATTCGCCTTTCCACTCAAAACGCACAGCTTGCAGAGGAACTCAAACAAGCCAAAGCGCAGATTGCTGAACTATCTTCGAAGTTAGCTGAGACCCAATCCCCGTCATACACCGGTTTAGGAAATCAGGCTGCCATTATTTTGGCTGCAGCCGAAGATCAGGCCACCAGGTTGTTGGCTCATGCCGAGGCTGAGAAAAGTTTGATTCTTGGGACTATTAACCAGGAGACCGACAACAAAAGAAGCGAGGCTAAAGATTACTACGACTCTCTTGTTGCTGAAGCCGATCGTAGACTTGAGCGCACCGTCAACTCAGCCAAAGCCGAGGCCAACGAAATTGTTGAAAAGGCCCGCAGCGAAGCCAAGCGTGTACTCGAAGAAGCTACCCGCGAGTCAAGCGCCATCCGTGGTGAGATAGCAACCGAGGTTGCAAAGCTACGTGCCGATACTAAGCGTCAAACTGAGAACCTAAAAGCTACCGTTGAACGCAATCTGGCGGAAAAGAAATTATTGCTGCAAAAAGAATTGGTGAGCCCTTTGGATTCTGAGAAAGCTGCGATGCTTATTGGTGACCAGGTCAGAATCGACCTAGAGCTGGAGCTAACTGCAAGAAGGTCCGAGGCTGAGGCCGACTATCTGAATAAACACCAAGAAGCAGTACATCAGACCCAAAAATATCTGGATGACGCCAAGGCTCAACTCCAAAGTGCCATCGCTAGAACCAATGCGGCCCAACTAGAAGCCGAGACAATCGAGTCGGCTGCTAGATCAATAAACAAGGAGACTACCGACGCGGCCAGGGTCCAAGCGGAACAAACCATTTCTCTGGCGGAGAATCAGGCGAGGCAAATAATCAATGAGGCCAAAACTCAAGCCGCTCGGGAGCTTGACGAGGCAAATGCAAAGCTTGCCAAACTCGAAATTGAACGTCGCACCGTAGGCTCATATCTAGAGCACCTCGAAAAAGTCGTTGAGGCGTCTAGAAAATCACTGAGCTAGGCAGGCGGATTGTCAAATGGAAACGCAGAACATCAAGCTTTCTAGCGCGTTCAGTGTTGGGCTTTTCGGCGGCCTAGGGGTCCTAACGGCCCTTTTGCTGGGTGGGGCGCTAACCACCCTTGCCAATGTCATCACCTATGTTTTTGCCGCTATTTTTGTTGCCCTGGGGCTTGATCCGTTAGTGACTGCCCTGGAGCGAGCCAGACTTCCAAGGCCATTAGCTGTGCTGACGGTTGTTGCAGGCCTTGTCGGATTCATAGGTCTATTGGTTTGGACAATGCTTCCAACTCTTATAACCGAAGGTACTAGGTTAATTGAAACTGCCCCGACTCTGATCTCTGATATCACACGGCTGCCTTTTGTACTTCGCCTAGACAGCCAGCTCGGTGGCGCAATTGGCCCCGCCCTTTTGAATGCCAGTGAGTTTATAGCGGATTCGACAAACTGGCCAACCATGCTCGGTGGTGTTGTGCAGGTGGGCATCAACTTCTTTAATGGAGTAGTCGGCTTCGTCATTGTTTTAGTGCTCACGGTGTTCTTTCTAGCCTCTCTTGAGGGACTAAAGACTTCGCTGGCAAAACTTGTGCCTAAGAGTAAGCGGGAGAGCTACCTTCAAATTTCAAATCAGGTTGCGAAGTCCGTTGGTCGGTATGTGATTGGACAGGTTTCCGTTGCGGCCTTGAATGCCGCTCTGGGGTTTATTGTCATGAGCTTGCTGGGCCTCCAGTTTGCAATTGTGTTGGCCTTTGTGGTTTTCTTATTGGCCATTATCCCGCTGGTTGGATCGATTTCCGGGGCACTCTTAGTGGTCGGGGTTGCTTTGGCGGTTGACCCTACCGCCGCTATTGTTCTGGCAATTTATTACCTGATCTACATGCAACTTGAGGCTTACCTAATCAGCCCTCGGGTAATGAAAGTGGCAGTTTCGGTGCCGGCACCAATTGTTGTGATTGCAGCGCTATCAGGCGGGGTGCTGCTTGGAGTCTTGGGCGCTCTAGTTGCAATTCCCTTTGCCGCGTCGGTGATCTTTATAATTCGCGAACTGTTTATTCCGCGCCAAAACTCACGCTAGAAACTCTCCGGAAGCGGATATTTACTGGGGTTTACCGCCCTGACGATTTCATCCAGAACGCGCTTAGTTGAGCTTTCACCCACCCACAAATGCTTGGCGCCGTCGACGGCGATAATGGTCGCCTCTGGAAGGACCGAAAATCTAGTTCTAGCAGGCTCTGGCGGTAGGTAATCGTCATGCTCAGGGATTAGGGCAATTATTTCCTTGCCTGCTCCTATCCAGTTGGCAAGATCCTTCTCGTTGGCTCTTCGAAGCGGTGGGGAGAGCAATATGGCTCCCGCGATTGCCTTGTCATAGCCATACTTGATTGCCAACTCAGTGCCAAAAGACCAGCCCACCAGCCAGACTGGGCTGAGGTTTCTGGACTGCAAAAATGCTAGCGCCGCTTCTAGATCTCTTTCTTCAGTAACGCCGTCTCCAAAAGAACCCTCACTGGTTCCGTTCGGACTTGAAGTCCCACGGGTGTTGAACCTAAGAACCGCTATGTCGGCAAGCGCTGGAAGTCGGTTTGCGGCTTTGCGAAGGATGTGTGAATCCATGAACCCACCGTGAGTTGGAAGTGGGTGGAGAGTGAGCAATGTCGCTACCGGATGATTTTGAACTGGGAGCGCCAGCTCGCCTACCAGTTTTAAATTGTCCGAAGTCTGGAGAATCACTTTCTCACGAAGCGAAGGCAGCTCTGTCGAGGAAGTTATCTGGATCAAAGTAGCGGCCCTTGGAAGGCCTTCCAGCAAGCGGTGTGAAAATGCCTTCGGGTTTCAACACCACGGACTGAATCCCACGCGACGATGTGGTTTTGTCCCTTTGAAATTCCCTGGAGGCAATGCGGGCACACCCAACTCTTGTCGTCCTCTGCCCTTTGACCGGAGGTGGTCTGAACTGAATACTCGACTCCGCGCTTTAGCACAGTGGTTTTTACTCCAATGCGCACTTTTTCAAGATCTAGAGGTTGAAATTCCGCCCCCCACTTCGATGCTCGATTTCTGCGACTTTTCATCAGTACCAGTTGTGCTCTTCGGAGTGCGCCCAGGCCCCACAGGGATTCTTGTACCTGGCAGCTATGTACTTCACGCCCCAGCGAATCTGAGTTTCAGGATTAGTCATCCAGTCTGCGCCTTCGGTGGCCATTTTCGAACCTGGAAGAGACTGCGGGATTCCATACGCACCACTTGAAGAGTTCTTGGCCAAATGGCGCCAGTTAGACTCCCTGTTCCAAAGATTCACCAGGCAGGAGAACTGGTCCATCCCCCAGTCCCGCTTGGTAATATACTCCAGTGCATAAGCCTGAGACGAACCAGGCGCTGGCATGGACGCGGCCAAAACAAAATAACTTTTTGCAGCACTGCCGGAAATCAACTGATAACCCCCGCGCTCAAAGTTAACGCTGTACTCTTGCTCAAAAACGAAATTCTGGTTGCGTTCGTCTTTGGGGTCGTAAACCTGCACAGTAGCTGCGCTAGCGAGATTTCCAGAATATGGATCCACCACGTAAACCATCGTGAGGCTCACAACAAAAACAAAACTCAGAACTGGAAACGATTTGGCTTTGGTTAGCCTTGGAAGGTGAGGTCTTGAAAGTCCCTTATTAGCAAGGGCGTTGTCGAATGACAAAACAATGCGCTTAAAAAGGGGTGCTTTGATGGCTTCGTACTTGCCCACAATTTTCCCTTTCCTGTTTCTCAGTCATCAACTTGCCAAGACCTTCAAGTCTAGCTTGAGAGTTTCAGTTCGGCTAGATGTTGTTAGCCCGGTAGCCGTTGCTTCGGGCAAGTCGATAGCACTCGTTCTATGGAATCATGCTCTGCCTGGGTGAGCCAGAGTGAGTACTT
>CAEZVM010000017.1_pt1 | contig 18599 bp, 17 predicted proteins | sample 7264751 | NCBI WGS metagenome assembly CAEZVM01 (sample SAMEA6813857, study PRJEB35770) | uncultured Rhodoluna sp. | biome: Freshwater; feature: Freshwater reservoir; material: water | place: Czech Republic | collected 2017-05-23 | depth 0.5m m | reverse complement strand
GAGCTCAAGGAGAACCAGCGCGTTGAGTTCGAAGTAAAGAACGGCGACAAAGGCCCTCAGGCCGACGCTGTAAACGTAATCTAGGACCAAACTAGACTTACAAAAAACCGCTTCCCTTCGGGGAGGCGGTTTTTTCTTAGCTTGACTTCCACTTGCACTCAGGGCCATAGAGTGCTAAAAATAGAGTTAGCACTCAAACAAATAGAGTGCTAAAAACCTAAATACCAACTTCGGGAGAAACCCAAAATGGCAAAAATCATAGCTTTCAATGAAGAGGCCCGTCGCGGCCTAGAGCGCGGCCTAAACATCCTGGCCGACACCGTAAAGGTGACCCTTGGCCCTCGTGGACGCAACGTCGTTCTAGAGAAGAAGTGGGGGGCACCGACAATTACTAACGATGGTGTGTCCATTGCTAAGGAAATCGAGCTAGAAGATCCTTTCGAGAAAATCGGTGCCGAGCTCGTAAAAGAAGTAGCAAAGAAGACCGATGACGTAGCAGGAGACGGAACCACAACCGCTACCGTATTGGCCCAGGCTCTAGTTCGCGAAGGACTTCGAAACGTAGCAGCTGGTGCTGACCCAATCAGCCTAAAGCGCGGTATCGAGAAGGCAGTCGCGGCTGTCACCACAGAGCTACTTGCCAACGCAAAGCCAGTTGAGACCAAGGAGCAGATTGCTGCGACCGCATCCATTTCAGCTGGAGACACTCAGATTGGTGAGATCATCGCAGAGGCAATCGACAAGGTCGGCCGCGAAGGTGTTGTCACTGTTGAAGAGTCAAACACTTTTGGTATTGAGCTACAGCTAACTGAGGGTATGCGATTCGACAAGGGTTACATCTCGGCATACATGGTCACTGACCCAGAGCGTCAGGAAGCAGTTCTTGAAGACGCTTACGTTCTAATCGCAAACTCGAAGATCACCAACATCAAAGACCTTCTTCCAGTTGTTGACAAGGTCATTCAGGCTGGCAAGCCACTTCTAGTAATCGCTGAAGACATCGAAGGCGAAGCTCTAGCAACATTGATTGTGAACAAGATTCGTGGAATCTTCAAGTCTGTTGCCGTAAAGGCTCCAGGCTTTGGTGACCGTCGTAAGGCAATGCTTCAAGATATCGCTATTTTGACTGGGGCTCAAGTTATCTCGGAAGAGGTTGGACTAAAGCTTGAGAACACCGACCTAACCATGTTGGGCCGCGCTCGCAAGATTGTTGTGACCAAGGACGAGACCACCATCGTTGAGGGTGCTGGCGACCAGGCACAGATTGCTGGACGAGTTGAGCAGATTCGTCGCGAAATTGAGGCGACTGATTCTGACTACGACCGCGAAAAGCTTCAGGAGCGTCTTGCCAAGCTAGCCGGCGGAGTTGCAGTTATCAAGGCTGGAGCGGCGACCGAAGTTGAGCTAAAAGAGCGTAAGCACCGCATCGAAGATGCCGTTCGAAACGCCAAAGCTGCAGTTGAAGAAGGAATTGTTGCAGGAGGTGGAGTTGCTCTACTACAAGCTGGAAAGACCGCCTTTGGCAAGCTAAAGCTTGAAGGAGACGAGGCAACCGGTGCGAACATTGTGCGCGTTGCAATTTCAGCTCCGCTAAAGCAGATTGCCATCAACGCAGGACTTGAGCCGGGCGTTGTTGCTGACAAAGTTGAGAATCTACCTTCCGGTCACGGCCTAAACGCCGCTACCGGCGAGTACGTCGACATGCTTGCCGCTGGCATCAACGATCCAGTGAAGGTGACTCGTTCTGCACTTCAGAACGCAGCTTCCATCGCCGGTTTGTTCTTGACCACTGAGGCAGTAGTTGCCGAAAAGCCTGAGCCTGCAGCTCCTGCCATGCCACAAGGTGGCGGCGAAGGAATGGGCTTCTAACTATAAAAACAACCTCTGATTGGCGTACTCAATCTCGCGATACTGCGTGGCCGCAATACTAAGAGCCGCGCCAATCTCAGCTAACTGAGCATCAACTGCGCCTGCAGTGGTTCGCCAGCGACTAGCCAAGGCCTGAAACGATTCGGCTGCGGCTCCTCGCCACGAACCCTGCAGGCTTTGCAGTTGGCCGTGAAGTGACTGAACTTCGGACTGCAATCTAGAAATAGTTGCATTGATCTGGCCGGTGGCCGCCAGTACCTGCTCGCTGTCTACTTGGAATTGAGCCATTTGAGTATCCCTTCTATTTAGGGATAAGGCTAACTTCCTAAAGAGCAGCTAGGTCAGGGCCACTTGGAAGATGTGGAAAGAGCTACACCCAGTTGTGTTGGGTTGGAAGCTTGACCCTAAAGGTCGCACCGCCACCGGGAGTCTCCTTCACTTCTATTCGACCTTTGTGAAGTTTCACAATCTCCTTCACAATGGCAAGACCAAGACCGGTTCCGCCGGTTTCCCGGTTTCTAGAATTATCTGCTCGGTAGAAACGCTCAAAGACTTTGTCGCGAAGCTGCTTGGGGATTCCTTCGCCGTGATCGATAACCTCGAGAATAACCTCGTCGTCGGTTTTTTGTCCGAGAGAGATTTCAATCTCACCTCGGGGCTTGGTAAATCGCTTGGCATTTTCAACTAAGTTCACGAGTACTTGCCTGATTTGACCTTCGTTAACCTCAGCGGTGAGTTTATAGTCGGATGGAATCTTGGCTCGACTAAGGCTAAGCATGGTGAGGGTTATCTTCTGTTTACCTGGAGCATCCTGCGCAATAACTTCGCGCACCAGCTTAGCTAAATCGGTTGAGGTGGCCTCGAGCTTTTGGTTTTCATCCAGCCTTGCAAGAGTAAGAAGTGACTCAACAAGCGAGCTCATCCGAATCGCCTCAGATTCGATTCGACTCATGGCCTCCTGGACGTCTGATTTCTTGGACAGGGCGCCTTGCCGGTACAGCTCGGCGTAGCCCCGAACCGAAACTAAGGGAGTACGCAGTTCATGAGACGCGTCCGCAACGAACCTCCGCATTTGAGCCAGCGTCTGATTTCTCGTGGACACTGATTCTTCAAGTGAATCCAGCATGGAATTCAACGAGCGATTGAGACGGGCTATTTCGGTATTGCCAGGTCGCTCGAAAAGCCTCTGCGACAAGTCTCCCGAGGACACCAGTTGGGCGGTTCTTTCGACCTCCCTTAGTGGCCTTAGTGCCTGGGCAATTGTTAGCCAGATGCTAAGGCCACTTAGGGCCAGTAGTAAGAACCCAAAGCCTCCACCGATTGCTCGATACTGTCGTAATAGCTCAAGATTCGAGCTATTTGGTAGCGCTACTACAACTGTTGCGGCGAAATTCCGAAAAGGTTTAGCCACCACCCGCCAGCTGTCTTTCTCGTCGATGGTTACTTCGCCAAGCGCTCCGGTTTTGTCCAGATCAAAGGGTATCCCGCCCGTGACGGCCGCTACCTGAACACTCAGGGCAGAAAGATTAGGAAATGCCTGGTCGGATCCCTCCGTTGCCATTATTCGATAAACAGTTTCCCCGCGAGCATCCAAAACCGTAATCATGTAATCACTAGGAAGCCTAGGGAGATTCAACCGTTTGGCAAGAATTTTAGTTTCGATTAGGCCAGGATTTTCTTGAGCGAGAATCGTGGCAGTAGAGGTAAGTAAGTTATCGGTGTTTTGCTGGAGGTATGCCCGAAGTAGCGTGACGGTTCCTAAGCTTGACACCATAAGTAATAGGCCGATGAGTGCAACAGACAAACCAGTCAGCTTACTTCGAAGCGAAACTAAGTCCCAAGCCTTACCGAGCCTTGATTGCATTAGTCAAGTTTCTTGTAGATGTAGCCAACTCCGCGCTTAGTTTGAATTAGCGGACGGGAACTAATTGGGTCAAGCTTTTTACGAAGATAAGACACGTAGGATTCAACAATTCCCATGTCTCCGTTAAAGTCATACTCCCAAACGTGATCAAGTATTTGCGCCTTGGTCAAAACACGGTCGGGATTCATGACCAAAAAGCGCAGCAGTTTGTATTCGGTAGGAGACAGATCAACAATTTGGCCTTCGACTGTAACCTCGTGCGCATCCTGGTTAATGACAACCGCGCCAGCATCAATAACTGATGGTTCCGCATCAGGTGTTTTGGTTCTACGAAGGATTGCCTGAATGCGGGCAACTACCTCGTCCAGACTGAATGGCTTCGTCAGGTAGTCATCGCCACCAACAGTTAGTCCAGTGATTTTGTCTTCTGTTTCGTCTCTGGCAGTCAAAAACAAAATAGGTGCTTGAATTCCAGAAGCGCGCAGTTTTTTAGTCACGCTAAATCCATTCATGTCCGGCAGCATGACATCCAGCAATATGATGTCTGGTTCAGACTCGTTCACTGCCGCCACGGCTTGGGTGCCATTGGCTGCAGTTTGAATTTCAAATCCTGCAAACCTCAAGCTGGTAGCCAGCAGGTCACGGATGTTGGGCTCGTCATCGACGATTAGTACGCGTGTTTTAGCCATGGGCAAAGTCTTCCAGAGTTTGCTGGAGGATTCCTGAGAGTTTGTTGAGTCCTCTAGAGGCCTGAAACATCAAGTATTTGATAGCTATATCCCTGCTCAGCCAGAAAGCGCTGGCGGTTTTGAGCAAAGTCTTGATCAACAGTGTCCCTGGCAATCAAGGTATAAAAGCTCGCTGTTCTGCCGTCTGTTTTAGGCCGAAGCAGTCGGCCAAGACGCTGAGCTTCTTCCTGCCTGGAACCGTAGGAACCGGAAATCTGGATGGCTACAGATGCTTCCGGTAAATCAACTGAGAAGTTAGCAACTTTTGATACCACCAGAGTTGGTTCAGTGCCATCTCGAAAAGCTTGAAATAAACGCTCTCGTTCGTTGACGGGAGTTTCTCCAGTAATCTTTGGAATTTTGAGCAAAGTAGCCACTTCATCAATTTGATCAAGATACTGCCCAATGATAAGTGTTGGCTCACCATTGTGTTTGGCGATGAGTTTTTGAATTACAGGAATTTTCGTCGCGGATGTGGCGGCCATTCTATACCGCTCATCTTGTTCTGCGATTGCATAGTCGAGACGCTCCTGCGCAGGAAGGTCAACTCTAATTTCAAAACACTCGGCTGGGGCGATGTAGCCTTCGGCTTCAATTTCCTTCCAAGGCGCGTCAAAGCGCTTCGGTCCAATGAGGGAAAAGACGTCGCCTTCTTTACCATCCTCACGAACCAGCGTTGCGGTGAGACCGAGTCTTCTTCGCGCCTGGAGATCTGCTGTCATTTTAAAAATCGGGGCGGGAAGTAAGTGGACTTCATCATAAATAATTAGACCCCAGTCCTTAGCGTTTAGAAGTTCGAGGTGGGCATACTCGCCTTTTCTTTTGGCAGTAAGAATTTGATAGCTCGCGATGGTGACTGGCCTTACTTCTTTTACGGAGCCGGAGTACTCTCCAATTTCGTCCTCAGTCAAAGAAGTCCGCTTTAGAAGCTCGGCTCGCCACTGCCTTGCCGCAACGGTGTTTGTTACAAGTATCAAAGTGTTGGTGTTTGCCTTGGACATCGCGGCAGCTCCGACGATTGTTTTGCCTGCCCCACAAGGAAGCACAACTACGCCTGAGCCACCTTCCCAGAATTTCTCAACAGCCTTGGTCTGGTAGTCGCGAATGCTCCAGCCAGACTGATTCAGATCTATTTCATGGGGGGTTCCGGGTGTGTAGCCAGCTAAGTCTTCGGCTGGCCAGCCAAGCTTTAAGAGTTCTTGCTTTAGGGATCCTCGAGCAAAAACTAGTACCTCGAAGCTATCGTCTGATAGGCGAGGCCCTAAAAGTGCAGCAATTCTTGGACTTCTCGACGCTTCTAGCAATATTGCGGGGGATGCGCTAGTTAGCAGAAGAAGCCCGGCCTGATCTCTTCGAATCACAAGTTTGCCGTATCGATCCATGGTTTCTGAGATGTCGACTCTGACCGATGACGGGATTGCAAATTTGGCGTACTTATCTAATACCCCTAAAACGAAGTCGCTTCCGTGGCCAGCAGCCCTGGCGTTCCAAAGCCCCAACTTTGTAATTCGGTAGGTGTGGATATGCTCCGGAGCTCGTTCAAGTTCGGCAAAGATGGCCAGGTCGTGCCTGGCATCGGCAGCCTGTGGATGGTCCACCTCTAGAAGCGCGGTCTTGTCGCTTTGAACAATCAGGGGCCCTGCGGTCATCTCTAGCCAATCAGTATTGATGTAATTGCGGACACAGGAAGAGTTCTTTCAATATCGGCTTTTCTATCTCGAGCCCGAAGCCGACCATTTGCAATTCCAATTGGCTCCAGCAGAAATTTCATGAGCTTGCCGTTTGCGCTGATTTCCACCTGAAGGGTGCTTTTGGTCTTTAGCGCCAGCAAAATTTTTCTTTCCATATCTGATGCCGGCGACGAGTCCGCCATCTCAACATCCTGAGCTCTCAGTCGCTCGATTTGCTGCAAGAAAACTGCTGCCTCGTTGGAAGATTTATGAACTGAGGACGGAGCAATAACTTTTCCTCGTTCGTCGACCAAGACTGCTAGATAACCATTTTCCCTGAGGGCGTGATATAGCGATTGGGAGTCAATCGGAGAGACTACTCCTTCGGGGGTAGCTTCTAGCATCAAGGACTTAAGTTTCGAGTCCATGGTGATTTGCTTTGCCAACAGCTCGTCGCTTGAAATTAGCAAGCTCCCGCGCTCGTGGCTGGAGATCTTCAGTCGGCCAAATCGCTCGGCAGTTTCGCGGATTAGGTAGTCAACCGGCTGAGGTAAACCGGCGCCATTCAATTTTTGAAGCAACAGCCGCATTTGGTTTTCGGTCATTCCTTCCTCGAGCCCGCAACTGATGCTAAGTGGCGAGATGCGATAGCTCGAGGCAAGACCGATGTTCTCGGTGTCTGCGAATTTTCGAAGCTGCACTTCAACGCCTGAGGCGAGCGGGCCAGGGGTAATAATCGAGAGGTCGGCCTGAATAATGATGCGTTCTTGCTGGGCCGGAAGCCTTGATTCCAGGTCCTTGGCAGCCGCGGCCAGCTTGTTAGACAAAACATCGGGTAGCCAGCTGGCTGCAAAGCCGCCCGAGCTAAGCCCAAGCTGATCGGCCATTTCGGCTAGGCGATTAATTCGGGAAGCTGGGGCTGCAGTTGCGAAAGGGAAACTGGTTTGGATTAACTCTGAAAGTGTTCTAGACGGGCCTTGGCTCAGTCGGGTCAGCAACTCCTTGGCTCCGGCTGCACCAAGTAGTGAGGACCACGCCTCGCAGAGAATTATCCAGCGAGCTTTTGGGCTGGCTGCTATCCAGCTGTCAGCCAAAGCAGTGGGTTGAAATCTCTTCTCACTTGCTGACACAAGTCCAGAAACTTTGGCGAGTTCAAAAATTGACTTCACATATTCTTTACTCTTGCCAAGGTGTGCCGAGGCACGCTTGACATCTGGCAAACCGATTGCACCCTTGGCAACTTCTCGAACTAGGTGCTGGTCAAAATCAAAAATCAACTCAGTGATTGCCTGCATGGCCTCGAAGGCATGAATGCCACAGTCCAAGTCAATGGAGTTTTGGTCTGTGGTTGTGTCATTGTCAGTCACGATTGCTAGAGCAGCAGTCCTTGAGGATTCGCTGAGACGATCTTTCACCCAGTCGTAGATGCCAGGTTCGGCAGCGCTCCATACTAGAAATTCCTTGGCCAGTTGAATTAGCTGCTCTTTAGTGGTTTTCTCTTCGGCTACTAATGCTCTAAGCGAGGCAAGCATTTGGTTCGTAATGCCTGCAACGATGAGGGCCTGTGATTTTGGCGCCAGTAGAGCATTGGCAAGATCAAAGAAATCTTTGTACTCAGCTAGTGAAAGTCCTCGCTCATGGACTACTAGCCCCAAAGTGCCATCGTCGGCTGCTCGGAGAGCTGTTGCTAGGCGATAGAGGTCACTCAACTTCTGTTTTCGCGTCCCTTGCGACGAAGTGCCAAAACCAACAAAGTCATTACGAAAACAAAGCCCAGCGGAAGACCCAAAAGGGGAATCTGCGCAAACAGTGCCAGATTCGTGGTTGACCCCATGTAGCTGCTAACTAAAGTCACGATGATCGAAAGTAGTGAGAGGCCAATAATGCCCGCCCCCATGTATGCCACCAAAGTTTCGGCTCTGGAAGGGCCACTGGGTTGGGATTTAGTCATCCTTATAGGATACCTGAGTTAGGGGCCGGATTACTGGGGGAGGAAACCAAACCGGCCGACTGGTTGGTAAAATGGAGCTTCTGTAGAAAGAGGTATCTCATGCCAACCGGCAAAGTGAAGTTCTTCGACGAAGAAAAAGGCTTTGGCTTTATCGCATCCGATGAAGGCCAAGAGGTTTTTCTGCACATCAGCGCTCTTCCAGAAGGAGTTACCGAGGTAAAGCCTGGAAGCCGTGTGGAGTTTGGAATCGTCGACGGCAAAAAAGGCGCTCAAGCGCTTTCGGTTCGCGTTCTTGAGGCGCCACCTTCGCTTGCCAAAATGTCTAGAAAACCCGCTGACGAGATGTCGGTAATTGTTGAGGACCTGATTCGTTTATTGGATAACATCAGCGGCGGCCTCAAGCGCGGAAAGCAACCGGAGTCTGTCCAGAGCAAGAAGATAGCCTCGCTTCTTCGTAAGCTTGCCGAAGAGCTAGATGCTTAGGCGCCTCAAGAAACCTCAGCATCAGGCCTTTGCTGAAACTGCAGCCAAGGAAAACGCTCCGGCTGGTGGCGTAGGAAAGTTTTTAGGAATTGTCGACGAGGGCTCGAGCGTTACTAGCTACCGATTCGAAGGAAAACTCGAGGGCTATAAAGGCTGGGAGTGGAACGTTGTAGTTTTTCAGGGCAAAAAACCAAGCCCGCCAACAGTCTCTGAAATTGTTTTACTACCGGGAAAAGAATCAATCGTTGCACCCGAGTGGGTGCCCTGGTCTGATCGTCGTGCTGAACTAGATAAATCTTTAGCTGTTGAATCAGCGGTTTCGAACCTTGAAGAACCCGAAGATACCAAGGCAGATTCCGAAGATGCAGGTGAGCGCCCACCAATCGGGAAGCGGCTCAGGAAGCGTCTGATCAAGAAGCAGGATGCTAATAAGGGCAAGAAGCCACGCAAGGGTTCCAAGTAACACAGCGAGCGACGCGTTGGACTCTATCGGCTGAGGATCCGGCTTAGCTTCTGATAGTTTCACTCTGAGCTTCATTAGCCAAGTTTCCCAACTACGTAGTCAAGGCAAGCAATAAGGGCCTCTATATCAGATTGATCATTAGCGGTGAAGGTAGCAACGCGAAGTTGGTTTCTTCCCAGCTTGCGGTAGGGATCTATATCCACAACACCATTGGACCTGAGCACTTTGGCAATTTGGCTAGCATCTATGGCTTCATCGAAATCAATTGTTACCACCACCTGTGAGCGGTGATCTGGATTTGTTACAAAGGGAGTCGCAAAGCTAACGCTATCTGCCCAGTCGTAGAGCAAATCTGACGAGGCCTTTGTCTTGGCATCTGCCCAGGCCAAACCACCGGAAGCGTTGATCCACTTGATTTGCTCATTTAGTAGGAAAAGAGTCGCGATGGCCGGTGTGTTGAGAGTTTGGTTTAGTCTCGAGTTATCAATTGCAACCTGCAGCGAGAGAAATTCAGGAATGTATCGATCTGTGGAGCTCACCTTTGACGCTCGATCGATTGCCTTTTCAGACATAAGGGCCAACCAGAGTCCACCGTCGGAAGCAAAGTTTTTCTGCGGAGCGAAATAGTAAACGTCGGTTTGCGAGGCATCGAAGTCAATACCTCCGGCAGCCGAAGTGGCATCAGTCATAAAGATGGCATCTTTATCGGCGCCGACTAACTTTTCTACCGGAGTGACCACGCCAGTTGAGGTCTCGTTCTGCGGGTAAACATAAGTGTTGACGCCAGCTCGAGCCACCAGTTCAGTCCTGGAGCCCGGTTCGCCTTTTTGGATATCAACCGAACCCAAAAAAGGAGCGGATAAGGCCTTGGCAAACTTGGCTCCAAACTCACCATGAACCAGAGCTTGAGAGTTTCCTTCAGCCAGCGAATAAGCAGCTACATCCCAAAAAGCAGTTGACCCGCCATTACCAAGCACAATCTCATAGCCTGTCGGGGCCCGAAATAGCTCAAGCAGGCCATTTTGGACTTCGGCCACCATTTCTTTGATGGGCTGCTGGCGATGGGAAGTTCCCATCAAGTGCGCCCCGGCTGAGCCAAATGCGGCCAGCTGTTCTGGGCGTAATCTCGATGGCCCACAGCCAAATCGGCCGTCTTTTGGCAGAATTTGGCTGGGAATTAGAATCTCGGGCATAGTCAAGAGTGTAGTAGCCTGCTAGTTTGCCGAGAGCGGAACGTGTCGGGTTGCGCCTCAAGAGGATGGGTTAGACTATCCAGGTTGCCGAAATCAATCCATTTCGGTGGTCGGGTCTGTCATGTTTCCATCGCCTTGAGACAGATCTTTAGAACCTTGAGTTTCGAGACAGGACTGACTTCTTTTATAGAGGTCTTTGGAGCACCGGAGGTAAGTCGTTGGCCAGTAATGGTGCAGGCAAACATAGAGCAGACGTTGAAATCAACGTCTTGGAATCCTTTGAGGTTCGTTCGCGAAGATCAATTCGTGAGGCTGAAAAAGCCAAGCTAGCTAAGAGCTCTCGTCGCGCTATCAAAAATGTCCAGCGCACGGAAGCCCGTGCCCTAAAGCGCGAAAGGGCGCTCGCCAAGCCAGTTGCCCCAGTTTCTTCGGACCGTCGACTCAGAGCTAATGGCACTTTCAGAACAGCCGTGACGATGCTTACTGCATCGGGCCTTTTTGCAACCGTGGCGCTTCCGGCTTACGCCTATGACCCTGAGATTGCTGCCATGGCAAGACTGACAACCACCAGCGAGTCTGACATCGAGCAGACCGACGGCACCCAGAACCTAACTGTGGCAGCAGCCAACACCATCAAGTTCGTTCGAGGTGAATACGCCTCCAAGAATGCTGAGTCGGTTTTGCGCCAACAGACCATCAACAACTACTTGGCCTATTCTGGACCAACCGCTGCTGAGTTTGTAAAGAACCCTCCCTACAGCTCAATCTCCGCAGAGCAGGTTTTGCAGGTTGCCTCCAAGTACGTTGGAACACCATACGTCTTTGGTGGTGCGAACCCAAGAGGCTTTGACTGCTCAGGCTTAGTCTTGTTCGTTTATGCGCAGTTTGGTATTGCATTGTCTCACAGCGTTACTGCCCAGGCCCGTTCGGGAATCATAGTTTCCCCCGAAGACGCACTTCCTGGCGATTTAGTTATCTATAACGATCACGGCCACATGGGCATCTACGCCGGAAATGGCCAGATGTATCACGCACCTCAGCGCGGTGACTATGTAAAGCTTGGCCCAATCAACTCGCTAGTGGAGGCCGGCGGCCACTACTTCGTGCGTTTGGCGACCAACTAGGTTCTACCGCTTTGAACCAAAGAGACTTCCAGAGCCGTCTTTCAAAGAACACTGCACTGTATTTGTTTGCCTAACCCAAAGGGGCAAGCTAATCTAGGGACAAGTTATTCGTTGTCATCTTTTTGAAAGGCTAGGTGTTGAAGATGAGAGGTATGCCTCCCAAGCATTGCTTCCAATCTCGGCAACCCCAGCCAATCGGATCGATACGGGTCCAGTAATAGCGCGTCGTCATTTTTATGACGGCGCTTTTTTTGTGCCCAGGCAATCCGTAACTTACGAAAACGACCTGCAATCCGTGTTGGTCAAATTCGAAAGGATGCTTCATGAGAACTTTGGTTCTAAACGCCGGATACGAGCCACTTGCTGTGGTGAGCTTTAAAAGAGCCATTATTTTGGTTCTAAATCAAAAGGCAACTGTGCTTGCTCAAGCAGGGGTCAGCGTAGTTAGAAGCGCAACCGGCGAATACAAATTGCCATCGGTAATTTTACTTTCCAGATACGTCCGAATTCCAGGCTCTAGGGTTATCCCGGTTTCACGCCGAGGAGTGCTTCGTCGCGACGGACACCGCTGCGGCTACTGCAAAAGGTCAGCCTCCACCGTCGACCACATCCAACCTCGATCCAGGGGCGGGGCTGACTCCTGGGAAAATCTGGTGGCCTGTTGCCTAAGGTGCAACAACAAAAAAGGCGACAAAACGCTTTCTGAGATTGGATGGACACTGGAATTCACACCACGAATGCCGGCTGGAACCATTTGGATGGTTCGAGGGGCGGAGCGATTTGAACCGGAATGGAATCAGTATTTGGCTTTTGCAAATGCCGCATAATGCTGATTAGAAAAGCAAGTGACCCCGAGAAGAATCGAACTTCCGCACAAGGTTTAGGAAACCTCTGCTCTATCCACTGAGCTACGGGGCCGCACCCATCAAAGATACCCCAACACTTCAGCGGGGCAGCTTAAAAAACCGTTGGCCCAAAGTTAGTCTTGTGAGATGGCCACCATTGAGAATGCTCAACAATCAAATGCTGAAACCAGCTTTGATTTTTGGCTATCTGAAATAAGGCAGATTGGCTGTTCTGATCCGCTGACCCATTTTCGTGACAACTCGTTTGGTCAAATAAATCTAGAACGTGCTCACCCCGGAGGTCTGGCCCAGTTTGTGACTGGCCGTCCAACCTTGCTTTCAAACCTAGTTCGTGACCCACTGTCTTTTTCCAGGGCGCTGTCGGCAGCTCGAAGAATCAAGTCCAAGCAACTTGCACTTTCGGAGCATTTTGGACTTGAAACCCTGTACATGGCCAGCGGTTTAGTTGACCTAAGAGCCGACGACACTGATCTTTGTATGCCGGTGCTGCTTTGGCCGGTGAATCTAGTTCGCAAACACGACGACTTCGAACTGAGCCTGTCTAGAAAAGCTATTGTCAACCCAGCTCTCGCTCCTGCTTTGTCAAGCGCCTATGGGGTCAGGCTAAACAACGAGGACCTACTAGTTCACGTAAAAGTCGGGTCCGATCCGATTCCAATTAGGGTCCTAGATCACATAGCTTCCCTTACCGAAACTGCCACAGCGCCAGAGCTTAGGCGAGTGCTAGTGATTTCCAACTTCTCTTCAGCCGCTATCGAACTGGCTGCTGATTTCAAGCGCGTCGACAATCCAGTCGTCAAGCTTTTTAGCGAAGGTATAAGCCCAACACAAACTTCTGAGCTTGGCGTTGCCGATCCAATAGCAGTTACTGACTCGGATATGACTCAGACCAAGATTGTGTCCAAGGCATTGGCCGGGGCGAGCTTCGCAGTTGAAACATTGCCCGGATGTGGATATACCCAGACTGTGGTTTTATTGATGGCTGCGCTAGCTCATCAAGGAAAAAGAGTTTTGGTTTTAGCTCCTCGGCGACAGACTCTCAATGAACTTGCCGACCGAGTGGCTCAAATTGGACTGCAGGGATTAGGAATTCGATCTAGCTCAACTTGGCTAGACATGATAGGAGCCATCTCACGCAACGAAAAGTCACAGCCAGCTAACTACCAATCATTGGCAGCCTTACGCGATAGCTCGAGAGAGCAGATCTCGAATTACTTTGCAGCTTTTGAGAAAGTTGACGGCGAACTGGGCGTTAGCATCGAGCAGGCCTTGGAACACCTTTCCAGGCTTTCAGCTAGCCAGAATCCTCCTGTCAACGAAGCTCGAATCGACGCCGACCAGCTTGGTCGACACCGAGATCTGACTTTCGCCCTGAACCTTATTCGCCAGGCTCAACAACTGGGCGAGTTGGAAATCGGGCCGGAGGATTCGGCTTGGTTCAGGGCAAGATTCGACAATCCACAGGAGATTCAACCGCGAATCGCGCTTGCTAGAGCTTTGCACCAGGGCAGTTTCCAGGCACTTTCAGATCAGTTAGCTGATTTCACTAAGGCAGTCGAGTTTGCCCCTGCCAAAACAGTTTCTGACTGGGTTCGTTACTTGGAACTGTTTGTTGGAATCAGGCACACCCTCGACAAGTTCAAGCCCGAGGTCTTTGATCGTCCGCTGACCGAACTTATCCTTGCCACCGCACCAAGAAAAGATAAGTCAGTAATGAGTGGCGCAAACCGCCGGCGACTCAAGAAACTTGCTAAGGAATACCTGCGTCCAGGGATGCATGTTGAGGATATGCATTTGGCTCTGAAAGACATTCAGAGCCAGCGCGATGCCTGGTCCAGAAACTGCCTCGTTGCCAAGCCGCCCCAGGTGCCACTTGGAATAAAAGATGCACAGGTTGCAGTTTCAACCTTTGTTGACGAACTGAAGGTCTTGCAGACTCACTTATCTACTGAGGCGGTTTCTCTAGAGCTTGAAAACCAACCGCTTGAAACACTTAGGAAGTCACTTCGGTCGCTTGCCGAGGACACAATGATTTTGGACAACTACGCCGAGCGTGCAATGACCCAGTCAAGGTTGGATGAGGCTGGCCTTGGACCACTTTCGATTGAGCTTGCCAAACTTCACACCAAAAAGGACAACCTCAAATCAGAATTGGAGTTGGCTTGGTGGAAGTCAGCGCTAGAGACTTTACTTCAAAGATCCGGCGGCTCCCTTGCCGATGATCATGAGCAAGTAATCGCTAACGAGCAGCGCTTTGCCAAGGCCGAGTCTGATCTGATTCAGGAAGGCTCGAAAACAGTTTCCTTCGAATTAGCTACTCGCTGGAAACAAGCACTAGCCAGCTACCCGGCTGAAGCTCAAACTCTAAAGGAACTTCTGAAACTCAAGCGCGCAGTCCTGAGCGAAGTTCACACAATGGCTCCAAATATTTACCAAGCCCTAGTGCCGGTAGTGATGTGTTCGCCCTATGAAGTACCGACAGTGTTGGCTAAGGGTGACAGGTTTGATGTTGCTCTGGTCCTGGATGGAGCTGGGTCATCGATAGCCGAAAACTACAGCGGGCTGATCCGGTCTGGGCAGGTCGTAGTTTTTGGAGATGACGCCATAGCAGCAGCTACCGGATTCAATTTGGAGTGTTTGCCAGTCGGAGAAAACGAGAGGTCGCTTCCCGAGTCAATCTTTAGTGCCAGCCGCAAAGTCATGGCTGTCGAAACGCTTCGAAGAAGCTATCGATTGTCAGGCCAGGCGCTGGGTGATTATGTAAATCGTGAGTTTTATAACGACCGAATTGTATTTGAGCCTTCCTTAGAACGTTATCTGGGACGTATAAATGCAAAACTCGAACTTGTCGAACAGCCAACCGCTAGCAATCCTGAGAGTTTAGATGCTGAGGTTTCGAAGACAACAGAGTTGATTTTCAGCCACGCTCGCTGGAACCCGCAGGATTCGCTGTTAGTTGCAACCGCCAGCACCAAACATGCTGAAAGGCTCAATCAATCGGTGGAACTTGGTATGAAAGACAGAGCTGACCTAGCTGAGTTTTTTGAAGGGCATGGCCGAGAGAAATTCGAAATTACTACTATTCAGGACCTAGCCCACAGAATTGCCGACCGAGTAATCTTTTCGATTGGCTTTGGTAAGGACACCTTAGGAGCTACCCCAAAGTCTTTGGGGTTTGTCTCGCATCCAGACGGCAATCGGTATCTTGCCAATACTTTGGTATCGGCCAGGAAACATATCACGGTTGTGAGTGCTCTAACTGCTTCAGACCTTTCCGACCCAGGCGTTATTGGTTCCGATGCCCTACGCGACATGATTTCAGAGATAGCTAATCCTAAGCTCAGAGTTTTTGACGCTGATGTTAACCCGATGATTGCCGATCTTGCCATTCGCCTAACTAAGCTCGGGGTCACAACTAGAACCAACTTCTCGCCCCGACTTAAGCTGGTGGCTTCAGTGGGAGACAAAGCTGCAATTGTGGAGCCAGACTGGGGACTGCTGGGGTATAACCTTTCCGAACGTCACAGACTTCGCCCAATGATTCTTCGGGCGATGGGCTGGGATTACATCAGGGTTCCAAGCTTTGAGCTTTTCGCCGATCCAGAAAGGGTCGCGCAACGAATTGCGATTCAACTTGGGATTGAACTGTCTAAGAAACCGCAGGCGCTTTTTGAACTGGAGCCTAAAGCTTTTGAGGACACCGCTTCGGCTTGGGGTGATCCAGAAGATTCCAATGATCAGAGGCTTCGAGAAGACAAGCCCCCGCACTGGGGCTAGTCAGGTTTTTTGGTCTCGGCGGTAGAACCACCCGAGTCCCTAGAGTCGTTTCGATAAAAACCGGATCCCTTAAAGCTCACGCCAAGTTGACCAAAAACTTTGCGAAGCTCCCCGCCACACTCCGGACAAACAGTTTCGGGTTCGGCAGAAAACTCTTGCCATAACTCATAGCTGTGCTCGCAAGCCTTGCAAACGTAGCTGTAGGTCGGCATTGGGAAATCTCTCGCTTTGGTGGGGAAGTACTTCGACTTTACCGCGTCGAGTGAAGCTTTAGAATCCGGCTTTGAGTCACAGCAAAATCAACTGCCCGGTCGTGAGGCTCATCGGGGAGGTCGGACACGAATTCGGTGTCATAAACCACCGCGGCAACGCTCCCAGAAAAATCTGCTAGATAGCGATCGAAAAAACCTCCACCGCGCCCAAGTCGGATGCCTTGCTGGTCGACTGAAAGAGCCGGGGCAATAATCAGGTCAAGTTCGTTGTGATCAACTGCCTCCCCCATCGGCTGCAAAAAACCTAGGGCAGTTGACTCAAGTGGCCCTTCTAAATTAAGGAACTCCATACTGGATTCGGAGCCTATTCTTGGAGCGGCTAAAAACAGGCCAGCCGCTTTCGCCTGCATTACAAAGATATCAGTGGCTGGCTCTGAACCAAACGAAAGGTAGACGCCAACCCGTCGAGCATCGACCTGCTCGCACAGCGCTAACAGCATTTTTCCAAAAGCCCCAGCAGTTTCCTTTGCCAGCGCTGAGCTTCGATGAGACAGAGCTGACGCCCTCAGTCTTGCCTTAAGGTCCGTCACATTCTCAGTCATGCCACTAATCTAGCCATCGTGGCAACTTCTCCGATACTTGTTTATGGTGACGTCAAACTTCGCGTTGCCAAGATGCGTGATTCCAAAGAGCTCGAGAAACTGATTCTTGGAAATCGTCCCTGGCTTCGCCCGTGGGAAGCTACAAATCCGCAGGGGCCAAACTCTTTCGCCATCAAGACGCAGCTTCGAAGCTTGCTTCGTCAACTAGACGACCAATCCGGGATGCCATTCGTTATTGAGGTTAAAGGACAGGTTCAAGGTCAGTTGAACGTTGCAAACGTGATGTACGGATCGGTTTCCTCAGCGGTGCTGGGATATTGGATTAGTCCTGAATCAGCCGGCAGAGCGGTAATGCCAACCTCCGTTGCACTAGTGACTGACTATTTGATGAATGAAGTTGGACTGCATCGCGTGGAGATAAACATTAGACCGGAGAACACGGCATCGCTAAGAGTCATACAGAAGCTTGGATTTAGGTATGAAGGATTGAAGCAACGCTACATACACATCAACGGTGACTGGCGAGATCACTATATTTTTGCGCTTACGAAAGAGGAGCTTCCAGAAGGTCTTCTCAATATTTTTGTCGCCGGAACCGTCACAACGCAAAAATATCCTTGGAATTGATAAAAACAACACGCCCAATCAAATCCACGACACGCCGCGGTATCTTCTCTAACTTTGTTACATGGATCAAAGCGCAGCACTCGGGGGAGCAATGATGTTAGTCATTGCTGTTTTGTTTGTTGTCGTATTTATCCCGTCCTGGTTTCAAAATCGAGTTAATCGAGCACACAACCGTCAAGGTGCGGCTGAGTTAAGAAAACAGGGCAAAGATGTGAAGTCTTCATCTAACCGGCCGGTTGCCTCAAAGCTTAGGCTGGCAGCCGACAGGTTAAGAAGACTTGTGAAAACCAAAAACACGATGTCGGTTTTGGCGGTTCTGGCTTTAGCCGGATCTGCCACGTCGGCGTTTTTCGCTTTTCAGGCCCCGTTACTTTTTGTAGCGACCGGGTTTGGTTTGCTAGTGGGGATGTTCACGGTACTGGTAGCGCTAAAAGCTTCCAGTGAGATTCGAAAGTTGCTGATTGGGGTTGCCATGTCGAAAACCGAAATGACAGTCAACCTTTCCAAGTCCTGGAAAGAACCTGTTCTTTCAAGTATTGGCACGGACAGCAACCCTAGAGCCTGGACTCCAAACCCGCTACCCTCACCTACATATACAAGTCGAATGGGTGAGCTCGAAATCCCGAATGTTGCGTCCGTGACCGAAATTAACCAAACGGGGAAGAATTTCGACACGCAAGATCAAATAAACAAGATTTTGCGTAAACGACGCGCTACCGCATAATTTCGTGCTACATCGCTAGACTTAATTCAATCTAAGTAGGAGAGCAATTGAACGCAGTAGACCGCATCAAGAAAATATTCCGAGAAAACGCACAGCCAGTTTCGAAGGCAGTGGGCAACCTTGCTCACGACATTGTCACTGAAACTGCAGCTGAAGTAGAAGAGGTAAAAAAAATGGCCGTAGCCAAGAAAAAGACCGCAGCAAAGCGTAAGCCAGCTGCAAAGAAGGCAGTAGCTGCTAAGAAGCCTGCTGCTAAGAAGACTGCAGCAAAGCGCAAGCCTGCTGCGAAGAAGACTGCAGCTAAGAAGCCTGCTGCGAAGAAGACTGCAGCTAAGAAGCCAGCTGCGAAGAAGACTGCAGCGAAGCGCAAGCCAGCTGCGAAAAAAGCAGTAGCTGCTAAGAAGCCAGCTGCAAAGCGTAAGCCAGCAAAGCGCAAGCCAGCTGCG
>CAEZVM010000016.1_pt1 | contig 21558 bp, 24 predicted proteins | sample 7264751 | NCBI WGS metagenome assembly CAEZVM01 (sample SAMEA6813857, study PRJEB35770) | uncultured Rhodoluna sp. | biome: Freshwater; feature: Freshwater reservoir; material: water | place: Czech Republic | collected 2017-05-23 | depth 0.5m m | reverse complement strand
TGTTGGCATGGCAACAAACATTCCGCCACACAACCTACGCGAAGTTGCCGAGGGTGCCATCTGGTCTCTCGAGAACCCAGAAGCCACCCAAGAGGAACTTCTTGACGCCTTGATGCAGCGCATCAAGGGACCAGATTTTCCAACTGGTGCAGAGATTATTGGTAAGCGAGGAATCGAAGACGCTTATAGAACCGGCCGCGGCTCAATCACGATGCGCGCAATCGTTAGTGTCGAAGAATTACAAAGCAGAACTTGCCTGGTTGTTACCGAGCTTCCGTACCAAGTAAACCCTGACAACCTGGCACAGAAAATCGCCGAGCTAGTTAAGGAAGGCAAGCTAACCGGTATTGCTGACATCAGGGATGAAACCTCTGGGCGCACCGGACAGCGTCTGGTGATTGTTCTCAAAAGAGATGCCGTGGCCAGGGTTGTTCTCAACAACTTGTATAAGTACACGCAGCTTCGGGAAAACTTCTCAGCCAACATGCTGGCTCTAGTTGACGGAGTCCCAAGGACACTTTCATTGGACGGATTCATCTCCAATTGGGTCGATCACCAGGTTGACGTCATTGTTAGAAGAACAAACTTCAGACTCAAAAAAGCTGAAGAGCGCGCACACATACTTCGCGGCTATCTAAAAGCACTCGATGCCCTGGATGCAGTAATTGCCCTTATTCGCAAGAGCGCAACTGCGGATGACGCTAGAGACGGCTTAATTAAACTGCTCAAAATAGACGAGCTGCAAGCTCGCGCTATTTTGAACATGCAGCTAAGACAACTTGCTGCCCTCGAACGTCAGAAGATCATTGACGAAGCAGCAGCTTTAGAACTTGAAATCAAGGAATACGAATCCATTATTGCCTCTCCTAAGAAGCAGCGAGAGATCATCAAGACTGAGCTTGAGGAAGTTGTTTCTCGCCACGGGGATGATCGAAGAACAGCCCTTCAAGCGGGAGATGGAGACGATGTCTCAACCGAAGACTTGATTCCTGAAGAGGAAATGGTTATCACAGTCACACGCGGTGGCTACATCAAACGAACCAAGAGCACCAACTACCGCAGTCAGCACCGCGGTGGTAAGGGTGTCAAGGGAGCATCGCTTCGTGCCGACGACGTTGTGTTGCACTTTTTTGTAACCACCACCCACCACTGGCTACTTTTTTTCACGAACAAGGGCAGGGTTTATCGCGCCAAGGCTTATGAGGTTCAAGAAGCAGGAAGAGATGCCAAGGGTCAGCACGTTGCTAACTTGTTAGCTTTGCAACCTGACGAGCAGATTGCTTCGATCCTGGACATCAAGGATTACAGCAAGGCGCCATACCTGGTTCTTGCCACCCGAACCGGTCTTGTGAAAAAGACGGAGCTTGAGGCTTACGACACCCCGCGCTCTGGAGGCATCATCGCCATCAAACTAAAAGGTGACGACGAGGTTGTTGCCGCGATGTTGGTTTCTGAAGCCGATGACCTATTGCTGGTTTCACGCAAGGGAATGTCAATCAGATTCTCAGCATCTGACGAATCACTTCGTCCGATGGGTCGAGACACCTCAGGAAACATCGGCATGAACTTCCGAAAAGACGACATCCTGCTTTCGGCAACAGTAATCAACGACATAGATGATTCCTACGTCTTTATTGCCACCGAAGGCGGCTACGCCAAGAGAACAGCCGTGGATCAATATCGACCTCAAAAGCGCGGTGGTTTGGGCATAAAGGTTGCCAAACTGGAGGAAAAACGCGGTGATTTGGTGGGTGCCATCATATGTTCAGAATCTGACGAGGTGCTAGTTGTGCTAGCTAGCGGTAAAGTTGTCAGGTCAGCTGTCAGTGAGGTTCCAGCCAAGGGTCGGGACACCATGGGAGTGGTCTTCGCCAGATTCGATGAGGCGGACTCGGTTATTGGACTTGCAAAGAATTCAGAGCGCAACTTGGAAGGTGCAACAGAAGAATGAGTGATGCCCAGTCAAGAAAAAGTAGATTCGGATATCGAGCACCCGCAGCCCAAAAGCAGGTCCAGCTAAAGCTAGTGAAGATTGAAGTTTGGTCGGCCATCAAGGCGGGATTCTTTATTACTTTTGCAGCTGGCATTGCAACCTTGGTTGGCTTTTTTGCCATCTGGCTAATCGTTGGTCAGATCGGTCTTTTCGCTTCCCTAAACTCTTTGCTAGCCGGAGTGTTCGGTGATGGTGGTGTTGACATAGAGCAAGAACTATCTTTACCTCGAGTGATGTCTTTTGCCGGCACCTTGGCAATCGTGAACATTATTTTGGGAACAGCTTTAGCGGGCATCTACGCAATGATCTTCAACGTGATTGGCAGAATCACTGGCGGTATAGCAGTTAGCTTCACAAACAACTAAACAGATTCACCCAGGCTCCAAAAGGTTTGAGCATCCATTTTGGATGCATTAGACTCAATGAAGCTCTATGGGCCTATAGCTCAGGTGGTTAGAGCGCTTCACTGATAATGAAGAGGTCGGAGGTTCAAGTCCTCCTAGGCCCACCAGGAAGCCTCGAGTCAGTTGAGGGTTCCAAAATGGGGACTTAGCTCAGTTGGTAGAGCACCTGCTTTGCAAGCAGGGGGTCAGGGGTTCGACCCCCCTAGTCTCCACGAAGTAAAAAACTCCTCCTAGAAATAGGGGGAGTTTTTTGCTTAATTCTTTTATGACAAAACAAGTGTAAGCCAGACCAAATTTCAGCCACTGACATGTGAAGTGGGCTTAGCTTTGAAAGCGTTTAGCTACTTCTTTTGGTTCTTCACAATCACTATGGCAATTGAGGCAATTGTCACAGCTATGAAGCCAATTAGAATTGCGATTCCTTGAGGCTCTGGCATGTCTACAGACTACCCACTTTGTTTAGCTAGAAAGTCGAATCCGTGAAGAAGCAATCTAAAATTGGAGAAAATTATGCTAAAAATAGCCTGATTTATAGTCTGGAAATTAATTCAGTACCCCTATAACCCAAGTGTCATCAGGGGTAGTGGTTTCATCTAGTCTCCACGAAGTAGAAAACTCCTCCTAGAAATAGGAGGAGTTTTTTACAACTTTGCGGCCCGAGATCAAGACCGCTTGCGGTCGGACTGCCTTTATCGAATCCCTCAGCGGGTTTCAATCCAGCTCCGGGAAAACCAGTAAAATAACATCTCTAAATCCAAATTGGAATCCGCCTCCAGAGCGCGAATCTGAATGCTTGCCTAGTTTTCGAGAATAGGCTTCAGTCATGACTAAGTCCAAATCATTCGCAAGTAAAGCAAACAATTTCCTAGACATCCTGGGGGGCAAGATAACTACCGCCGTTGGAACGATGTGGGCGGCCATCGCCTTTTCGTTATTAGCCCTGGTTTCACTACCAGCGGCCCTGTCCTCTGGCAATAGTGTCGTGATTGTCTCCTGGGTCGCCCAGACGTTTTTGCAACTGGTGCTGCTACCAATAATCATGGTTGGGCAGGCTGTTCAGGCAAGGAAGACCGAAAAGCGTGATAACGAAACTCATCAAGCGGTTATGGAAGCTCATAAGGAAACCCAGCAAATACTCCGCGAACTCCACCAGAGACAATCTGGACAATAAATAGCAAGGAACCCAACGAGGAAACAACAGGTCAAAGTCGCCCTAAACTTTTCAGACTGCAAGTCATAACCGAGTTCCTAAACCCTTAGTCCACACAAGGAAAGTCCCCCTTCAAGAATGGAGGGGGACTTCTTGCTTTTGCCAGGCCCTAGATTAGAAACATGTGTGGGCGCTTTGCAATGGAAGAAATGCTAAATGACATGGTCGCGGAGTTTGGCCTCAGGGAGTTTCCGGACCGAGAACTACCCCTTGACTGGAACATCAAACCAACTCAAGATGTTTACATCATCAAGAATGATTCCCTGGAAGTAGCTTCCTGGGGACTCATTGCACCATGGAGTAAATCAAACCAGGAGGCTTCGAAGAGTCAGTCAATTGCCATCAACGCAAGATCAGAAACTGTTCACCAAAAACCAACATTTCGAAATGCTTTCAAAAAATCTAGGTGTCTGATTCCAGCAAGTGGTTATTTTGAGTGGGCAACAGAGTTGGGGTTTTATAAACCTAGACAACCAATTTATGTTTCCCGCGAAGACGGCAAGCCATTGGCATTTGCAGGAATTCAGGATCGCTGGGTGTCTCCAGAGGGTGTCATTCGAAGCAGCGTAGCAATTATCACCAGGGATGCAGTTGGTGAATTGGCAAAAGTTCATCATCGTATGCCGATGTTTCTGCCACGGGATAGATGGGAAGCCTGGATGGATCCCGCCTTACAAGACGTTAATACTGTGCGTGCACTATTCGATAACTTCCAACCAGATGCGAACCTGAGGCACTGGCCAGTTTCCGATTCAGTGAACTCAATTCGAAACAGTGGTCCCGATTTGATTGAGCCTATTGAGGTTGTGCCTGAGACCCTGTTTTAGAAGTTACAAAGACTAGAAAGAATGTGATTCGGCAAGGAGACTAGTCTTTCCCCATGCGCAATCGTTGGATCCTGATTGGTTACCTCGGCCTGTTTTTCCTAATCGTGTCGTTTTATGATGCCTATGCCGATAATGACTTACTTGTGGTCGCCGCCGCCGCTATCATTTTGATTACTGGACTCATCGCCTGGGTCTGGTCAGTGCAGCCAAACAAGGACGACGAATGACGGAAAAAGTCAAAGGACCAGCAAGCTACTTCCCCTCCATCGAGGCTAAGTATGGAAAGCCAATAGATTTTTGGCTGAAGAAACTTGCTAAGTACAAAACCAAAACACACATGGAACAAGTTGCTTTTCTAAAGACCGAGCACGAGATGGGCCGTGGCCATGCCAACGCAATCGTTGCTTACTTTAGAGCTAGCCAAGGCAAGTAGCTAGTAGCGATCCTCACGCAGAACTTCAACATCGGAAATCCAGCAACTGCAGGCGTAGTGTGGGAAATAATCAGTTGAAAGTTTCTCGACTATTTTGTCGACGGTTTCTGGGTCTGTGACAATTTCAATCTTGATGTTTCCACCCTCCAGGTCACCATTTCTTTGGTTTCTAGGACCTGTTCCGTGGGCGTCAGTGATTGTGTATCCCTTGGCGCCAAGGGCCATAACGTCGCGTATCAGCCGTGATTCAAGTGCTGCTTCGCCAACGATTGTCACGAGCTTTCTTGTAGTGAACTTCAAAACCCCAACCCTTCAACAAATTGACCTACCGCTAACATAATCGGAATCCCAAAAATCAAATTGAATGGAAATGTTATTCCTAAAGAGGCTGTCAAGTAGACCCCTGGGCTTGCCTCCGGCAGGGCGAGCCTTACTGCAGCTGGTGCTGCAATATAAGAAGCAGAGGCTGAAAGGACGCCAAGTACAACAGAACCACCTAAGCCAAGTCCGGTAAGGGAACCAACAACGACTCCAAGAGTTCCAGCTACCAGCGGGAATCCCAAACTAAAGGCAACGAGTCCAAGACCTGCCTGCTTCACATCCGGCAATCTTCTTCCTGCAACAATCCCCATCTCCAGTAAGAAAAGCGTCAGGACTCCAGTGAAAAGTCCTCCAAACAGTGGCTGAACTTTTTCGTAGCCGGTCGAGCCAGTGATTAGTCCAAGCACTAATCCACCGGCAAGTAACACGATGGATTTTGAAGTCAGAATCTCTTTCAAGGACTCACCCCAATCAAGCCCTCTTCCAAGCCCACGACTTGCCAGCAGCAAACCTACGACGATGCCAGGGATTTCCAAAATTGCAAGAAGTGTTGTGACAAAACCCTCGTATTCAATTTGTTGTGATTCAAGAAAGATAAGGGCGGCGGAGAAGGTCACCAGAGAAGTGGAACCAAAGTGCGCTGCCAGCGCTCCGCGATTGATGGTGTCTAGTTTGGTGATTTTGCCAACCACCCAAAACGCCAGCAGTGGAATGATAATTCCAAGAGCAAGTGTGCCGAGGATTGGGAGTGATACTTCCGCAACGTCAGCCTCGGAAAGCGCAACTCCTCCTTTGATTCCAATTCCAAGCAGCAAGTAGATCGAAAGCGATTGATACAAAGCCTCTGGTAGACGGAGGTCAGATTTCACCGCAACTGCCACTAGACCTAAAACAAAGGCCAGGACAGGGGCTGACGTGGCGTTGATGAGTGCAGCCTCTAGAAACAACGGCCCCTCCTAAGCTGGAAATTTATTTCCCGAATTCAGATTCTAGTATAGGGGTAGTAAAGGGCTAGCGGTTGCCCAATTCACCCAAGGCGGCTATCAGCTGACCCACTGTTTTTCCATGGCTGGTCGAATGCCTGAGCGGGGCCTTTTTATTGATTTCGTAGTGGTTGTTGCGTCCATCTTTCGTCTTAGAAAGATAGCCGTCCTCAACCAGGTCACTTAGCAAGTTCACAACGGTGCGTGACGTAATCCCAAGGATTTGGGCAAGCTCGTCGATGGTGTAGTCCGGGTTTTGGTCCAACGCGAGCAAGACGTGAGCGTGATGGCTCAAGAGCGTCCAACTGCGGCTCATCGCGATCCTTTCTTTCCGGCCTTGGGATAACCAATGACCTAAAGTCTATTGCTCGCGAGTTGTAGTCAAGCGGCCATACTTAGTTCCATGACCATTTGCACTGTGATAGCTACCTTCGAGCCCAAGCCCGAGCACCGAGACACCGTAAGAAAGTTACTTCTCGAGCAGGCGGTAATCGTAAGAGGGGAGCCTGGTTGTGAATATTATGATCTCTACGACCAGGTAAACGGGAATCTGGTTTTTGTTGAGGCCTGGACAACTAGGGAACTGTGGATGATCCACAACGAAGCAGAAACAGTAAAGACAATCAACGAAGGCGTTGCAGGAAAGCTTATTAAACCAGTCTTGGTTCAGGAGCTTTACTCCGCCAACTAAACACTCAATATAGGCTTTGTATACTGGACGAAGACCTAGAGAGAAGACGAAGAGATGACCGAACAACCCCCTCAAGAACCAACCAAGAAATTCAAGGGCCTCCCAACCTGGCTTTGGTTTGTGGGTACTTTCGGCATTGTCAGCTTGCTCGGAAACATTGTCTTCGGCGGCAACACCTGGATTACTTCCAGTGCGAACTTTATTGAAAACACAATCTATGAGTTACAGCTCGAGGAAGATCACTCTCAGGATGCATTTTGTCTATCCGGTACAGTCTCTGAAATAGATAAGGACAACACCCTTACTGTTGTAACCGAGGCAGAATCACTAGTTGGAACAACCTCAAGCGCCATAGGCTATGCCTCTACAACCGATGTCACCGAAGAACTAGCAAATGCTATCAACATTGTTCGAGAGTCTGGAGCCCAGTACTTGACCCTAGGGGAAAGAATTCTCACGGCCAAGGAATGCCAAGATGCAACTTATGAGTATCTAATGGAGGACTTCGGAAACTCGCTTGTGGACATGGGAAATAACTTCGGTCAGTGGGACCCAGAAACTTTGGCTAACGACCCCGTACTTCTTATAACCGTGATGCCTTTGATCGAGACCGCAGCTACGAAGGCACGGGCGATTCTCACTTACGTTGAGACCTTAAAGTAGCCTTCTTAGCAATCAGGTCTTTGTAAAGAACTATGGTTCTCTTACTGATTTCACTTTGATACAACCATTTGTTGTCAGCCAGTAGTTCACGTTTGGTGTGGCCTTCGGCAATTTGCCTGTTGGCGAGCTTGATGGTCTTGGCAAGCCCACCGATAGTTCCGGTTTTATCTAACCAATTGCTGTCACCTGGCAACTCAGCCGCAATTAGAGGGTCGCACAGCAACGTTGGTGTTCGAACAGCGGCTGATTCATAAACAGTCAAACCTTGAGTTTCAAAGCCGATGCTGGTCTGCATAACAACATCGGCGTCAGCAAAGACCTGAAGAATTTCTCGGTGCGGCAACTTCCCTTGGAACTTCACTCTTTTGGAAAGACCCCTTGCTCTAACCAGATTTTTTGCGGCGTTTTCTAGCGGCCCAAAGCCGTATATTCCTAAAGTAGCGTTGGTCTTTGCTTTAGCGAAGGCCTCAATGGCTTGAAGAATTCTCTTCTCGGGCTGCATTCTTCCAGCCCAAACGAAGTGCACTGGTTTTTGTGGAACAGTAGCCTGGCGCTTGATGCCAGAAAGCAAATCATCATCTACGCCGTTGATAACGACCTCTATTTCCGATGCGACCCCGTGGTCTTTCAGCCGACTGGCGAAATGAAAAGAAGGGGCAAGGACCTTGTCCACCGTTTTGTGAACAAAGGCCATGTACTCAAAAGCGGTCCAGACCTTTGGGCGGTTCGGAATCTTCAGAAAGTGAGCGTATTGCCAGGTAAAGAACCTGAGCAGAATAATCTTCATCGGCTTGCCGATAAGTTTGTTGGCCATCACGTCAATGTTGGTGTGGGAGGTGTAAACCAGGGGGAGATTTCTTGACCTTGCCAATTCCGTTGCCAGGCTCGCCGCAGCAAAATCGCCCTGAAGGTGAACCAAGTCATACTTTTCCGACTCGTGTTGTTGCTGGCAGAACTTGGCAGCCCTACGAAGTGACCAGACAACTGAATATTCGCGTCCAAAGCTAACGTAGCTGGAAGGTAAAACTTTGATGTCGGGGTCGGCAACGGCGCGTTTTGACTTGGGCGCAAAGACCGTGACTCGAACGCCGTTCTGACCCAGATACTTTTTCTGCAGCATTACTGAGGTTTGAACACCACCTAGAGAATGCGGGTGCTGATCCATGAACAGTGCGATGTGCAAAAAGGACCTTCTCCGCGAGGGGGCATTAACCAACTAGACAAATATAGCCTCTGGCGACTTAGACTCAGAACATGACAATCAAAGACTTAGAACTAACCATGTTGAATGGCTCCAAAGCGACCTTTGCAGATTTTGCGGACAAAGTAGTGCTTGTGGTGAATGTTGCCTCTCGCTGTGGGCTCTCGCCTCAGTATGAAGCGCTGGAAGCTATGCATAAGAAATATGCCGACCGTGGCTTCACCGTTCTGGGAATGCCCTCCAATCAGTTCCTGCAGGAACTTAGCAATTCAGAAAAGATAGCAGAGTATTGCTCAACGAACTGGGGAGTCACCTTTCCGATGACCGAGAAGGTAAAGGTCAACGGCAAAAACGCCCACGATCTTTATAAGGAGCTAACTAAAACCAAGGACGCCTCTGGAAACGCAGGCCCAGTTGCCTGGAACTTTGAAAAGTTTGTGGTGCTCCCAAATGGGTCTATTCACCGCTTCCGACCAACGGTAAAGCCTGATGCACCTGAGATCATCGCCCTTATCGAATCGAACTTGACTAGCTAAAAATATTGATTGGGTAAAAAACCCGGCGTTAAGAGCGCGCAGCGAACCCGCCGGCTATCTCCAAAATAGTCAAAGCACCCAGTCGAATTGTTCGACCGTCGGCGCTGTCTGCCAAAGCGTCAATTTCTGTTATGTCCACAGACCTAACCTGCTTCGCTTTTCCAACTAGAAAAGCAAACTGCCTAAGCTCATCGGCTGATATTCCGCCAGGAGCAGCAGCCGGGCAAGCCGGTACAAACGACCTGTCACAAACATCCATGTCGATGTCAACGTGCAGCTTCTTGTCCTGAAGTTTTGATAATGTCTCATCCATTACAGAATCAGCGGTTCTGTTTCGAAGGGTAGCTCGAGATATGACATGAATGCCTAGCTCTTTGGCGCGCGAGGCGTATTGTGGCGAATTAGAAAAGTCATTGATTCCAATTTGAACGATGCTTGTTCCGGGAAGTCCGGCTTCAACAAGTCTTCGCACCGGAGAGCCATTTGACACCCCATCACGAAGATCGTGATGAGCATCAAATGTAATAAGCCCTGCGCTTGGAAGATCATCACCAAACACTCCACGCATAACCGCGTAAGTAATTGAGTTGTCGCCACCAAGAGCGATTGAAAGTCTGGAATTGTCACTTACTTTTTTAGCAAGGTCCATGGTCATAATTTCACCGTCTGGGGAGTCAGGGGTTTCCGAGTCACCATAGTCAGCAAAGGAAAGCTCTCTTAGATCTTTGTCTTGGGTCGAGCTATAAGTGGAGTACCTGGCAAGGGCAACTCTGATTTCCGCGGGAGTGGCATTTGCCCCAGTTGCTGACAGCGAGGTTTCCGAGGCTAAAACACCAAATAGACCCAGGTCGCAGTGGCCTGCCCCTGCTTGCTCTAGCAAGCTAGCGGCCCTCGGCCATAGAGCGTCTTCGCTCACTTGGGGTCCAATCTGGCAAAACGTGTAAGTGATTTGAGATTACCCTGTTAGCAGGAGTTTATAAACATCGATGTTGATGGAGAAGAAAATGACCACATTCACCCGTGGAGATCTGCACGCCGCTACCGGTTCAACTTTGACCGCCAAGGGCTGGGGTCAAGAAGCAGCGCTTCGGATGCTGCACAACAACCTCGACCCTGCAGTTGCAGAGCATCCAGAAGAACTGATTGTCTATGGCGGTAGCGGAAAAGCTGCCCGCAACTGGGCAAGCTTTGACGCGCTGGTAAAAACGCTGACCAATTTAGAAAATGACGAGACCATGCTGGTTCAGTCCGGAAAACCAGTTGGTGTTTTTCGTACGCACGAGTGGGCTCCGAGAGTAATTCTTGCTAACTCCAACCTTGTTGGCGACTGGGCCAACTGGCCAGAATTTCGAAGACTCGAGCAATTGGGTCTGACTATGTATGGGCAGATGACCGCAGGGTCATGGATATACATCGGCACTCAAGGAATTCTTCAAGGAACTTACGAAACTTTTGCAGCAGTAGCTGCGAAGCGCTTTGGTGGAACACTTGCTGGAACTCTTACTTTGACCGGCGGCTGCGGCGGAATGGGTGGAGCCCAACCACTTGCAGTGACGATGAACGAGGGAACCTGTCTAATTGTCGACGTTGATGAATCAAGACTTAGAAGAAGAATCCAGGACCGCTACCTCGATGAGCTAGCTGACAACCTTGACGATGCAATCGTAAGAGTGCTCAAGTACAAGGCTGAGAAAAAAGCCATCTCCGTTGGCCTTGCTGGCAACGCCGCAACTATCTTCGCTGAGCTCCTAAAGCGCGATGTTCCCATTGACATCGTCACCGACCAAACTTCAGCTCATGACCCGCTTTATTACGTCCCGGAGGGCGTCTCAGTCGAAGACGCAAGAGCCATGGCCGAAAAGGACCCTGCAGATTTCACCATTCGCGCCGAGGCCGCCATGGCAAAGCACGTGGAGGCGATGGTCGGCTTTATGAATAAAGGAGCCGAAGTCTTCGACTACGGCAACTCAATTCGCGATGAGGCCAGAAAAGGCGGCTTCAAAGACGCCTTCAAGTTCCCAGGGTTTATCCCGGCATACATCAGACCGTTGTTCTGTGAAGGAAAAGGGCCCTTTAGATGGGTTGCACTTTCCGGAGATAAGAAAGACATATACAGAACCGACAAGGCGATCCTTGAGCTGTTCCCAGAAAACGAACATCTACACCGCTGGATCAAGATGGCCGGCGAACGCGTTCAGTTCCAAGGTCTTCCTGCAAGAATCTGTTGGCTTGGTTATGGTGAGCGTGACAAGGCCGGAGCCGTGTTCAACGACCTCGTTAAAAAAGGTGAAGTCTCAGCTCCGATTGTTATCGGACGAGACCACTTGGATTGTGGATCGGTTGCATCTCCTTACAGGGAGTCAGAAGCCATGCTAGATGGTTCAGATGCCATCGCCGACTGGCCACTGCTAAATGCGATGATCAACGTGGCATCTGGTGCCTCTTGGGTTTCCATTCACCACGGTGGTGGAGTTGGAATTGGAAGATCCATCCACGCTGGTCAAGTGTCAGTTGCCGACGGAACAGATCTTGCAGCTGAGAAACTAAATCGTGTTTTGACGAACGACCCTGGCATGGGAGTGATTCGCCACGCTGACGCCGGATACAAGGAAGCAGAAGGCGTCGCAAGAGCCAAGCACGTTCATGTGCCAATGCTCGATACCGAATAAAAATGTCTCTGGCAATAACAAACATCGGTTCTCTTGCAACCTGTGACGAGAATCTTGGCGCAGGGCTTGCAGGCGAAATCCAAAACGCAGCAATTGTCATTGATGGCGGAATCATTTCGTGGGTTGGGAAAGCAGGCGAAGTCCCTGCTGCTGACGAACAAATCGACGCCGAGGGCAAAGCCGTAATTCCAGGCTTTGTCGACTCTCACGCGCATTTGCTTTTCGCAGGTGAGCGCGCCAAAGAATTTGCAGCTCGCATGAGCGGCGAGAAGTACTCAGCCGGCGGAATTAAGTCAACTGTTTCACACACTAGAGCGGCATCTGATAAAGACCTCGAGCAAAACCTAATTCATCTAATCGGCGAGCTGACCAATTCCGGAGTCACTACTTTTGAAACTAAATCAGGCTACGGCCTATCGGTAAAAGATGAATTGCGATCTTTGGAAATTGCCAAGTGTCACACCCAAGAAACCACATTTCTGGGAGCCCACGTTGTTCCGGAGGATTTCGCGGGGCGAGCAGACGACTACGTCGAACTTGTAAAAGGAGAAATGCTTGATGCTGTCGCGGGCAACGCTAAGTGGATAGATGTATTTTGTGACGAAGGCGCTTTTGATATTGATCAATCTCGAGAAATACTTCGAGCTGGAATAGCCAAAGGCTTAGCCCCAAGAATACACGCGAACCAATTGGCCGCCGGGGGCGGTGTGCAACTTGCAGTTGAACTAGAGTGTGCGTCGGCCGATCACTGCACACATCTTTCAGATAATGACATCGAAGCACTGGCAGGAAGCAACACAGTTGCAACGCTTTTACCGGGTGCCGAATTTTCAACACGGGCAGTTTACCCAGATGCCAGGAGATTGTTTGCTGCCGGTGCAACTGTTGCTTTGGCAACTGACTGTAACCCAGGCTCTAGCTACACGACCTCGATGCCGTTTTGTATTGCGGTTGCTATTCGAGACATGCACTTCACACCTGAGCAAGCGCTCTGGTCCGCAACTATGGGTGGAGCAAACGCCCTGAGGCGCGAGGACATCGGATCTCTAAGCGTCGGAAAATCAGCAGATTTGGTGATGCTAAACGCGCCAAGTTTTATTCACCTGGGATATCGCCCAGGTGTGGACCTAATCAACAAAGTAATCAAAGACGGAACTATCCGCTACGAGGAGAACAAATGAGTATCACATTAAATTCAAGCGGACTAACAATGGAGCAAGTAGTTGAGGTAGCAAGAAATGGTGCCAAGGTAGAAATCGCTAGCGAGGCAATCCAAAAGATGGCAACAACTCGTGCCCACATCGAATCGCTTGCTAAAGCAGAAACTCCGGTCTATGGAATTTCTACTGGCTTTGGTGCACTCGCTAATAGACATATAGCCCCAGTAGATCGAGTCCAACTTCAAAAATCTCTCATTCGCTCACACGCTGCCGGCATGGGCGACCCAGTTGAAAAAGAAGTCGTTCGAGCACTGATGCTCCTTCGAATAAAGACTTTGGTCAGCGGAAGAACCGGGGTACGACCAGAACTTGCCACTACCTACGCGCAGCTTCTAAATGCCAACATCACTCCAATCGTTCACGAGTATGGCTCACTCGGTTGCAGCGGAGATCTTGCGCCACTTGCCCACTGCGCTCTTGTTCTAATGGGTGAGGGTCGAGCAGTCGGACCAGACGGCTTAGAAAAGCCAGTCCCAGAGTTGCTAAAAGCTGCAGGAATAAACCCAATTGAACTTCGAGAAAAAGAAGGCCTAGCGCTTATAAACGGCACCGACGGAATGCTCGGGATGCTGATTCTTGCCCTGCAAGATCTAAATAAAATTCTTGACCAGTCGGATGTCATTGCCGCGATGAGCGTTGAGGCACTTATGGGAACAGACCAAACCTTCAGACCAGAACTTCATGAGCCGCTTCGTCCTCACCCAGGCCAAGCTCAAAGCGCCGCCAACATGTTTGCCGCCCTCAAAGGCTCGGAAGTTGTGGCGTCTCATAAAACAGGTGACGACAAAGTCCAGGACGCTTACTCACTGCGTTGCGCACCGCAGGTTTCAGGTGCGGTGCGAGACACGCTCTCGCATGCCTCGATGGTGGCAACTCGAGAACTGGCTGCAACAATCGACAACCCTGTTGTGTTGGATTCTGGTGAAGTGACATCAAATGGTAACTTCCACGGAGCACCGGTTGGCTACGTACTGGATTTCTTGGCAATCGCAGCAACTGATTTGTCTTCAATCTCAGAGCGCCGAACAGACCGCTTCCTTGACAAGTCCAGGTCATCAGGCCTGTCGCCATTTCTTGCAGGAGATGCCGGAGTGGATTCTGGATTGATGATTGCTCAATACACCCAAGCTGCACTGGTTTCTGAAAACAAAAGACTGTCTGTTCCGGCAAGTGTGGATTCGATTCCCTCTTCTGCAATGCAAGAAGACCACGTCTCGATGGGGTGGCACGCTGGAAGAAAGCTTAGAAAAGTTGTGGACAATGTTCGTCGCGTAATTGCTATTGAACTTGTCACAGCCGCCAGAGCTTTGGAAATGCGAGCACCGCTAAAACCTGCCCCGATTACAGGTGCTTTACTTGCCCAACTTCGAAAAGAAGTTCCTGGAGTTGGCCCAGACCGCTTCTTAGCCCCAGAGCTTGAAGCGGCCGAAAAACTGCTCAAGCATTAGGAAATAAGCCAATTTCAATCAAAAGCCAGAACTAGCTCTAGGGCCTTTTGCTGAGAACCGAGTCAGCCGCTCGATTCAGTATTGACCTGGCGAGTCTGTAATCCAACCTTCTTCGCCTTTTGCCGCTTTTATCATTTCCCTTGAATGGTGCAAGGACCAAATCGCTGGAGGCTCCTCGAATAGAATTTAGATCGAGGTTTGCCTCCGATATCAGCTCTTGAATTTTGTTGTCTTCGATACCTGGCACTTCTAGATAGGTCATAAGTCTTGATGATACAACTACGGATTCCGCTGGGTAATCAAAACTTGCAGCCGGCATGAATTCAATCGGGGATATTCCGTCGCTTCCATCAACAGCTCGAAGGCCTATCCGACCGGTTGGCTCATTGAACAAAATCTTTGTTTTGGTCTGTGACGATGATTTACGAAGATCAAGAATCTCCGGCAACTTTCCAATTAGCTTTTGACCGGTGTAGACGAGCGCTTCTTCGAGTAAATCTTTTCCAAAACAGGCAACCAGCGCCGGCGCATCGGTATCACAAAAAAGCTCATCTTGAATAACAACAGCGAGCTCAAGTCTGTCTTTTGGAAACGACGACAACAAAAAAGTCTCTGGAATAATTGCCACCACATAGTCGGACACAGCCAGAGCATTATCGAGGGCTATTTTGTATAAGTTCGTCTGAGTCGAATTCTCGAAATACTTAGCAACTAGCGATGAAACCCCTTTTCTTCTTGCCGAGTGATTGGCAAGGTATGGAGGGTTGGTCACGATAACTGCCTTACTTGGGTTTGGAATCTTTAACAGCGAATCGTTTATGGCCCACTTGGAGCCTTGCACGTCAAACCCATTTGTCTCAGAGACAAGTTTTGTTAGCTCTGCATCTTGGCTAACAGCAGTCAACAAATGACCATCACCAGCGAAGGGATCAAGTAATAAACCGTTAGATGCCTTCAGGGCCTTGGCCAAAAACTTACGAATCTCAGGGGTCAGCCAGGTTGACTGGGTGGTATAAAAAGAGCCCAGTGAGACTTTGGTCGCATCTATTTCAACAGTTTTGTTTTTTGCCTTTGACACCAGCATGCGACCAAGCGGTCTTATTGAACTCATGGCACAATAGTAACCATGACTTCACATACCCATGTAGCGACAATCAAAACCAACCTAGGAAGCATCAAGGTAAACCTTTTTGCTCTGCAGGCACCCAAGACAGTTGAGAACTTCATCGGCTTAGCCGATGGATCCATCGAATGGACTCATCCAAACCGAGGACCACAGCCAAAGGGAACCCCGCTTTACAGCGGCGTGATCTTCCACCGCATCATTCCTGATTTCATGATTCAGGGCGGTGACCCAACCGGAACCGGAATGGGCGGCCCAGGGTACAACTTCGGTGATGAGATTAACCAAGAACTCACCTTCAATGAGCCTTACAAGCTAGCTATGGCTAACGCGGGTCCTGGAACCAACGGATCACAGTGGTTTATCACTACCGTGCCTACCACTTGGCTTTTCGGTAAGCACACCGTATTCGGCGACGTTGTTGACCCAGACAGCCGAAAAGTTGTTGACAAGATTCAAGCTGTTGAAACCGGTCCTGGAGACAAGCCAATGGATGACGTCGTAATCGAGTCCATCAGCGTCGAAACAGTTTAGTTTTAAAACCCAGATGGCCAGATTGAAATCGGATCAGCCGAAAGTTACCGTCTCGCTGATAATGATCAATTTGGTCATTTGGCTTTTGCAGGTCATTCCCGGATCCTCCGTCACCACCACTCTTCTATACGCACCTCTTCTCACGGTGATAGAACCGTGGCGAATGCTAACGGCAGGCTTTGTTCATTCGCCCGATAGCCCTTGGCACATCCTGATAAACGTTTACTCGATTTACATCTTTGGTCGAGTCATCGAACCAATGCTTGGGCCAAGTAGGTTCCTAGTTCTTTACTTGGTTTCCATCTTTGGCGGATCAGCCATGGTGCTATGGCTAAGTGAACCGGTTGTGCCGGTAGTGGGTGCATCGGGAGCATTTTTTGGTCTTATGGGTGCCTACCTGATAATGCTTCGCGCAATCGGTGACAACTCAGGGCTTCTGGTTGGACTAATTGCCGTAAACCTGGCTTTTGGATTTATTGTGCCCGGAATATCTTGGCAAGGTCACCTCGGCGGCTTGCTAGCTGGAATGGCAGTCACAGCGGTTTACGCAAGAACTAGATACAAATCAGGCATCACGCAAAAGATACAAGTGCTCGGTGTTGTTGGTGTGATTGTTTTGGCAACAGTTGCTGGGGTAGTCTTCCGACTACCGATGGTGCTCTAAAGCTAGATTGACGGCTGGGAAATTACTTCCAGCGAGTCGACATCATGAAGCCGACCATCGCAATTCCAAATCCAATCAGGATGTTCCAGTTCTGAAGGTTTAGTGGGGTTGCGGCTCCCAATGGGAACTGGGCGCTGGTGACGTAGTAAGTGATGATCCAGATCAAACCAACAACCATGAAGCCAAACATCACCGGCTTAAACCAAACCGGATTTAGAGACTCTCCTGAGTCAGCCTGACTCTTGGCAGGCTTCGAGGTTTTCTTATTTGGCAGATTATTTAGTTCAGACATGACCACAATTCTACAACTAGGCTTGAAACAAATGACCAAAATTCTCGTGCTGGATAACTACGACAGCTTCGTTTACACGCTAAATGGCTACTTACAGCAGCTAGGCGCTGAAACCGACGTAATCAGAAACGACGCTATCTCACTGGAAGAATTACCTGCCCTGATGGCCAAATACGACGCTGTTTTAATCTCCCCAGGACCTGGAACCCCAGCTGACGCCGGGCTTAGCATCCCGGTAGTCAAAGAAGCCCTAAAGACCGATCAGCCAATCTTTGGCGTCTGTTTGGGTCACCAAGCAATCGCAGAGGCGATGGGAGCAACCGTTCAGTCTGCCGAAGAATTAATGCACGGTAAGACCAGTGACGTCGAACACGACAACAGTCTTATCTTCAAAGACGTCCCCAAATCTTTCCGAGCCACCAGGTATCACTCACTTGCAGTGCTAGATGGAACTGTTCCAGAAGATCTCATCGTGACCTCCAGAACTAAAGGCGGAGTCATCATGGGTTTGCAGCACGTTAGTAAACCTATATACGGAGTTCAGTTTCATCCGGAATCAGTTATGACCGAGGGCGGCTACCAGATGCTTGGCAACTGGTTGGAATCAATTGGACTTAAGGGCGCCGCTGAAAAAGCCAAGTCGCTTTCGCCGCTGGTCAACCTAAAGCTCTAAAAAAGCGGGCGTAGCTCAACTCTTCTATTGCATGCCAAAGATGCCTGAGCAGCAATTTCTCTTGCCTCTTGAAGGCTTTGAATTTCAACAATCCAAAAACCACTCACATACTCGACGAGTTGATGGAGAGGGCCATCTTGGAACAATCCCATACCTGCACGATTGTCAATCAAAATTGACTTACTCGGTGACTGAATCCCCTCCGCCATAACCAGCTGACTTTTCGAGCGGAGCTCATCGTTGAACTCATTTATGGCAGCCATTTCTTCCGCGTTGCCAGTGCCACTTTCAGTATCGATAACGCAAATCACAAATTTCAGGTTGCCCACCTCAATCGAGTCAAAGGGTTTCTTAGCCGCCAGAAGCAACACAGTTAAGCGTCAAGGTAATGCTCGAGCGCTGGTCGGCAAGTCCTGCCGGAATCGACTGGGTCGCAACAATCGAGCCAGCTGTTCCGATGCAGTCCAGCGGCTGGGCGATAACAACGCTGAAACCAACTTCAGGTGCCTGCATAACTCTCTGAGCATCAGACACACTCAAGTTCTCAACGTTTGGCACCTGAACTTGACCGTCAGAAACCAGCAGATTCACAACTGAGCCTTCCACGACTCTTTCGTTAGCTGCCGGGACAGATTCAATAACGAGTCCCTTGGCAACGGTTGCAGAGTTTCCAGGGGAAATAACTCCAAGCACTAACCCAACTGCTTCGAGTGAAGCGCGAGCAGCTTCTTCGCTAAGACCGGTTAGCAAGGGAACTGTGGCCTCAATTTTTCCTGAGGACACCACAACATCGATTGTGGTTCTTTCAGGAACGCTGGTTCCAGCCGGCGGATCAGTTCGGATAATCAGCCCTGCTGCTACCTCATCACTTACTTCTGTAAGTCTTAGAACTAGCAGTCCTTGATCGCGCAGCACCTGGGCACCATCATCAAACAGCGCACCGGAAACATCAGAAACTTCAATTCCTGAATTAGTTGGAGTAACGAAGGGTTGAAGTGAGCCACCAAGTGTAAGAAGCCAAATGATTAAACCGATTAGGACTACTCCAGCTCCTGATCCAACACCCCATAGCAGTCCTGGAGAAGGACGATCGCTTGTTGAGGCAGTTTGTAATTTGATGGCACGAGTTTCGGTATTAGAACCAAAGTCAACGCCGAGTTCTCTAAAAAACTCTTCGGGCTGCACTTCCCCAATAACTTCAGTGACAGCCGCATCCATAACCATCGTCGGTTGCGGCGTGACTGGAACATCCTTAGTCTTAGGCGCAGCCTTAGTCATGGCAATTCCGTTAGCAGCCGCCATAAGGTGTTCGCGGAATTCTTCGGCAGTTTGAAATCTTTCTTCACGATCTTTAGCAAGTGCATTCAAAACAACCTGATCAAGTTCAGGGGTTAAATCCTTGTTGTATTCCGAAGGAGGAGTGACTTTCTCGCTGACGTGCTGGTAGGCAACAGACACAGCAGTGTCACCTTTGAATGGTGGGCGACCGGCAAGCATTTCGTAGAGCAAAACACCGGTTGAGTAAAGGTCGGTTCTAGCATCTACCGCCTCACCCCTGGCTTGTTCTGGAGAAAAGTACTGAGCTGTTCCAACAATGCCGGAGGTGTGGGCCTGAGTCGCCGAGGAATCGGAGATTGCACGGGCGATGCCAAAGTCCATGACTTTGACTTGGCCTTCATCGGTGACCATGATGTTCGAAGCTTTGATGTCACGGTGAATAATCCCGGCTTTGTGAGAATACTCCAGGGCAGTGAGCACTCCCTTGGCGTAGCCAACTGCTTCGCCGAGTGCAAGCTTGCGCTCGTGCATCAAATCCCTAAGGAGTTTGCCTTTGACGTATTCCATAACAATAAATGGCGTTTTACGCTGGTTTCCGTTTGAGTCTGTTGAGGATTCCTCACCGGCGTCGTAGATACGCACGATGGTCGGGTGGGCCATCTTCGCCGATGCTTGGGCTTCTTGAGCAAAGCGGGACTCGAAGTTCTCGTCGTTAGCGAGATCGGACTTCAAAAGCTTAATGGCGATCTTTCGTCCAAGACGCAGGTCAACGCCTTCGAAGACATCGGCCATACCTCCGCGCCCAATAATCTCGCCAATCTGGTATCGGCCAGCTAATACTCGCTCTTGATCAGACAATGTCTTTTACCCCGTTCTTGCTTCTAAATATAACCCAGCTCACTAGTTGGAACTTCCCGACGGTGATGAAGTCGGAATCGGTGTGACGCTAAAGCTTGGAACCGGAATTGGGAACGAAGTACTAGATTCGGTCGGGTCCGGAGCAGGAGCTGTCACCGTTGGCCCAGGGACAGTAGCCTGTTGAATGTAGTAGTAAATCTTTACGGTGGAGCCAACCGGAATTTGACCTAAGCCATCGGCTTTATAGACACTCAGGATTCGAGGATCTGCTGGGTCAAGTGGCTCTCCTGGCACGGCGTCAACAACCAGCCCACGCTCCTTCAAGAAAATCGAGGCATCGGCAACGTTTGTGCCGATGATGTCGGTAAGCAATACAACTACCGTGGCCACCGGCTCTGAAATTTCCGTTGGAGTCGCAGCAACGCTTGGCTTAAAAGTTGGAATCGGCGACTCGTTGGATTGCTCAGTCATTAGAGACAAAACAATCGCAATCATCACGCCAACTGCTGCCGCGAAAAGGAGTCCAATCAGCACAAGCCAGGGCCAGATAATCGGCGGCTGATCGGAGGGCTGAGTTTTCGGGTCGTCCTCGTTCTCGTTGGTTATTGACCCAGCGGCCTGATCTTGATTGAAAACCTCCGTTGGCGAAACACCTTCTAACTGAAGGCGAAGTGATCGGGCACGATTTGAAAGATCCATTGCAGAGCCAGGACGCTGGTTTGGTTTTTTGGCAAGGCATGCCATCACAAGATCCTGCACGCGTTTATCGACTTCGTCACCCATGGCCGGTGGTTTGTCATTGATCTGGGCCATCGCGATGACCATCTGGGACTCACCCGTGAAGGGTCTTCTGCCCGTTAGTGCTTCGTACGCCACAATACCCAGTGAGTAGATATCGGTCGAAGGAGTGGCAGGTTTACCGGTTGCTTGCTCCGGGGCTAGATACTGAACAGTTCCCATTACTTGACCGGTTGCCGTAAGGGCAACCTGGTCAGCAACTCTTGCGATGCCAAAGTCAGTAATCTTGACTTTTCCGTTTGGTGTAATTAGAAGGTTTCCAGGCTTGACATCGCGGTGCACCAGCCCGTCCTCGTGCGCGGCGTGAAGGGCCTTAGCGGTTTGCTCAATGATGCTTAGAACTTCAACACCACTCAGACGAATTCGCTTTTCTATGATGCGAGCCAGTGAATCACCCGAAACTAGTTCCATGACCAAGTAAGCCGAACCAGAACCTTCGCCGTAGTCATAGACATCGGCGATACCTTCGTGATCAACTCTGGCTGCGTGACGAGCTTCAACTCTGAATCGCTCAAGGAACCCAGGATCGCCCATGAACTCAGGCTTTAAGATCTTGATTGCAACATCGCGAAGAATTACTTCATCTTGGGCTCGCCAAACCTCCCCCATGCCCCCGATTGCGATGCGATCGACTAATCGGTAACGCTTTCCGTATATCTGTCCAGCCTCAGGCTTCATTAGCGGAACACCGCCTGGAAGAAGCTTCTTGCAACTGGGGCTGCTGTGCCGTTACCACTAG
>CAEZVM010000015.1_pt1 | contig 21984 bp, 23 predicted proteins | sample 7264751 | NCBI WGS metagenome assembly CAEZVM01 (sample SAMEA6813857, study PRJEB35770) | uncultured Rhodoluna sp. | biome: Freshwater; feature: Freshwater reservoir; material: water | place: Czech Republic | collected 2017-05-23 | depth 0.5m m | reverse complement strand
GGTACAGCTCAGAGGTTTGTCCAAACCGCAAAGACTATGGCCGAAGCGGGTTGGCCGATTGAAATACTTCCCAAGCGCTGGAGGCTGGGCGAACTAACAGTGGACTATAAAGCTATTTCGACCTAGCTCCGAGATTTAGTCTCGGAAGCTTTGGAACATCCACAACTGAACCAGCTGAGGCTGGGACAATTACTTCTTGGGTTGCAGCAATCACGCCGTTTTTGCCGACCACCTCCAGCAAAGCGTCTTCTGGAACTGTTCGAGAAATTAGGGCCAAGGCTATTGGGCCCATCTCGAAGTGCTGGGCAACTGAAGTTACTTTGCCTCTAACTTTCTCGTCTCCCGCAACCCGAATTTCGTCACCAATGTCAGGCAAGGCGTGCTCTGAGCCATCTAGGTGCAAAAAGGTCAGTCTCCTTGGCGGGTGCCCTAGGTTATGAACTTTGGCAACAGACTCCTGACCGCGGTAGCAGCCCTTGGATAAGTGAACCGCAGTAGCCAATAGATCTAGTTCGTGGGGCAGGGATTTAACATCGACTTCATTGACTGCTTTGGGCCTTCCAGCTGCCACCCGAAGTCCATCTGCCGCCATAGTTCCGGCAAGGGTTTTGCCAGCTAGCGCTTGATCCAAATCCTCAACTCTTACCAGGTGTTCAAACCACGGATAAGTCACCACTCGCTCGGAGTATCGGTAGCCGCCAGAAACTACCCCTGGCCACTGATCCATCCAAGCCAATGGAAAGTGATTGGAAGAAAATGCCAATCCAGGTACTTTTTGAACGGAACCAACAGTTGCAAACTCTTTAGAGCAATCTGTAATTTCCACTTTCATGCGAAACACCATCTTCTGAAGCCACTCCAGCAAAGACTCGGTTTGGACTTTATCAACTATTAACCAAGATGTTGCACCGTCGTCGATGATTTTAATCACTTGTTCGATATGGCCCTGAGGGTCAAGCAACAAAGCTTCAGCAGATTCACCAGGCTGTAAGTTTTTGAGGTTTTGGCTAAGCAGTGAATGTAGCCAAGTCAGCCGGTCAACACCGCTAACAGAAATGACACCTTGAGCATCGAGCAAACAAACCGCATCGCCTTCAGAGAGCTTGCGCTGCTCAATCATCGGATCGCCATGGTGTTCCTTGACTAGCAACTACTCAACCCTTCCAAGTCTTGCCGAAGCGTGTGAAGCTAGCGGGTTCCCGAGGGCTGCAATGTCCCAAGCCCAAAGCAGGGCGCCGTCAACCTGTCCAAACATTCTGGTGGCTGCCACGTACTCCTTTGCAGAAGCTGAGCGCATCACTCCATCAGTTGACAGATCAACTCGAGCGCCTTTTATCTGGCCAAGGTAAAGCTCACTGATTCCGCTGGGATGAAGAATGGAAACTTCGATGTCGAAGCCGCCGTCACTGTTTCGAAGCTCCTCTAACTGCTCTCTGGTCAAAATTGTTTTCTCACCAGTGCCGGGAAGAAGTCCTGGTCCGTTATCGGCTGCCTCAGGTTTCTTGGACAATCTCCAGAATCCAACCTCGGTTGGTAGCGCGGTTCCATCAGAAAGTGTGGTCTTTGCCAGATAACTAAGGAATGGCTGGTCGTCATAGGTGAATTCGACGGTTTGGTTGAACTCGTGCTCCACTTTCTGGGTTTTGGCTTGATAAGAAATGACTCCGGAACCGGACCACTTACCTACCAAAAATGCAAATGGCGTGAGTTCCAGCGGCAGACCCTCTGGCAGGACGAACAACTATTTCTGACCCTTGAAGAGTTTGAATAGAACCAGCAGAGAAATTGACCCAATGGCTAGGGCTGCCAGAACCAATAGTCCGGTGAAGAAGATCTCGAGTGCAAGCATGTGACAAGTCTAACTTGCCAGAAGTACATAGGCGGTGGCGATGGCGAGTATCAAGTAGCTGCCACCTCCAACGTAGACGAGCTTACGAACAATTCCCTCGGGCTTAGCTCTGAACAGGTGGTACAAGGACACCAGTGCAACCGATCCAGCCAGAATGGTGCCAAACCAAGCTGGAGCTGTGGCAGGGCTTTGACTCGATACTGCCCAAACTGCGAGCGCGGCAACTATAAGCCAGATGCTAATTATTTGGCCCCAGTGCTTGGTCATAACTCAATCATGCCTTAGCCCCGCTCTGCTGGGGCTAAACTTGGCACAAAGATTTGGAGTCCCCATGGCACAGCTTCTGGTTTTAACGGCTTCGGCCGAATCAGAAGTTCTTCCTGCGCTTGGGCTGCTAAGCCACCGGGTTAGATACATCGCAGCAGAGCCTGCCAGCTTAGTGAACGCTCCAGGTCATGACCTAGTTTTCCTGGACGCTCGGCGAGACCTGGCTTCTTCAAAGGCCATGGCAAAGATCTTGATTGCCACAGGTTTATCTGCACCGCTTATTGTGATTTTGTCTGAGGGCGGTCTTGCCGCTATGAATTCTGAGTGGGGTGCCACCGACATAATTCTCGATTCCGCTGGACCTGCTGAAATTGAAACTCGCGTAAAGCTCGCCATCAGCCGATCGAAGGAAGTGGGTCAAAATGACACCATCAACGCGTCAGGTGTCGTCATTGACGAAGCTAGCTACTCCGCAAAAGTCCACGGTCGGGCTCTTGATCTGACCTTTAAAGAATTTGAGCTTCTGAAGTTCTTAGCTCAGCATCCAGGCCGAGTTTTCTCTAGAGATCAGCTCTTGAGTGAGGTTTGGGGCTATGACTACTTCGGGGGAACCAGAACTGTAGATGTGCATATTCGAAGGCTTCGAGCCAAGCTCGGGGACCTAGAGTCCCTAATTGGAACGGTCCGAAACGTCGGATATCGCTTTAACTCAACTGAATCTGAGCTAGCTAGCCTCTAGTTCAAAAAGATTTAACCCCCAAGACAGCTTGTCGTGTCAATATTGAGTTTATGTCTGAAGAAACCATGGCTATCACCCTGCCCGTATCACGGGATGGGCTAGCTGCCGATCGTTTCTTAGACCGGGAACTGAGTTGGCTTGCCTTTAACCGAAGGGTCCTTGAACTCGCTGAAGACCCAACAATGTACCTGTTGGAGCGCGTGGGGTTCCTGAGCATCTTCGCCTCCAACTTGGATGAGTTCTTCATGGTTCGAGTAGCTGGACTCAAACGCCGCTTGGCAACTGGCCTAGCCGTCAAGAGCCCCTCTGGTCTGGCGCCCAAAGAGGTTCTAACCAAAATATCGGAAGAAGCCCACGAACTACAACTTCGTCACGCCACGCTATTTCTTGAGGTAATCGAACCTGAGTTGGAGAAGTTTGGTATCAACTTGGTGCGATGGAATGAGCTCCGCGATGAGGAAAAACTCTCACTCCAGGAATACTTCCAGGACCACATTTTCCCGGTGCTGACGCCACTGGCGGTAGACCCAGCACATCCTTTCCCCTACATTTCCGGACTCTCGCTGAACCTCGCGGTAGTGCTGCAGAATCCAGACACTCAGAAAGAACACTTCGCCAGAGTAAAAGTTCCACCGCTGCTTCCACGTTTCGTACTGATTCCAGCACCAGAAAGCTCCGAAGGTGTTAGGTACGTTCCGCTTGAAGATGTAATCGGGGAATTTCTTGGGCTTTTGTTTCCAGGCATGGTGGTGCTTCAGTATCACAACTTCCGAGTCACCAGAAACGAAGACTTAGAAGTTGATGAGGACGAGGGAGAAAACTTACTTCTGGCTCTAGAGAAAGAACTGCTGCGAAGAAGATTTGGCCCGCCAGTTCGACTTGAAGTAGCAGATGATATGAATCCACAGGTTCTTGAGCTTTTGATTCGTGAGCTCGATATTTCGACTCAAGATGTGTACACACTTCCGTCGCCACTTGACCTAACCGGACTAAGCGACATTGCGGCTCTGGCCAGACCAGAGCTTAGGTTTCCCCCGCATCCGGTTGTGACAAATCGATACCTGCTCCCAAGAGACGATGAGACAGTGGATATATTCTCAGTGCTGAAAGACCGAGAGGTTTTGGTTCACCACCCATACGAGTCCTTTTCAACAAGCGTTCAGGAATTTCTGGAGCAGGCAGCTGAAGACTCTCAGGTGCTTGCAATCAAGCAAACTCTGTATCGAACCTCAGGAGATTCACCAATTGTTGATGCTCTGATCCAAGCAGCTCAGGCCGGGAAGCAGGTTTTGGCTTTGGTTGAAATCAAGGCGCGTTTTGACGAACAAAACAACATCACTTGGGCTAAAAAGCTTGAGCAGGCCGGCGTTCATGTGGTTTATGGAATCGTTGGCCTCAAGACTCACTGCAAACTAGCCCTTGTGATTCGACAGGAAGCTGGGCAGCTGGTTCGCTACTGCCACATTGGTACTGGAAACTACAACCCAAAAACGGCTAGGTACTACGAGGATTATGGAATCCTCACTTCCCGTGAAGCCGTGGGCGAGGACCTCACCAAACTTTTCAATCATCTTTCAGGGTATGCACCAGAGGCGACTTTCAAGTCGTTGCTGGTTTCACCAGTTGGCGTTCGAGAAGGACTAACTGAACTTATCGAGCAGGAAATTGGGCACCACAAAGCCGGTAAGAAATCTCACATCTCAATCAAGGTAAACGCACTGGTCGACGAGGAAATAATCGATTCGCTATACAAAGCTTCTTCAGCCGGGGTTCCAATCGATATCTTGGTCCGAGGAATGTGTGCCTTGAAACCAGGTGTGCCTGGACTGTCTGACACTATCCGCGTCAGATCTATTCTTGGGCGATACCTCGAGCACAGCCGAATCTTTAGTTTTCTTGGAGGTGGGGACCCGAAGGTTTATTTGGGTTCGGCAGACATGATGCATAGAAACCTAGACAGGCGCGTTGAAGTACTGGTGCGGCTAAGTGAGCCGGAACATGTAGGAAGCATCCGCGACATGTTCGAGTTAGCGATGAGTGATCAGATTTGCTCTTGGCGCTTGGATGCCAATGGCATTTGGCAAAGAAAGCAGTTCGACAATCAAGGGAACCACCTCAATGACTTCCAAGACACCATCATGCAGTCAATAGCGAACCCTCGGGGCAAGTAGCTCGATGGAAATTTATGCCGCTGGCGCCGTTTGTTGGCGAGAGGAAGGCAAGACTCTTCGGGTGGCACTTATTCACAGGGGCAGGTACCACGACTGGACTTTCCCAAAGGGAAAGGTGGATCCAGGTGAGACTCTGGCAGAAGCCGCGGTTCGGGAAGTCAAAGAAGAAACCGGGCTCAAGGTAAAGCTTGGAGTTCCTTTGGAAACAGTTTCCTACCCCCTAGATAAATCGAAGTCAAAGATTGTTCACTACTGGGCTGCCAAGGTCAGCGACAAAGCACTTGCTAAATCCAAGTTCAAGCCCGATGAAGAAGTATCTGAAGTGGTTTGGCTAAAAGCCGACGAAGCCTTCGCAAAGCTCAGCTACAAACACGATCGCGATTTACTTCAAGAGGTCCTTGATCTAAGGACCAATGGAATGCTCAACACCAAGCCGCTAATCATAATTCGGCACGCACACGCCACCCCAAGAGCTGACTACGTTGGGGAAGATGGAAAGCGGCCACTGCTTCCCGAGGGAAAGAAGCAGGCTAAGGAACTAGTTAGATTACTAAATGCCTATGGGCCAAAGCGAGTGTTTACAAGCCCGTGGAGGCGCTGCAAAGACACCATTACCCCCTACGCCAAAGCTCACCGCTACAAAATCATCGACCGAGGTGAACTCTCCGAGATGGGAAATGCAAAAGGCCCGGCAAGGACTGCAAAGGTTGCCAAAAATCTTTTTTCTGATGCCAGGTCATCGATTCTATGCACACACCGACCAACTCTTCCAACCATAACAGAAGTTCTAGCCGGCTACGCCGAACCCAAACTTGCAAAGTTGATTCTCGAAGCCAAGGCTCTAAAGCCTGGGGACTTTATCGTTTTGCACCTGACAACCGCCGGAAAAAAGCCTCGTCTGGTTGCTGTTGAGCAGCAGAGCTTGGAAGAGCGTTTCTAGAAGTTTCAATTTCGAAGTGAAGAATTTTTAAGGACTCAAGGCATAACTGAGTTGGTATAAATCCAAAACCTATCTATATGTAGGGTTAGAGAATGATTGAAACCGTCAGCCAAGACCTTCCCAACCTTGCTGGGCGTGATGGGAAGCCTGCCAAATGCCTCGTCACTGGAGCCACCGGTTACATCGGAGGAAGGCTCATTCGAGAGTTGCTGGCCCACGGATATCGTGTGAGGGTTTTGGCCCGAAACCCAGAGCGACTGAAAGATCACCCTTGGATAGATCGGGTCGAAGTTGTTTCAGGCGATGCCCACGACATTGCGACTCTTGATAAAGCTTTAGATGGCATCGATGTTGCCTACTATTTGCTGCACGCCCTAATGACCAAGGAAAACTTCGAGCAGCAAGAAAAAGACCTTGCTCAAAAATTCGGCGAGGCAGCCAAAAAAGCTAACGTTCAAAGAATTGTTTATCTGGGTGGAATCATTGCCAAAAACGAAGAACTCTCCCCGCACCTGCAGTCCCGTGCGGATACCGGCAAGACCTTGCGCAGTTTCGGGATCCCAACAATTGAATTGCGAGCGGGTGTTGTAATTGGCAGTGGGTCTGCCTCTTTTGAAATGCTTCGCTATCTAACTGAGCGTCTGCCGATAATGACAACTCCTCGTTGGGTGGAAACCAAAATTCAACCCATAGCTGTTAGGGACGTTCTGCGCTATCTGGTTGGTGCTGCCGCTCTTGACTCATCAATCAGCGGAGACTTCGACATCGGTGGTCCCGAAGTATTTAGCTATCGCGACATGATGATGAAATACGCCGAGGCCGCCGGTCTTCGAAAAAGAATCATTATCCCGATACCGGTTCTAACTCCTAGACTTTCTAGCGGTTGGGTAGGTCTTGTAACTCCGGTTCCAATTACTTTGGCAAGGCGATTGGTGGAGAGTTTAAAAAACGAGGTAATCGCACGCAATGATTCCATTAGAAAACTAATACCTGATGCTCCTGGCGGTCTGACTCATTTCAAGCGGTCAGTTGAGTTAGCTCTTGCTCGAATCAAGGAGGCCAACGTTGAAACTCGTTGGACCAACGCGTCGGTTCCTGGAACGCCTTCGGCTCCACTTCCTACCGATCCCGACTGGGCTGGGGGAACACTCTATAGCGATGTTAGAACCGTTCACTCTGACGATTCAATCGAAGACGTCTGGAAAAGAGTTGAAGCTATCGGAGGTAAAAACGGCTACTCAACAGCGACCTGGGCCTGGGAAGTTCGCGGTGTCATGGACAGCCTGGTTGGCGGGGTTGGGCTTCGCCGTGGACGTCGTAATGACAATTCCCTAATCGAAGGAGAGGCGCTGGACTTTTGGAGAGTTGAGGCGATCAACCGACCAAAGCTTTTAAGACTTCGAGCAGAGATGAGAATGCCTGGTCTTGCTTGGCTGGAATTCGCGCTTGAGGACGACGCGGACGGGACCGGAACCGTTATTACTCAGCGAGCACTATTTGCACCGAAAGGTCTCTACGGACATGCCTACTGGTGGGCATTGTGGCCAATGCACGGGCTCGTTTTTCCATCGATGGTGAAAAACATGGCGGGACCGACTGCACGAAAAATTTCCCCTGAGAAAAAGTTATGACCAAAACTACCTGGGCGATTCTGGCTCTGTTCGGCGTGACTCTTGCCTGGGGAGCCGCATTCGTTCTGATGAAAGATGCCATCAACGAACAGCCGGTCTTTGACTTTCTGGCAACCCGATTCACCCTTGCAACTCTTGTCGTGATTGGGGTAAGGCCTCAGGCGCTAAAGGCAATCAACAAGCGCTTGCTACTTCGAGGTTCAATTCTTGGGGTAATGCTGGGTCTTGCCTATGTCACCCAGACCATTGGTCTTGACCAAACCACCGCAGCCATCACCGGATTTCTAACTGGACTCTACGTCGTTTTCACCCCACTACTTTTTTGGTTGATGTTCCGGAAGAAAATCGAACGCCGGGTTCTGTTAGGGACGTTAATTGCATTTATTGCTTTGCTGTTCATTTCGTTCAACGGGTTCTCCATTGAAGCAGCACAGGTATGGCTCATTGCTTGTGCAGTGCTGTTTGCTGCCCACATCGTGGGATTAAGCCTCTGGAGCACAGCCAAGGACATTTACCCCCTAACCGTGATTCAGCTTGGGTCAGCGAGCGCTGTTTGCTGGCTGGGTGCTTTAGCTGATGGCTTTCAACCGCCACCGAATGCATCGGTGTGGGTGGTTGTGATCTTCACTGCGGTGTTCGCAACCGCCGCAGCCTTTTTGGTTCAGACCTGGGCTCAATCGATTATGGACCCCTCGAGAGTTGCCATCATCTTGACTAGCGAAGTGATTTTTGCTGCTGCGATTGCAGTGGCTGTTGGCCAAGAGACACTAGCCCTTCGAGTAGTTATTGGTGGAGCGCTTATGGTGGTTGCGATGCTAATTGTCGAATGGCCCGATAAAACATCAAGCAGTCCTCTTACTCAAACCCACTTCACCTAGATTCGATAGTGAGGCACATGGGTGACAGCCTTAAGTGCCTGACTACCTTGCTAGACTGTTCCAAGACGCTTTGCGTCGATGAGGGCCTCTAGCTCAGTTGGTTAGAGCAACGGACTTTTAATCCGTGGGTCGTCGGTTCGATCCCGACGGGGCCTACTAGAACCCTCGTCCTCCACGATGAGGGTTCTTCCTTTTGTATCAGGAATTACTTGTCTGACCTAAGCCTCTTGATTATTGAGAATTCTTTTTGCCTTCAGCCTTTGCCTGCTTTTCAAGGCGCTTTTCTTTCAAATTCTTGGCTGGGGCCTTCTTGTTGTTCTTCTGGGGCTTCTGTTCTTTTTGTGCCATGATTTCCTACTCTTGGGAACTTCGTTAGTTCCTAATCAAACTTTATCCACTGATAGTGGCCTTTTTCCTTTTTGACCCAACATAAATCGTTATTACCACCACGGATACATAAAGTGCCTGACTGACAGCTACTACCCGCTCCCAGATACCCACGTTGGTTGCTGAAGGATCCGTCCAACTAGACAAAAACCATAGGGCTAGGGCTGTTTGCAAAAATGTCCCGATTATCGAAGCTGTCGGTCTAATAATCCAGGGTGCATCTTTTCGGAACCGCATTGCCAGTATTGGCCAGCCCGCAGAGAGGACGAAAGAAGAAATTGCAAAAATTCGATGCTCCAACGAGTAGCCAACCAAAGGCGTTGGGAAAACGGTAAGTCCGTAGGTGCAAAGGGCCGAGACAAAAAGTGCTATTCGACCTGGGAGAGCCAGTGTGCGAGCGGAAACCGAGGCAATTAGGGTCAGCGTTCCACCGAAGATAAAGAAGGACGACATGATCCATTTGACTGGGGACTCAAAGGCGGCCAAATCGCTAATTGTTTGAGTGACCGGGTTGTAACTCGCCCACATCGCTCCCGCTATGGTCCAGCCGAGGACCGACTGAATCGGCCCAATGATGGCTGCAATAAATGCAGGTTTACCGATGGGCTTCATGAGGAGAGCTTACTCTTGCGCTGTGCGATAGTTGAGCTACGCAAACTACAGAAAGCTGCAAATGGACTTCAAAGGAAAAACAGCTGTCATAACCGGGGCCAGTTCAGGAATTGGACTTGGTTATGCCCATGAGTTCGCAAAGCGCGGTGCAAACCTAGTACTTATTGCAAGAAGTGGAAAAGTCTTAGACGGTGTAGCAGCAGACATAAGAGCGGCCCAAGATGTCCACGTCACAACTATTCCGCTAGATCTTTCAACCTTGGACGCTGGACAGAAGCTAATCGACATTCTCGAGAAAGAGAATTTGAAAGCCGACATTTTGGTGAACAATGCAGGTTTTGGAACTCTTAATCGCGTGGCGAAGGAAGACCGAACCAAAATTCAGCAAGAAATTGTGCTCAATGTTGCAACCTTGGTTGACCTAACGGCTGCGGTGCTGCCTGGAATGCTGAACCGAGACTACGGCGTAGTCATCAACGTGGCTAGCACGGCTTCCTACCAGCCGGTTCCAGGTATGGCCGTCTATGCAGCCACTAAGGCATTCGTGCGTTCCTTCGGAGAGGCACTTTGGGGTGAGCTTCAGGGAACCAATGTAAAAGCTCTAACGGTGAGTCCAGGAGCGACGAAAACAGAGTTCTTCAATGTGGCAGGAGCCAAGCCAGCAGGTCCCCTGGCTCCAGTCAGCGATGTAGTTCGTGCCACTTTTGCAGCGTTGGACGCCAAGTCTTCTTCGCCCACCATCATTGTTGGATCACAAAACTCAATAATGGCCAAGCTCAGCCGCTTGGCACCTTCAAAGACTGTGATTAAGATAGCGGCAAAGCTTTTTCTCAAGGACTAGGTGCAAACCGCGATTCTCTAACGAACTACCGGCTTCTCATTCTTGAGAGAAACTCAATTGTTCTTGGCAGTTTGGGATTCTCAAAGAAATCGACAGCTTCTCCCTGTTCATAAATCTGCCCCTGCTCAAGAAAAATCACCCAATCAGCAACTTCTCTGGCGAAAGAAAGTTCGTGCGTTGCCATCAAGATTGTGGTTCCACCAGATTTCAATTCCCTAATCAAATCCAACACCTCACCCACCAACTCAGGGTCAAGGGCACTAGTGACTTCGTCAAGAAGCAAAACTTTCGGTTCCATAGCAACAGCTCTAATGATGGCAGCGCGCTGTTGCTGTCCTCCTGAAATCTTGTCCGGGTAAGAGTCGCCTCGATCACCTAGACCAATTCTGCTCAGCCAGCTCATGGCAAGGCTTTTTGCTTTGTCCTTGTCCATTTTCTTGACGTGTCTTAGAGCAAGGGTGATGTTGTTCAAAATACTCAAGTGCCCGAAAAGATTGAAGGACTGAAAAACGAGACCGATTTGCGCTCGGATTCGATCTTGGTCCACGCCAGGGGCAGAAACCTCTTCACCGTCTAGGAATATTTGACCGTCGGTCAAATCTTCAATCTGGTTCACACAGCGCAGCAGAGTTGATTTCCCTGACCCCGAAGATCCAATCAAAGCAACAATCTGGCCTGGAAATACTTCTAGGTCAACGCCATTAATTACCTGGCGTTCGCCATAGAACTTCTTGAGGCCAACCACTTTCAGTCTCGGGCTGTTCCAGTCAATCAAAGCGATACCCCCTGCTGCTCGCGAGAGGAAAACCGCGCTGAGATTCTGTCAGCAAGACGAATTGTTGGAATTGCCAAAAGTACAAACAGTAAGCCGGCAAGGACGTAAGGGGTGAAGTTTGCAAACTTGGCAACTTCAATCTGTGCTCCTCGAACGGCATCGATGGCACCCAGCACGGAAATTAGACCGACATCTTTCTGGAGGGCAATGAAGTCATTCATCAACGGAGGAACAACTTTCCTCACAGCCTGAGGAAGCACCACAAGACGCATGGACTGCGAGTAAGAAAGCCCGAGAGACCTAGCTGCTAGGCGCTGCGATGAGTGAACCGACTCAATACCGGCTCTAAAAACCTCTGAGACATATGCGCTGTAGGTAATGGTCAAAGCTGCAATACCTAAGACTTCAGCTGGAATTCGACCTAGGAATTCCAGCCTGAGGCCTGGAATACCAAAGCCAACAAGATACAAAACAATTATCAGAGGAAGGCCGCGAAAAAGATCAACATAGCCTTTAGCAAGAACCCTAAGCGGGAAAAACACCGGCGCCTTTAGTGTCCCGATGACAGCCAGTAGCAGTCCAAAGAAGAGAACCAGAATGGCCGCTGCAACTAGTACCCGAAGATTTAGCAGTAGTCCATCGATTACTCGAGGGAAAGCTTCGACGGCAACATCCCAGTTGAAAAACGACTGCTCCACTCGATCCCAACCTGGAGTTGCCAAAAGGCCAAACCAAACAATGGCTGCGAACGCTAGCGTGCTGGCGAGGGAAATCCAGACCGAGCGCTTGCGCTGCTGTTTACGATAATCACGCCTTTTTTGCTCCGCTTGAGAGATCTCTTGATTGTTTAGGTCCATGGCTCGATCCAAATAGAAAGAAATAGGTGGGGCAGTAATTGCCCCACCTATTTTCTCAATCTTTAATTACTTTAGAACTGGTGCGCCAGCGAAGTCTGCAAGCCAGGTGGCCTCCAGCTCAGCAAGCTTTCCGCTTGCGCGAAGAGCCTCAACAGCTGCCGATACAGCAGCAGTGAGGGGTGATCCCTTGTCAAGAACTAGACCGAAGCTATCTCCTGCTTCTGCACCAGCAAGCTGGCCCAGGATCATTCCACCGTCTAACTCAACGGCGGTTAGGTAGAAAGCGGTTGGTAGGTCAACCACGATTGCGTCAACCTGACCGCTGGCAAGAGCCGCTTTTGCATCGTCATTGGAGTTGAACGCCTTAGCTCCAGCGGTTGGCATGATGATGTTTTCAATTGCGGAGAAGCTGGTTGTTCCAGTAGCGGCACCGATTACTAGGCCCTTTAGGTCAGCAAGTGACTTGGCTTCCGCAGCAGCTGAACCTGCAACTGTGATCACGGTTTGAGCGGTTGCGTAATAAGGAGCTGAGAAGTCGACTGATGCCTGACGCTCAGGAGTGATTGAGTACTGCTGCAAGTTGAAGTCGAAGCTCTTGACTCCCGGAGCAATTGCCTCATCGAAAGTTGTGCGAACCCAAACTACGTCCTCTGGTGCGAAGCCGAGTTCGGCTGCGACTGCGTAAGCAACGGCAGCTTCAAAGCCTTCGCCTGACTCTGGTGCATCGCCAACAACCCAAGGCTCGTAGGCCGGAAGTCCGGTACCTATGGTTAGCTTGCCAGCGGTGATGGTCTGAAGCGCATCTGGTGTTGCTTCAGGAGTTGCAGCAGGAGCGCAACCTGAAAGTGTGAAAGCTAGCGCTGCCGAGGTAGCAAGAGCGACAGCTATTTTTTTAACGGAAGAAATGGACAATTTGTCTCCTCTTTGAATGTGCGGGTGTTCCCCAAACTAAAGTTACCTTATGCCAGACGCCTAGCTATGCAGATTTTCCTGTTGGCAGCTAAGCCTGAAAATATGGCAGGTTGTGACCCCTGCGCCTAGCTTCTTGGGCGAAGCTCGGCCACCATTGGGCAAACAAATGGATCGGAGTTATTGCTAAGACCAACCTTGTTCAGGTGCTTCATGATTGCGCCGTAGCTTGCTAGAAGATTCATCTCAACCAAGGTGACGTTGTTTCTTCGGCAATACTCCGAGACAATCTCGTGAGCTTTGCGGAGGTGAGGCCTTGCCATAGATGGAAATAAGTGATGTTCGACCTGGTAGTTGAGGCCTCCCATGAGATTGTCCTTTAGCCAGGAGCCTCGGATGTTCCTCGAGGTTAGTACTTGCCTCGAGAAAAAGTCGAGCTTGGCTTCTTTAGGAACCAGTGGCATGCCCTTGTGGTTGGGGGCGAAAGCTGCTCCCATAAAAAAGCCAAATGCCATCATCATTACAAACCAAAGTGCCAGACCCCAAATCGGACCAAACATGATTGCAAAGACTACGTAAGGGGTGAGCTGGCGAACCATCATCAGGGAAAATTCCAGCAGGCGAATTGAAAGCTTGCGGTCCTTGCGCACTAGACCTGCGAATGAGTCAACCAGTAGGTCAAAGCCGGTAAATAGAAGTAGCAGTGGGAACAGATAGCCCTGACGGTCCGAGAGCCAACGCTCGGGGCCACGCTTTGACTCCTTGGACTCGGTGGTGAAACTCAAAACCCTAATTGCGATATCTGGGTCCTCGCCGATCTGGTTTGGACGCTGGTGATGCTTGTTGTGCTTTCTGAGCCAAAAGCCGTAGCTCAGACCGGCAAACAAGTTGGCAAGAAGTAGCCCTGCCCAGTCATTGAGTTTGTTATTTCTGAAGACCTGACGGTGGGAAGCCTCGTGGGCGATAAACCCATACTGAGCACTCAAGATTCCAAGGATGGCAACGATTGCAAATGCAGCAATCAACCAAAGTTTGTTCTCCTGGCTCAAACTGGCCAGGTATCCGCTAAGCACCCAAAAACCGGCTGCGGCAATAGAGATAACAACGAGTCGAATCACATAAAACTGGGGTTTTTTGGAAAGAAGACCGGCACCGCGCACTTGGGCCAGCACCTGGTTGAAATGAGTGGTTGGTCTGGTGGCGAGAATTGTCATTTACCGAGTCTAACCCCCGAGGTTTGGGAATACTTGCCCAAAGCTATCGGTTCTAGACTCAGCTGGTCTAGATTTTGGCCTTCCCAGACAACTCCCAGATGTATTGCTTACACTTAAAACACTAAAGACCTTCCTATAAAAGGAGTATCGAATGAAGATTTCCAAGCGTTGGGCTCCCGCGGCTCTAGTTGCAGCAATGATAACTGCTGGAACAATTGCCTTACCGATGCAGGCAAACGCTGTTGATCTTCCAGACCTTACTCCTAAGCAGGTAATGCTTCTCATGGATGGTGAGATTCAGGGTTTTTCTGGGACCATCGTTAAGACCTCTGATCTTGGTCTGCCTGAGCTTCAACTGAGCTCGATGATGAACGAAGACATGATCAAAGAAATGGAAGAAAAACTTCCAGAAGGATTTGAAGACTTCGTACCAACCTTGATTGAGCAAAACATAGTGACTCAGGCCGTTGAGCTTATCTCTGGAACCCATAAAATCAGGGTCTACGCATCCAATGAAGGCGCCCGGGTTCAGATTCTTGACACCATGAGCCAGCGAGACTTCATCGTAAACAAAGACGAGTTCTGGTTCTACGATTCCCGCAAGGCAACTGCCATCACTGGATCTATTGACATGCAAATCAACCAGGCTGAAGCCGAAAAGGCCCAGCTAGATGCCGAAGCAAAACTTGCCGAGTACGCCGCTCAGATTCAACTAGACATCTCAAACCCAGAGGCAGTTGCCGACTATCTTATGGATCGCATTGGCCAGAGCACAACAGTTTCGGTTGGCAAAGACCACAGGATTGCCGGACGCACTGCTTACCAACTAATCGCTCAGCCAAACGCCAGTAATTCTCTAATTGAGTCGGTTGTTATCTCGGTGGATTCCGAAACTGGAATGGCTCTTGATGTGAAGGTCTACTCGGTCGAGCAGGCAGAGCCAGCCTTCCAAGTTGGATTTGAATCAATCAGTTTTGCAGTTCCTTCAGCAAGCACCTTTAGCTTCACTCCCCCAACTGGAACAACAGTCGAAAACTTCGAAGCACCGGCAGATCTTCAAGCTGAACTTGAAACACTAAAGGCTCAGGGCTCAGACATGACCGAAGAAGAACTGTTGGCCTATAAGGCTGAACTAGAAGCTAAGTATGCAGACCAGGCAAAGCCAGAGGTAATTGGCGAAGGCTGGGAGTCGGTGATACACCTAAGTGCAATTCCTACTGAGGTTCCGATGTCTCTTTTGGAGAATGAGTTGTTTGCTGATCTAATGACTAACGTTGCCGGTGGCAAGGTCTTCTCGACTCCGATTATGAATGTCCTAATCACCGACTCGGGCGAGGTTTACGCGGGTGCCGTGACAATTGCGTTCCTTCAGGAAGTTGCAGCTCGCTAGGTGAAGGCCCAAGGCCAACTGGCTATTGAGACTGTTGGCCTGGAAAAAGCCTTCGGTGATCAAAAGGCCGTGGCTGGAATATCCCTGAGTGTTCCAAGGGGCTCGGTCTTCGGATTCTTGGGGCCAAACGGTTCAGGGAAAACTACAACCATTCGAATGATGCTCGGCCTTGCCGAAGCAACTAAGGGCCAGATCAATCTTTTGGGATATGAGATTCCAAAAAAGGTGGCTGAAGTTCTTCCCAAGGTTGGTGCCTTAGTGGAAGGCCCTGCCTTCTACCCATATATGTCTGGTCGAAACAACTTGATTCGTATGGACTCGGCGGATCGAAACTCAAACCCTCAAACCCGGGAGCAAAGAGTTGACTCAGCCCTCGAGCGAGTGGGTTTGAGTAATGCCGCCAAGAAAAAAGTCCACGCCTACTCACTCGGAATGAAGCAGCGCCTCGGGTTAGCCAACGCACTCTTAAAGCCTCGGGAGCTTTTGATCTTGGATGAGCCAACAAACGGCCTAGACCCACAGGGCACCAGAGAAGTGCGAAACCTCATTCGTTCACTAGCTGCTGAGGGCATTACTATTTTCCTTTCAAGTCATCTTTTGACTGAGATTGAGCAGCTTTGCTCTCATGTGGCAGTAATGCGTGCCGGCGAAATAGTTGCTCAAGGATCACTCAACGAATTGCGCTCAAACGGTCAGACCAGATTGATGCTAGTTGTGGACCAGGTCGCTGAAGCCAAAGAAGTGCTAAAAGCTGCGGGCATATCTAAAACCGAGACACTTGGGCAGAAACTTGTCAGTTCGGTGGATCGTGAATTGGATGTTGCCAAGCTCAATAAAGCTTTGGTTGCCAAGAATATTGCCGTTAGTGAGCTCCGACTGGAGAACCCAAGCTTGGAAGAGTATTTTGTTGACCTAACCGGAGAGGGCTTTGAAGTTGTTCGCTAGATTATTCAGCGCCTCGCTGATGCTCTCAGAGCTTCGGGTAATGTTCACCCGTCGCCGCACCTGGGCAATGCTTGCAGCGATAGCAATGATTCCTATCTTGCTGGCGACCGCCGTCTACTTGAGTGCGGATCAGATTGCTCCAGGAGAAGGTCCACCGTTTCTGGATCGGGTGACTCAAAACGGACTCTTCACTGGCTTCACAGCGATGCTATTGGCGATGCCGCTTTTCTTGCCTCTTACTATGTCGGTGGTTTCTGGGGACACTATTGCCGGTGAGGCTGGACTCGGCACACTGAGATACTTGCTGATCGCCCCTGTTGGGCGAGCGAGGTTGTTGGTTGTGAAATACCTTGCAACGTTGGTTTTTGCACTGGTTGGAACTTTTGTTCTGATGATTGCCGGTGCAATCATTGGGGCAATTCTGTTCCCGGTTGGACCGGTCACGCTGCTAAGCGGTGATGTCATTCAAATACCTGAGGCTCTTGGCCGCATGGCCATTGTTGCGCTCTACACAACGGTTTCAATGATGGGAATGCTGGCACTTGGTTTGTTTATTTCAACCCTGACCACGATTCCAGTTGGAGCAATGACTGGGGTGTTGGTTGCCAGCGGCGTAAGCCAGATTCTGGACAACCTGCCGCAGCTAGCCTGGTTGCACGAGTGGTTGTTCACTCACTACTGGTTGGATTTCGCGGATATCCTTCGCCAGCCCATTGAGCTTGGAAGCTTAGGTGCAAACGTAATTCTTCAGTTAGGTTACGTTGCGGTGTTTGGCGCTTTGGCCTACGGGCGTCTAGCTTCGAAGGATATTCTGAGCTAAGTCAGCTTCGTCTGTCCAGGAAAACTAGCTGCGTGTGAAGTGCTGTTGCGAAAGGTCTTGACTTCTCTTACCAAAAAACGCCAGCAACGACACTGTAATAGATAGAACCATTACTGTGAGGATTCCAACCGCACTGATTGACATCAGAGCCGTGATCGCATTGAGTTTTAGGCCCACCGGAGTTGAGTAGTCAATCTCAGCTAGTGCGATGCTTACTCTGGACATTTGGTACTTTCCTTCGCTACGGTTTAGGCGTGGAGATCTGCTAGCGACTCGGTTCAACCTGAGGCCAGTTTAGCCCGAAAACCCCCCATCTGACACGCCCGAGATGACAACCGAAACCTTATCATTTGGCTCAAATACTGACATTTTTGCTTAGAAAACCCTGATAGCCAGTGATAGGTTATTACACGTGTAAGTGATGCGAGGGAGCATCGACGATAAATGTTGTCTTCGGTTCCCCTCACAGCTTGCCTCTCTCAGCTGAAAGGAAGCAACAATTAAATGAGTCAAACCAATTATCTACTCGTTTACAACATGTTCTCGCTTGGTATTGCGAGCATGCTTTTCACCACCATTTTCCTAATTGTGGCTCGCGAGCGCGTATTGCCTCGCTACCGCATGGCGGTTTTGGTGTCTGCAACAGTGACCGGTATCGCTGCCTATCACTATTTCAGAATGTTCGACAGCTTCAACCACGTATTTGGTCCAGACGCCATTGAAGGCGCCGTGTACAACGTTGGCTACCGCTACGTTGACTGGTTCCTAACTGTTCCACTGCTACTCGTTGAGACCGTTGCGGTTTTGGCCATTGCACGTGCAGCTCAGTCTGCTTTGCTAGTTCGTCTAGTTCCAGCAGCTGCAGCAATGATTGCTCTTGGTTACCCAGGAGACGCTGGCCTAGACATCGGCGGAGTTTCAGCTCCTGTCTGGGGTCTACTGTCGACAATCCCATTCCTATACATCCTGTACATCTTGTTCGTTGAGCTAGGTAAGTCCCTCGGCAAGCAGAGCAAGCAGGTTCAGAGAAGAATCAAGGAACTACGTCTTCTTCTTCTTGCAACCTGGGGAGTTTACCCACTTGCGTTCATCGCAAACATGAACTCCACTGGATTCGAAGAGCAGGGCTTTGTCCTTCGTGAGACCGGATACACCATCGCTGACATCTTGGCGAAGTGTCTATTCGGCCTAATGATCTTCTCGATCGCTCGCATGAAGAGCGCCGAGGACGACAAGTCATTTGCAGCTTCGGAGTACAAGGGTAAGTAACCCTTAGTTCTAAGCAAAACAAAAGGCGTCGGGAAACCGGCGCCTTTTGTTTTGCCCAGAGTTGTTGAACTTGCCACTAGCTACTTAGGGCCGATTCGAGCCTTCCTCATGTGACCTACAGAGTCCCAGACTTGGGTCTTGGACTCCTTAAGAAGGGCCCGGAGCTTGGTGAACTCTATCTCATCGATGTCTGCGTAGCGCAATTCAGCAGCAAAAAACTTACCCACAGGGTGCAATGAATCATCCTTGAACTTCTTGCCATTCCAAAACAGCAAACAGACTCCCCTGTTATTGACGGAGTAGCCGGCAACGGGGTTCTCCCCAACAAACCAAACTGGCGCTCCGTGCCAGAGCCTTGAGTTCTCTTTCCCCAAGAATTTGTCGAGCTCTTCACGTAGCTTCCCCATGAGCTTCGCCTGAGCGCTCGAGTAAAGCCTGTGATACTCAGTGATTTCGTCCATGGAGCAAAACCTTACCAAGTAAAAATCCCGCCTGGCTACAAAACCAGACGGGATTACAAACTAAAGCTACTTCCTGCGCTTACTCCATACATCGAAGGCCACAGCAAGCAAAAGCACTAGCCCCTTGATGGTCATCTGCACATCGATACCCACAGAGTTTAGGTTCATACCATTGGCTAGCACGCCCTGAATCATGCCACCTAGCATTGATCCCGTGACAGTTCCAACTCCACCTTGAACAGCAGCTCCACCGATGAACACGGACGAGATAGCGTCTAGCTCAAATCCATCACCGGCTTTAGGAACTGCGGAGTTCATTCGAGCTGTAATTAATACTCCGGACAGAGCCGCAAGTGCGCCGATGTTCACGAATAGGAAGAAGTTCACCAGTCGAACATTGATACCGCTTAGAACAGCTGCGTTTAGGTTTCCACCGATTGCGTAGATGTAGCGGCCGAACGGAGTTTTGTTCATGATCATCGTGTAGAGCAAAATCAAGAAGACTACAACCACCAAAGTGATTGGAATTCCATTGGCCTGGGACAACTGGAAACCGAGATAAGCCACCATAAAGCTAAGAATCACGTTCTTGCCGTAGAACCAGAAAGTTGGCTCGACCGGCTGTTCGTAGCGTAGCTTGCCCGCACGGGTACGAAGCTGTGAAATCCAAATGGCAACGATGCCCAAGGCAGTCAAAATCAAAGCGATGGCGTTGTATTGCTCGGGCATCCCGATCAACCCATTAAGCGTCTTTTCCTTATCCATGAAACCATTTCCGATTGCACGGAATTCATCTGGGAACGGTCCGATGTTGGAGCTCTGAAGCGCCATAAGGGCAAGACCGCGGAACAACAGCATTCCAGCAAGAGTCACGATAAAGGCAGGAATGCCAACGTAGGCAACCCAGAAGCCCTGCCACATTCCAACTATCGCGCCGACCAAAATAGCTCCGAGAATCCCGGCCCACCATGGCAGTGCAGGAAGCCATTCCCAGCCGTCTTGTTCAATTGGTCGAACTGTCAGAATTCCAGCAACGGCTCCAATGAAGGCCGCGATAGAACCAACAGACAAGTCGATGTGTCCGGCGATAATTACCATAACCATGCCAATTGCTAGAACTAGGATGTACCCGTTCTGAACAACAAGGTTGGAAAAGTTCGTCGGGCTAATGGACGCGGCATTCGGAGTAGTGACAGCGAAGAAAATCACAAGGCCAATTAGAGCGAGAAAGATTCCGTTCTGACGGAGATCGACTCCCTGCAGCCTCGTCTTGATGGCTTCAAATGGGCTCTTTTTCTGGTTGGTTGTTGTGCTCATTATTTCTTACTCTTTTCCTTGGTCATATAGCTCATAAGTAATTCAGGCTTTGCGTCTTTTCTTAGGACTTCTCCGCTGATACTTCCCTCGGAGATAGCGTAAATCCGATCGCAGATTCCGATTAGCTCTGGAAGCTCGGAGGAAATGACAATTACTCCCTTGCCTTCAGCTGCCAGTCTCTGAATGATCAGGTAGATCTCATACTTGGCCCCAACATCAATTCCTCGGGTTGGCTCGTCAAGAATCAACACATCCGGGTTGACGTTGATCCATTTGGACAAAACAACCTTCTGCTGGTTTCCTCCAGAAAGCTGCCCTACAACCGAAAGCACTGAAGGGGACTTGATGTTCATGCTCGCGCGGTATTCACTGGCGCGCTTATATTCCTCGTTGTCGTTCACGAGCCCAAAGGTCACGAATGACTTGAGCGAGGCCAGAGAAATATTGCGCTTCACATCCTCAATCAAGTTCAAACCAAAGCGCTTGCGGTCCTCAGTTGCATAGGCAAGTCCATTTGAGATTGCCTCGGATATGGTGCGCACTTGAATCTCAGTTCCGTTTTTGAAGACCTTACCGCTGATGTTGGTTCCATAGGAGTGTCCAAAAAGGCTCCTGGCAAACTCTGTGCGACCAGCACCCATGATTCCGGCCAATCCAACAATCTCGCCCTTACGTACGTTCATTGAGACGTTGTCAACAACCAGCCGGGTGCTGTCAATTGGGTGGTAGGCAGTCCAATTCTCGACCCTAAGGATTTCCTCGCCAATGTTAGCTTCGCGGGCTGGATAGCGGTTGTCCATCTCACGGCCGACCATGCCCTTGATAATGCGCTCCTGAGAAACCTTGGAGCCTTTCATGTTCAAAGATTCGATTGTCTTGCCGTCGCGAAGAATTGTTGTGGTGTCGGCGATAGCCTCAATCTCATTGAGCTTGTGGGAGATGATGATTGAGGTGATTCCTTGTCCTTTTAGGTGGCGAAGTAGATCCAAAAGGTGGGCAGAGTCCTCATCGTTTAGAGCTGCAGTTGGCTCATCAAGGATAAGTAGTTTCACGCGCTTAGAAAGTGCTTTGGCAATTTCAACTAGTTGCTGCTTGCCAACACCAACATCCTTAATTGGAAGGTTTGGGTCCTCTTTCAGTCCAACTCTCGCCATCAGGCTGGATGCTTCCTGGTATGTTTTGTTCCAGTTGATAAGACCAAAAATGTTCTTGATTTCGTTGCCTAAGAAGATGTTCTCGGCAATAGAAAGATGAGGGCTTAGAGCAAGCTCCTGGTGAATGATGACGATTCCCTCGGCTTCGCTATCACTAATATTTGAAAACTTTCTTACTTCGTTTTCATAAAAGATGTCGCCTGAGTAGGTCCCGAAAGGGTAAACGCCCGAAAGGACTTTCATGAGCGTTGATTTGCCTGCGCCATTTTCACCACAGATGGCGTGGATTTCGCCTCTTTCGACTTTGAGGGTTACATCGTCGAGGGCCTTCACTCCTGGGAAGGTCTTAGTGATGTTATTCATTTCCAGAATGGAGTTGGACGCCATTGTTATCTCCCGACTCTGAGTTAGTTATATAAATCTACTTTAGAAAATCCTTACCCGTGAGCCCAAGGGCCCACGGGTAAGGATCTAACTTTTATCTACTAGGGAAGTACTAGGTCGGCCTCTGCGATGTAGCCAGAGTCGATCAATAGTTCCTTGTAGTTGTCAACAGTT